>Ga0137394_10001866_pt1 | contig 15468 bp, 7 predicted proteins | sample czobulk116metaG_FD_108278 | JGI IMG/M metagenome (GOLD analysis project Ga0137394, IMG submission 108278) | Vadose zone soil microbial communities from Angelo Coast Range Reserve, California, USA - czobulk1.16 metaG | ecosystem: Environmental > Terrestrial > Soil > Vadose zone | place: USA...
CGCGCATTGCCGGAGGGCGCCAGGACGCCGACGAGCGAGGTGTCGGCCGACCCCGTGCGGTAGACGCGGAGCCCGCCCGTGTAGTCGGCCACGTAGGCGAGACTGTCGTCCGACGCGACGCGCCGCACTCGGCCGGCTCCGGTGGTCGTGGTGCGCGGAGGCTGGGCCGGCTGCGCCACGTCGAAGACCTCGAGCAGGCTCTGCCCCACCTCGTCCGGCTCCGTGGCCTGCGTCTGGTCATCCTCCGAAACCACCGCGAATCCGCCGACGAGAGACACGTGGAACGGCTCGATCGCGGTCAGGCGGGGCACCGGCGACGCCAGGACTCCACGTTTGGCGCCGCCGCGCGTGAACTGGGCATAGAAGCGTGTTTGGCCGATCGCGACCACCGAGCCAGAATCGGCGTCGATGTCCCGGACGAATGTGCCCACGACCGCCGCCGTTCCCGTGACTCGGGTTTCGGTGTCGAAGGGAAGGACGCCGTTGTCCCCCACCGCGACGAACGCCATCGCGTCCGGCCACGCGAGGTCCTGCGCCTGGTACCCGTTCGCCGCGAACTCCCAGAGCGACTCGGGCGCGGCCCCGGTTCGCACGCGGTACAACGTGAGGAACATGCCGAGTGTCGGCGTGCTGCGCACGCTCAACACGAGAAATGAATCGCTGCGGGCTTGAACGCGCACGATTCCCCGCCCATCCCGGTATGTGCGGGCATCCAGGAGGGAAAGGACCCCCGGCGACGTTTCCCGGAAGAGGTACAGTGTGGATTCGCTCGCGGCCGCGAGGGTCGCGCTCCCGCGGGCGAACGCGCCGTGCTCGAGCGTGCCCAGGTGATCGTGCCCCCCGATCGCGACCAGGTTCGTGGAGTCGGTCGCGTCGACGGCCACGATGCCGCGGTCTCCCGCGAAGAGATACGCCGTGCGACCGGTCCAGGCGACCTCGTCCACCAGCCCTGCTGTGCGGAACGACCCGAAGAGCACGTCCCCCGCGGTGGCTCCGCGGAACTCGATTCCGGTCCGCGTGGGGACCACATAGGTCCCCCCCGCGGCGCCCACGGATACGGGAACCGCGGGGCCGTACCGCCCGGATACGGAGGACGGCGTGAGGCGTGTCGCGATGATCTCGCTCGCGGCGCGCGCGCCGTGGAGCGGCGCGGCGAGGAGGCAACCGACGAGAATGATGAGGACGGGAATGGGCGACGGTCGCGGAGATGGGGTCATCTGGCTCGACGCTACCACGCCCCGTGGAACCGCCTCAAGGGGCGTTGTTTCCGCTTGCCGGGTCAATTTGCGCCATGGTATAGACTCTCCACGAAATGTTCCGCCTCCTGCCGACCCAGACTCGCTTCTTCGACCTCTTCGAGGAACAGGCCAACAAGGTTCTCGAGGCGGCCCGAGCGCTCAAGGAAATGGTGGAGCATTACGAAAACGTCGATGAGAAAGCCCGTCACATCAAGCAGCTCGAGAGCGAAGGCGACAACCTCACCCACTCCATCATCGACAAGCTGAACCGGACGTTCATCACGCCTTTCGACCGGGAGGACATTCATGCCCTTGCCTCCGGGCTGGACGACGTGCTGGACAACATCGAAGGGGTTGCAAGCAGATTGGTGCTGTTCCGCGTGCGCTCGGTCACGCCCGAGGCGATCGAGCTTGTCTCCGTCATCGAACGGTCCTGCGAGGCCATCCAAACCGCGATGAGCCACTTGCGCGACCTGAAGGGCATTTCCGCCCATCTGATCAGGATCAACGACCTCGAGAACGAGGCTGATTTCATCTCCAGGAACACGACCGCGCAGCTCTTTGAACAGGCGAGCGATTTCCGCGAACTGATCAAGTGGAAGGAGCTGTATGGACGCCTTGAAGCGACGACCGATGACTGCGAGGACGTGGCGAACATCCTGGAGGGGATTGCCGTCAAGAACAACTGACGCGCCTCGTGCCGCACGACACCCCCTCGTGACGACTCCGTGACGACCTACGTTCTGGTCATCATCGTGCTCGCTCTCCTGTTCGATTTTCTGAACGGGTTCCACGACGCCGCCAACTCGATTGCCACCGTCGTCTCGACGCGCGTCCTGACCCCGGGGATCGCGGTGGTCTGGGCGGCGGCATTCAACTTCCTCGCCGTCTATATCCTGGGGCTCGCGGTCGCCGCCACGGTCGGTAAGGGCATCGTCACACCTGGAGCGGTCAACAACCACGTCATCATCGCCGCCTTGACGGGAGCCACGCTCTGGAATCTCCTGACATGGTGGCTCGGACTGCCGACCTCTTCGTCCCACGCGCTCGTGGGCGGGCTCGTGGGCGCCGCCCTCTGCCATGCCGGACCAGGCGCCATCGTGGCCAGCGGGGTCCAGAAGACGGTTCTGTTCATCTTCATCTCCCCGTTCGCGGGGCTTTTCCTGGGTTACGCGAACATGGTTGCGGTCTCCTGGATCTTCCGCAAAACGGCGCCGAGCCGCGTCGACCAACTGTTCCGCAGGCTTCAAATCGTTTCCGCGGCGCTCTACTCGCTGGGGCACGGGGCCAATGACGCGCAAAAGACGATGGGAATCATCACCATCCTGCTCGTGACGACGCACCAGATCGATCATTTCTACGTACCGGCATGGGTCGTGTTCGCCTGCGGGTCCGCCATGGCGCTCGGGACCCTTTCCGGCGGATGGCGCATCGTACGCACGCTCGGCGCCCGCGTGACCACGCTTCGACCCGTCGGGGGCTTTTGCGCCGAGACCGCGGGGGCCATAAGCCTCTTCACGGCGACGCACCTGGGCATCCCGGTGTCGACAACGCACACGATCACGGGCGCGATCGTGGGCGTGGGTTCGACACGGCGGCTTTCGGCGGTTCGTTGGGGCGTCGCCGGACGCATCGTGTGGGCGTGGGTGCTCACCATCCCCGCCGCCGCCGCCGTGGCCGCCTTGACGTTCCAGCTGACGGCGCTCTTCGCTCCCTAGGTCGTGCCCTTGCTCGAAACCATTCTCAAGCCGGTCACCTCGTTCGTCCTCTCCGTCATCTCGACTTGGGGATACGCGGGCATCGTCGTTTGCATGACCATCGAGAGCGCATGCATTCCTCTCCCCAGCGAGATCATCATGCCGTTCTCGGGTTATCTCGTGACGACCGGACGGTTCCAGCTCTGGACGGTGGCGCTCGCGGGTGCGGTCGGAAACGTACTCGGCTCCTGGATCGGGTACTGGCTGGGATCGGTGGGCGGGAGACCTCTCGCGGAGCGCCTCTCCCGGTGGCATGTCGTGCGCGTGGAAGAATACGATCGCGCCGATCGTTGGCTTAAGCGCCACGGGTTAAAGGTCGCATTCTGGACCCGCCTCGTTCCCATTGTGCGAACCTTCATCTCCTTCCCGGCAGGCGCGGCGCGGGTCCCGATCGCGCGCTTCACGATGTACACGTTTATCGGATCCTACATTTGGTCTTTCGTGCTCGCGTGGGTCGGAGCGAAATTCGGCGAGCACTGGCAATCGATCCACGAGGTCTGGCGTGGGTTCGACATCGCGGTCCTGATCGCCCTCCTGGCTCTGTTCCTGTTCTGGCTGCGTTCGCACTTCAAGTCCGCGCCGCGTTGACGGTTTCGGGCACCGATGCTAGTCTTCTTCTCCCTTTCTGGGGGATCGTCCAGTGGTAGGACACGTGGCTCTGGACCACGGTACAGGGGTTCGAATCCTCTTCCCCCAGCCACTTCAGATTTCGAGCAACTGCCGTCGGCTGGTTGCGGCGCTATCGTCTAGGGGTTAGGACGGGTGGTTCTCAGCCATCAAACCGGGGTTCGAATCCCCGTAGCGCTACCATCTTTTTCCTGCCGGAGCTTCCTCACCAGCTTGGTCTCGTGAAAGGAGCCCTCGGTATGTATTCTCGACGATCCCCCCGCCGCCGTTCGCTGGAACCGGCTGCCCCGATCGCGGCCCTATGGCTCGGTCTCACGTTCCTCGCCTGCACGCCGAGGGCAGCCGCCGCGCAGCCGCGCGACCAGCAGAGGGCCATCCGGCCCCGGGAGTCGGCCGGAACGCTGCCCCGGAATGTGGAACGGCTCGATTCGCTCGGCGGGATCACCCAGTACCGGCTCAAGTCGAACGGGATGACGATCCTCCTGTCGCGGAACGACGCGGCGCCGGTCGTCACGTTCGAGGTCGTGTATCACGTCGGGTCGCGCAACGAGGCCCCGGGCAACACCGGCTCGGCGCACCTTCTCGAGCATCTGCTCTTCAACAAGAGCACCAAGAATTTCGGCCGGGCCCGCGGGCAACGGACGTTTCAGGAGGTCCTGTTCCAGGCCGGGTGCGATTTCTCCTCGACGAACATGACCACCGGGTATGACCGGATGAATGGCTATTCGACGCTCCCCGCGGACAAGCTCGAGCTCGCGATGAGAATCGAAGCGGACCGGCTGGGGCGCGCCTTGATCCTGGACTCCGAGCGCCAGCCGGAAATGACGGTGGTGCGGAACGAGTACGAGATCGGGGAGAACAATCCCGCGCGGGCCCTCTACAAGGCCGTGGTCGGGGCGGCGATCGTTGCTCATCCCTATCATTGGGATCCGCTCGGATACCGGTCGGACATCGAAGGAGTTTCGACCGAGACGTTGCGCCAGCATTACAGGGACTTCTTCTGGCCGGATAACGCCGAGGCGATTCTGGTCGGAGACTTCGACACGGCCACGGCGCTTCGGATGTTCGACCGCGAGTTTGGCTCCTTCCCCCGGTCTTCGAAACCTGTCCCCTCCGTGATCACCGTGGAGCCGCCGCAGGAGGGGGAACGGCGGGTGATCGTCCGAAGGCCCGGCGAGGTGGGGCTTGTGAAAATCGGATACATGCGCCCGAGCTCGCTCCATCCCGACTTCATCCCACTCGACGTGCTCTCCACGATCCTGGGATCGGGCGTCAACTCGCGGCTGTACCAGGCGCTCGTCGAGAAGGGTTTCGCGACGGGTGTGAGCGCGACCAACTCCACGCTCCGCGACCCCTTCCCGATCCTGATCGACGCGACCGTCGCCCAAGGCGTGAGCCACCAGAAGGTGGAGGATGCGATGAAAGGTGCCCTCTACGCGGTCGGGCGCGAGGGCGTCACCCCCGAGGAGCTTGCGCGCGCGAAGAGCCAGCTCGAAGTCACCGTGATCCGAGGCCGCGATGGCACCTACGAGCTGGCCGCGAGCCTCGGCGAAGCCGTTGCTTCCGCGAACTGGAAGTGGTTCGTGCAATACGTGAATACGATGAAGCGCGTCACCGCCGAGGACGTTCGGCGCGTCGCGGCGACGTACCTGATCCCGGACCACGCCACCGTCGGTTGGTTCGTTCCCGCAAAGACCGACGGCAAGAAACCCCAGAAGGCCGCGGGCGCCGGCGGGTCGACGGAGTCGTCCGCTTCGAGCGGGCGGAGCGCGGGTGAGCCGGCACACGCCACGTTCGCCCAGAGAACGCTTCATCGGGTGTTGGCCAACGGGATCACGCTCGACGTCTTAGCGAATCACGCCGTCCCCACCGTGGCTGTGCACGGGATCGTATTGGCCGGCCGGATGCACACACCGTGGGAAAAGCCTGCTCTGGGACAGCTCACCGCGATGATGCTGGAGCGTGGGACGAAGACTCTCGACAAGCGCGCGATCGCGGCGCTCCTCGACGGAGTGGGAGCGCGGCTTCATGTCACGGCCGACATGTACGGGGCGACCATCCAGGGATCCTCCCTGTCGCGTGATACGAAGCTTCTGCTTTCCGTCCTCGCGGATGAGATGAAGAGCCCCGCCTTCTCCGATTCGGAGCTCACAAAGGCAAAGGCCGAGATGAAAACCGACGTGCTCCGCGCGTTCGACGACACGCGTCAGCGGGCGTTCGATCGCCTCAGTCAGATCGCCTTCCCGGTCGGGCATCCGTATCACGCTCGGTCCAAAGACGAGACGCTCGCGAGCATCGCAGCCGCGCGTCCGGCCGACCTCCGCGCGTTCCACAGGGACCGCTACGTCGGCGCCTCGACCTACCTCGCGATCGTCGGGGACGTGGATCCGGCGCGGGTAGCCGCTCTGGTGGACTCCCTTCTCGACGATCTGCCACACGGATCGAGACCGGACGTCGATATGCCCCGCGTCCCCCGCGCCCGGCCGTCGCACGAGGCGGTCGCGCTTCCGGGAAAGGCGAACATGGACCTCATGTTCGGGGCCGCCAGCGGGCTGAGGCGCAAGGATCCCGATTACGAAGCGAGCCTCGTCGCGAACGCGGCGCTCGGGCAGAGCTCGCTCTCCTCCCGTCTTGGAAAGCGCGTGCGGGATACGGAAGGGCTGACCTACAACATCTATTCACGCTTTACGATGACCGATTTCCTGGACGGCGTGTGGCTCGCTGATGTCGCGGTCGCGCCTGCCAATCTCGGCAAGGCCATGAAGTCCACCCGCGAGGTCATCGAGAGCTACTGCAAGGACGGGATCACCGAAGAAGAGGTCGCCACGCAGAAGAGCTTTTTCGCCGGGAACTACCGGGTCCAGCTCGCCACCAACGCCGGCACCGCGCAGGCGCTCGTGCTGGCGGAGAAGTTCGGTTACGGTCCCTCATACCTCGACGAGTTCCCGGACCGCGTGGGTCGCGTCACGCGCGAAGAAGTGAACGCTGCGATCCGCGCGCATCTCGATCCCACGAAGCTCAGCATCATCGTCGCGGGGGATCTCGAGAAGTTCCCGGAGTAGGGCCCGCCCGCGCTACCGCACGAGCGTCATCGCGCGGGTGCGGACCGTATTGCCGACCGCGAGCCGGTAGAAGTAACGCCCGCTCGCGACCGCGGTCCCGCGATCGTTCCGTCCGTTCCACCGCGCGCGGCGGACACCCGGGGGCAGTACCGCGTCCACGAGCGTCCGGACCAGGCGGCCCGAGGCGTCGAACACCCGCAAGGTGACGCGGCCACCGGGACCCGAATCGTACGGGATCACCGTCTCCGGATTGAACGGATTCGGACGGTTCTGATCCAGGCGCGCGACGCGGGGAGCAGCCGCCCCCGCCACCGCCGTGACCATGGGAATCGAAGACGGATCCCACGGCTTGGAATGCAGCGCGAGCTCCCACCGGTCCCGGTAGCCGTCACGATCCCGATCGATCGCCATCCGCATGCCCGAGTTCGGCGGAACGCCCATGTAGGTGATCTCGCCGCCGGTCGTGGCCCATGACCGCAGGGTGTCCGCCTGGATCGTGCCCTCAGGATTGAAGTCGCTGATGAAGGTGTGACCGGGCTGATACAAAAATCCCTTCATGACGCCGGCGATTTTTCCGTGGGCGATCAAATCGCAGTTCCCAAGGTCGGCCTCGAGGTAAAGCGAATCAAGGAGCGCCGTCGTCCCGGGGCTATTCTTGCTGGAGCCGTTGATCGTCAGCTGCCTCCCGACCGAAGGCGCCATCCCGGTGTCGAACGAGAGCAGGAACGCCTCGATCTCGTAGCGCGCCATCGTGTCCGGAAAACTGAACACCCGGAGTCTCAGGAAATCGACGATGTTGTCGATCGAGCCGTCGTGGAGGAACCCGAACCCCCGCTTTTGCGCTCCCGCCGCAAGCGCGAATCCAGTCTTCTGATACATGTTGCGCAGCTGCGGCACCTTGAAATCCTGGCTCTCTTGTAAGATCGGCCCGGGGAAGATTACGCGATTCGTCCCGTTGGGGAGCGCGTGGCAGGTGGCGCACGGCTGGCCCCCGTCGTGCGGCCGGGTTTCGAACTCCACGCGTCCTGAATCGGCGAACGCCGCGAACTTGCGATTCAACGTCTGATTCGGATTCGGCGGGTACACCACCGTCATGATGAAGTCGTTGTACATTTGCATGTCGGCGGCCGAGAGCGAATCGGGCGCCCCCATCAAGTTTCGGAACGCCGGATTGAAGCGCGTGAAATCCAGCCGGTCTCCACGCCAGTGGAACGGCGAACTATCCGCGAGGCCGCGCAACGACTGCGTCGTCATCGGGCCCTTCATCGGATGGATTTGGCGCGCGGGGATCTGAAGGCTCGCCTCCATCTGCCCCAGGGGGTTTCCGAGATCCCACGCGAGGTTGTCGAAGTTCCCGCTGATATGGCAGGTGGCGCAGGCGAGATCCCCGTGCGTCGAGATGGCTCCGTCGTAGAGGAATCTCCTGCCGGTTCGCACCTCCGGAGGACTCGGATCAAAGCGAAGGGCGACCTCCCCGATCTTCGTCTCGGTGTCGGTATCGAGGATCGCGATGGAATTGGTGAACCGATTCAGCGCGAACAGCTGATGGCGCGTGGCGTCAAGCGCGAGTCCCGTGGGGCCGCGGGGTTCGCCCGGCGCGATCCCCGGAGGCGAGGGCGAGCCCCCGGTGGTGATCCGATTGGTAACATCGCCGGATGGACCCAGCACGCCGACCTTGCTCGACCCCATCGCCGCGACGTAGACCTTTCCGCCCGCGGAATTCACGACGATGTCCACGGGCTCGGCGAGGCTCAGGTCACGCTCGGACTGCGACCCGGTGCTGTCCGCGTAGTTGATATGATCGTTCAGGTGAACTGGGGTTACGGTCCCGGATCCGCCCGAGCCGATCAGGGTGACTTGGTCCCTCGCGAACCTCCCTCTCACATTCGGCTCGAAGCGGGTGCGGTTCGCCGCTTCGGTGTTCGTGACGAAGAGCGTGCCGCCAACGGGATCGACCGCGATATTGAAGTTGTTCGTGCCCACGTTCGACACATTGGCGGTCACTGCGCCCGTATTCGCGTCGATGACCGCGACGTCGACGTCGGGGAGAGAGAATCCCGGAGGGACCCCCGCGTCCCAGATCTTGGCGGTCGGCTGGCCGTCGTCGACCCAGTGGGTGCCGTTCCATTGGACGATCACGCCAACTTCCGGCGCCGCTGGGAGACCGGAATTCTTGGGGGGATTCGGCGGCGAAGGGCCGCCCAGGGCGGTGACCGCCTGGGCGCCGATCACCGTCGTGCGATTCCCCGCGTCGAGCACGGATACATAGACCTGCGATCCCCCGGACCCGCCTACCGCGAGGGCGCGAGGGTGGCGGCCGAAGATCGGAGTCGGCGCGAACGCCGGCGCGAGCGTCGCGGGATTGAATGATTTGACCGCGTCCTCTCCGCTCACGCAAACGAACGCGCGCTCGGGGCTTCCCGCAAACGCCACGTCGGTGGGTTCGTCACCGACGCGCAGCGTCCCTCTTACGCTCAAGCTCTTCAAATCGACGACGCTCACGTCGTCCGAAAGATGATTCACGACCCATGCGATGCTGTCGTTTTGGGCGCGGACCGAGACGGGCTCGAGCCCGACGGGCACTTCGCCGAGTGTGTCGAGTGTCCCGGCGCCGATCGCGAATACCTCGAGACGGGCGTCGGGCGTGTTCAGCGCGAGGAGCTTCGTTCCATCCGGGGTGATCGCGAGCGGATGTACCTGGAACGATTCGAAGTTGCGGAAATCCTGCGTCACCGGAGTCGAGGAGACCGAATCATGAGCGCGGACCGCGATCAACACGAGGAGGGCGGGAGCCAGCGCCAGAAGAAGCCACGCGGCGCGGCAAGGGCGGGCGGGTCGGATGCGCTCTGCGAGCACTGAGGGGGACGCCTCCCAGGAAACGCCGGGCCTGCAGCGGCACGGAGGAACCTCACCTAAGCGGCTAGTATATCACATCTTGCTTGCGCGCGCAATCCCTGGCTGGGCGTTCCACAGCTCCCTGGTCCTCGTACCTTCTCCGATGCGCCGCGTACGCCTCCTCGAGCAGCCCCCGCATCTCGGACCGGTAGCGCTCGCGGCTGAAACGAACCGCCTGACGGCGCAGCGCCGCCGGATCGAAAGGACGCCGCGCCACCTCCCGCATCGCGCTCTCGAGCGCTGCCTCGGTCGGCTCGTCATAGAGAATGCCTGTCTCCCCGGTCACCGTTTCCAGCACCCCTCCCCTCGCGAGCGCGATCGCCGGACGGCCGCACGCGAGCGCCTCCAGCGGCGCGATCCCGAAATCCTCCTCATGCGCCTGGACCAGCGCGCGACAAGAGCGATACGCGTCCCGGAGAGCCTCCATCGAGACCCACTCGTCGAACCTCACGGTCGGACCCGCAATCGAGCGGAGCCTCCTCAAGTCCGGGCCCGAGCCGATCACGCGAAGCTTCGCGCCCAGCCGATTTGCCGCGCGGATCGTGAGATCGACCCCTTTGTAGGGCACGAGCGCGGAGACCGTGAGAAAGGCCGCGTCCTCCCCCGGAGTCTCGCCGCCGGGGGTGAAGAATTCCGTGTCGACCGGCGGGTAGACGACGAGAGCGGGCCGGCGGTAATGCTTCCGGATCCGGTCGCGGATGTTGAGCGAGTTTCCGACGAACAGATCGACGCGATCGGAGCTCAGCCGATCCCACAATCGGAATCGATGCGCGATCATGGGACCGAGGAACCGTTCGAGCGCGCCCGCACGCCCGGGCGCGAAGTACTCGGGGGCGAGGTCCCAGAAGTACCGGACCGGCGTATTGCAGTAGCACACGTGAAGCGTGTCGGCGCGCGTGATCACGCCCTTCGCCGCGCAATGGCTGATCGAGACGACGAGATCGTAGCCGCTCAGGTCGAAGGATTCGATCGCCTTGGGATACACCGGGACGAACCACCGGTACCGGCTCCGCCCCAGGGGAACCCTCGCGATCCAGGATTCATGAATCGGATGCGACTCGATCGTCCGCGAGAGGCGCCCTTTCCAATGGACCAGCGTGTAGACATGCGCCCGCGGGAACATCTCACAGAGAACTTCGAGGCACTTTTCCCCGCCGCGCATTCCCGTCAGCCAATCGTGGACAAGCGCGACCCGCAGGGAGTCGATGGACGTGGACGCCGGTGCCGCGGTCCGCTCGCTCACGCCGTGGGTGCCGGGGACTGGGCGTTGAGCCGGTCCGCCGCGTCGCGCAGACGCTTCACCGTCCGCTCCCGGCCGAGGAGCAGCATCACGTCGAAGATTCCGGGGCTCACCTTCTTCCCCGTCAGGGCGATCCGCGCGGGCATGATCACCTCGCCCGCCTTCACGCCCTCGGATGACGCGAGCCCGCGGACCACCTTTTCGATCGGATCGTGCTCGAAGGGCTCGACCTCGGAGAGCACGGTCGCGAGCTTCCTCAGGCGGGCGGCCGCGTGCGGGTTTGCCACGAGCTCCGCCCAGGGCTGGGCCTCGGGCTCGACCCGGTCCACGTAGAGGTACCCGGCGTACTCGAGGAACTGCCTCGGACGTTTCATGCGGTCTCCAACCGCGGCGACCGCGCGCTCGAGAGATCCCCGGTCGGCGACCGCCGACTCGGGCAGAGCGCCGGTCTCCTTAAGATACGAGGCCACCATGGCCGCGCGGGTCGAGAGCGGGAGCGCGCGGAAATACTCTCCGTTCATCCAGTCCAGCTTTTCGTAGTTGAAGATCGCGGGGTTTTTCGAGACGCGATCCAGCGTGAACGCGTCGACCAGCTCGTCCATGGTGAACATCTCGCGCTCTCCGTCGAACGCCCAACCCAGGAGAGCGAGGAAGTTCACCATCGCGGCGGGCAGGATCCCGTCATCCCGGAAGGCGGTGACCGAGACGGCGCCGTGGCGCTTGGAGAGGCGCGTGCCGTCCGGACCCAAGATCATGGGAAGATGCCCGAACCTTGGAGGGGATGTACCGAGCGCGGCGTAGAGCTGAATCTGCCGCGGCGTGTTCGAGATGTGGTCGTCGCCGCGCAGCACGTGCGTGATCTCCATCGCGGCGTCGTCCACGACCGCCGCGAAGTTGTACGTCGGATGCTGATCCGACCGCAAGATCACGAGATCATCCAGGATGCCGTTCTGGAACGTAACGGTGCCGCGCACCTCGTCCTCCCATGACGTCTCCCCCTCAGGCATGAGGAACCGGAGGGCAAAAGGCTCTCCCTTGGCGCCACGCGCGACGGACTCCTCTTGGGACAGCCGGAGGCAGGTGCGGTCGTACTTGGGCGGCTCCCCGCGCGCGAGAGCCCCCTCACGTTTCCGTTTCAACTCCTCGGGATCGCAGAAGCACCGATAGACTTTGCCCGCGGCGAGCAGGCGAGCCGCGGCCCCCGCGTAGCGCGGAAGCCTCTCGCTTTGGAAGTAGGGACCGAAGGGGCCACCGACCTCGGGGCCCTCGTCCCACGGAAGCCCGAGCCACTTGAGGCCGTCCAGGATTCCGCTCAGCGCCGCCTCGACGTTCCGGTCCTCATCGGTATCCTCGATCCGGAGCACGAAGGTCCCGCGATGCCGGCGCGCGAAGAGATAGTTAAAGAGCGCCGTCCGCGCGCCACCGACGTGGAGATATCCGGTCGGGCTCGGGGCGAAACGCACGCGTACCGGGGAAGCCATCGGTGGATCCTTCCGTCTCGAGGTGGAATCGGCCTGAAGCGACGCGCCGCTCAGCGCAACAGCGCCATTTTCCTTTGGAACCTAGTCGTTCCGATCGCGGCGCGGTAGAAATAAACGCCAGAGGAGAGGGGCTGCCCGTGATCGTCGCGCCCGTCCCAGCGAAACTCATGATAGCCGGGATCGAACGGCCGGGAAACCGGGGTTGCTACCAACCGCCCCTGCACGTCGAAGATCTGGATGGCCACACGCTGGGGCCCGGGCCCGGCGACGCCGAATTCGATCGACGTGGTCGGGTTGAAGGGGTTCGGCCGGTTCTGGCCAAGCGAAGAGCGCCTTGGGGTAAGCGGCGGCGTCTCCGGGCTGGGCGGCATCGAATCGACGGCGGTAAGCACGGGGAATGTGGCGTACCCCGTTCTCCAGCTGTCGTGGTGGAACATCGGCCATGCCATGCTGCTCGAGACGAACGTCCCGGGATAGCGCCACGCGTGGACCCCGCGGTCCCACCCGGCGAACACGATGTCGGTGGCGCCGTCGAGATCCACGTCCCACACCGCGGGAGTGCTTCGTGCTTCGGCGCCAATCTCGATCGGGAAGCCGCTCACCGGGGTGCCGTCCGCGTGAAACGCATGGAGCTTCCGGTCCTCCGCGCCGATCAGAATCTCCAGCGTCCCATCGCCGTCGAGGTCGGCCACCGCGGGGGATGCTTCCGTCGCGGCGCCGAGCGTCAGGTTGGAAAATCCGGGCAGGATGTTGCCCTGAGGATCCCACGCCATCAGGCGGCCGTCTGTGCCGCACACCACGATGTCCAGACGCGAATCCCCGAGCGGCTTGAGGAGCGGCGCCAAGGCCGGCGACGGGACGCGTCCATTTCCGGGGGTTAGCTCCAGGGGCCGGGGCCATCCCGGCGCCCTCTGCCCCGACGCGGTGAGCACATAGACGCTGTCATTGGAGCAATCAAACACCACCTCCAGGCCGCCGCCGGGAATCACGTCTCCGATTGCCGGCGAGGAGCTTGTCGTACCGCTGAGCGCCACGTCCCACACCGTGGAGGAATCGGCGTGGATCGCGTAGACGTGACCCGTCGAGGTACCGAAGATGATCTCGCGCACGCCGTCACCCCCCAGATCCGCGATCGCGGGAGACGAGATGACCGTCCCCGCCGGCGTGTAGAGAACGCCGCTCGTTCCGCGAACCGGTGCGCCGTTCGCGTGCCATGCATAGAGCTTGTTGGTGTTCGAGCCAATCACGATTTCGGGCACGCCGTCCCCGTCGATGTCCCCCACCGCGGGGGTGGACCAGAAGGGTGCGGCTCCCTTCCTCGGCCAGCCCGGGACCATGGCCCCGTTGGCGTGCCAGACCGCCACGCTCGAATCGTTCCAGGAGGCTGCGATGATTTCCGGGATCCCATCGAAATCCAGGTCGGCCGCGGCGGGCGAGGAGGCGATGTGGTGGAGCGCCGTGCTGAATATGCCGGTCGTGGCGGTGTTCGAATCACCATCGTACCAGTCGGTGCCATCGGGCCGGAACACGTACAGGTACTCCGCGCCGGCCAGAATTTCCGGGCGCAAGTCCCCGTCCAGGTCGGCGAGGCAAACGGAGGAGGACGTCGGCTCGGCCATGAATTCGGGCCAGCCCGTGAGCGCGGGCGGGTTCGTGCTGACGATGAGCGGCACGGACGCCGCGCCCTCGTTCCCTCCCGAGTCCACCGCGGTGACCGCGTAGCGATACCGGGTGAGGGGCGGCAGCCCCTGGTCCTCATACGAGGAGACGCGGCGGACCGGGACCGGTGTAAGAAGCGCAAGCGGGCTTCCATTGTCCAGGGCCCGGTAGAGGCGGTAGCCCGATTCGTCGCTCGCCACCACCGGGTCCCACACGATCCTGATCCGGTCCGATCCGGGGATCTCGCTCCGGAGAGTCGAGGGAGAGGCCGGGGCCGTGTGGTCGATCGCGAAGCTTCGAGAGTGAAAGTACGCGTCATCGACGCGGAGATCGAACATCCGTCCCGCGGGCACGACCCCTCCCGTGTGGATTCGCACGAAGGCGCTCGTCCCGGTCCCACCGGGAAGAACATCCCCCGAGACCGCGACCGAATCGAGAATGGCGACCCCCGCGGCCGGGTTTCTCGCGTGAACGGAGACGCCCCGTCCGCGGCCGCTTCCCTCGTTCACGATCGCGAAGCGATAGACCACGGTTTCGTTCGGATCGACGACGCCGTTCCCATTCCCGCCTGCCGCGGGGCTGTCGTCGAATCCATTGGTCGCCAGGAGAAGCGACGCGGCCCCCACGGCGATCGGCATGTCCGTCGTATCGGATCGCGCGCCGTCGGTCACGATCACGCGGAGCCGTTCCCCACGCGGCGTTTCCGGGATCGCGAGCGCGCGGACACGGAGGCTGTCCGGGAGCGGTGCTTGGGCGCCGGTCCCGAGTGCGGGGAGTGTGGCGGCACCTTGGAGCACCGCGAGACCGCTCGTCAGCGCGGAGAGCGCGATCGTGACCGGTCCGGCCGCGGATCCGGTCCCGACGTTCTTCACGCTGCCTCGGATCGCGAACGCCTCGCCGGCATCCGCGCAGCCGTCGCCGTCTCCTCCGATCGAATCCCGAACCCCGGCGTTCAGGAGAGCAAAATGCGCCGGAGCATCCGAGGCGACCGTGAGCGAGTCGAGGAAAGGAAGCCGGCCCGCGGCGATCACGGCGAGCGAGAATTTGCCGGTGGTCCCGGGATGAAACAGGACGGTCGCGTGACCCGCGGCGTTCGTGAAGGCCGACCGGTATTCCTCCCCCTGTTTCCAGGCCACCACGAGCGACGACTCGACGGGAGCGCCGGAGGCAAGCACCGTGACGGTGAACCTGCCCGCGCTCAACGCAACGGTCGTGGGCCGCGTCACCGCGAGGGCGGTCGGAGGGCAGCGCCAGAGAGGGATCGCGGGGTCGCCCAGGAGAACCGTCTCGAAATACCCCCACCGCTCCTGGCTCTCGCCTCGGGCCGCGGGCAGGAGGGCCGCTCGCGTGTTTTCTACCGCTTCGCCGAGCGTCGTCGGCGCGCCCTTTTCGAGACGATCAAGAAGCTTCGTCGAGATCGTCGCGCTCACGCCCGGCCAATCCTCTCGGGTCGCACCGAGGTACGCCAGCGCGCCCCCGGAAGGATTCCGCACGACTTCCTCAGCCACG
>Ga0137394_10001867_pt1 | contig 15464 bp, 13 predicted proteins | sample czobulk116metaG_FD_108278 | JGI IMG/M metagenome (GOLD analysis project Ga0137394, IMG submission 108278) | Vadose zone soil microbial communities from Angelo Coast Range Reserve, California, USA - czobulk1.16 metaG | ecosystem: Environmental > Terrestrial > Soil > Vadose zone | place: USA...
ATCGCGTACATGAAGAGCCATCGTTCAGAGAGTGTTGAAAGCTTGAGGAAATGGCTGCGTTTGAACGACCAGGAGGCGCTGGAGGAATCCTACAGAATATTTGTTGAAATTATTCCAGCCAGGCCGCGCGGAAGTGAAGAAGGCTGGAAAAATCTCTTGGATAGCATCGGTAGTCCGAACCCGAAAGTTAAATCTTTAGAGTCAAAGGACCTCTTTGATTATTCGTTTCTCAATGAGATTGAGCGCAGCGGTTTTATCGATAGTCTTTATAAGTAATCCGCTGAGACGCCAACCGGGGGGTTCATCATGACGCGCCTATCTCTGTTGGTCTTGATTCTGCTGTTTTTACCCGCGCGCTTGCCGGCCCAGCCGATTAGAATCGGATCGCTGGGACTTAGCGGGCCGCTGCTTCCGTTATGGATCGCCCAGGACAGAGGCCTCTTTGCCAAGCAAGGATTGACCTCCGAGCTCATTACTTTTCAGGGCGGCACACAGACGATCCAAGCGCTTTTATCCGGCGGGATAGGATTTGCTGCGAGCAGCTCCGATACGGGCGTGAACGCCAAACTGAGAGGCGCCGACATTGTTGGCCTGGCGGAATGGGTAAACAGCCTCCCTTACATGTTCGTGACAACCAAGGAGATCGACAAGGGGGAAAAGCTAAAAGGAAAAAAGATCGCCATCAGCCGCTTTGGTGGCGCAGCTCATTATGCGGTTCGCATGGTTCTGATAAAAATGGGCATCGATCCGGAGAAAGATGTGCAGATCCTCCAGTTGGGAGACGAATCGCTACGCCTCTCAGCCCTTAGGCAAGGCGTCGTCGACGCTACAGTCCTGACGCCTCCTGCTAACCTCACGGCCCGCAATCTCGGATTTAGAATTTTAACTTCTCTCCAGGAGGCCGGCGTAAAATATTCTTTCGATGGAATATTTGTCTCGAGAGATTATGCAGCCAAGAACAGGGAGACCGTCATTCGCTTCCTTAAGGGATTCGTGGAGGGGATCGCCTCTATGAAGCGAAATCGTTCGGAGAGCATAGCAACTCTCAAGAAATGGACGCGATTGAATGACCAGAATGCGCTCGATGAAACCTATCGGATTTTTGTCGAAATGATTCCGGCAAAGCCGTACGGAAGCGAGGATGGCTGGCGCAATCTCTTGGAGGTTTTAAGCGCGACCAATCCCAAGGCGAAACAACTGGAGTACAACGAAGCGTTTGATTACACGTATCTCCGGGAAGCAGATAAGAGCGGATTCATCGATGCGCTCTACAAGTGACAGGTGGAGAGTGTAAGAAATCATTAAAAGAGGAGTCCATGGAAAGCACATTTGAGGCGAAGCCATACACTGGCAAGACCGCATTCGAGCAGTGGGTGGAGTATGAGGGTGTGCCCATGATCCGGGACTTCATCGTGCCGGATCTGAACTCGGTCACGCTCAAGCCGTGGGAGCGTATCGGAGCCTCAGGGAGCTGGCTCGTGCTTGGGGCACCGCAAGACCAGCTCAGTATGGCTGCCTACGTCTGCGAGATCGGACCGGGGAAATCGACCAAACCTCAACGGCACCTGTTCGAGGAGCTGATCTTCGTTCTAAGCGGAAGCGGAGCAACCACCGTAGGGAACGATAGTGCGAAATCCGCGTCTTTTGAGTGGAAGCGCGGGAGTCTGTTTTCTCCTCCGTTGAATTCCTGGCATCAGCATTTTAATGGGTCCGGGACGGAACCGGTTCGATATGTGGCCCTTACGAATGCCCCGGCGATCTTCAACATGTTTCATAGCCACGATTTCATCATGAATAACGCTTACCGGTTTAAAGAGCGCTTCGACAACGAGCCGGAGTATTTTTCTGGGAAAGGAGAAGCTCATGCTGGAGACGTGTGGGAAAGCAATTTTATCCCGGACATTGTGGATCTGCCCTTCTACGAGTTTTCCACCAAGGGCCCGGGCATGAAACACGTCGAGATCGAGCTGTCGAGCAACACGTTGTCGGGCCACATTAGTGAGTCACCCGTCGGAGTCTACAAGAAAGCTCACCGGCATGGTCCAGGCGCTTACATCATCACCCTCAAAGGAAAAGGCTACTCGCTGATGTGGCCGGAAGGACAAGACTGGAAAAGGTTTGATTGGGGTCCGCTGAGCATGATGTCCCCGCCGAACCGCTGGTTTCATCAGCATTTCAATCTAGGGAGGGAGCCTATTCGCCAGCTAGCATTGAAAGGTTGGGGCCAGAAATATCCGATCGGCGGCTGGGAGCAAATGTTCAAGAGCACGGAAGCGGGCGGGGACATGATCGAATTCGAGGATGAAGACCCGGCGGTGAGAGAGATGTATGTCGAAGAGCTCAGAAAAGAGGACATCGAGCTCAAGAACCTTCCGGTCACTTATCGAAAACGGTCGTGATCCATTTTCAACGGCGTAAGGCATCGGTCTTGAAGGGTGGCACATGTCAGACGGAGTAGCATTGAAACAAAGCAGGCTCGTTCGTGTGACTTTTCTGGTCATCGTGTTTCTAGCTCTTACTTTAGGAGAAGCGGCGGCCCAGGTTGCGCTGGAGAAAATTTCCCTTTCCTATCCTTCGGTGAGCTCCACAGGCGGCGTGGTGCCGTGGATCGCCAAGGAGAAAGGTTTTTTTGCCAATAACGGTGTGACGGCCGAATTGATTTACGCCTCGGGTGCTCTGTCCATGCAAGCTTTGATCGGGGGCAGTGTCGACCTGGTACTGGGGAGCATCTTCGATCCTCTCAGTGCGATTGCGGGCGGCGGCGACATCGTCGTCTTGGGCTCTTTCAATAATTCTCCTCCCTACGTGATGGCCGCGCGACCCGAGGTGCGCGAGGTGAAGGATTTGCGGAACCGGAAAGTGGGAGTCAGATCTTTGACCGGCCCGGCAACCGCCATGACGCAGTTTATGCTTGAAGAGAACGGGCTCGACCCGAAACGCGACGTCCAGATTGTGCGGGTAGGCGGAACCGCTGTGCGACTGGCTGCGTTGAAGGATGGCCTGGTCGACGCGGCGCTCATCGACGAAGCGGTGGCCCATCGCGCCAAGGAAAGCGGCCTCAACATCATCTATCTTAAAGGCGTGCGCCATATTCACACGGGGGCTTACGCCAGGAGAAGCAGCCTGCAGCAAAGACAGGCCGCTATCGGGTCGGCGATGCGGGCTTTACGCGACGCCGCCGTATATATGAAGACGAATAAAACCGGTTCGATTGAGGTCATCCAGAAAATTATGAAGCTAAGCGATAAACAAGTCGCAGAAACCTCCTATGAAATACTCAAAGAAGAGGTCGTCATCGACCCGCGCATACCGGCGGCAGTGATCGAGCAAAGTATGAAGCTTGCCGTGAGAAGCGATGCGAGAGTGAAAAATGTCGATCTTAGCAAGGCGGTGGATCTGCGGATCGCCAACAGAATTATGGAGCCGGGAAAGTAAGCTGCGGTTGCGGCAACGAATTGACAACCGGACGGAGATTCACATGCTCTCGATTATCGGACGGCTAGGATCGGTGCTGATTTTTCTGGCTGGATTTTTTCTTTCGCCCTTTGCGGCCGTAGCGGAGGAGGTTCTCGTCGCCCATCCCGCCCTGACCTTCGGCGACATTCCTTATTACATCGCGCGTGAGAAGGGCTTTTATCGAGAGGAAGGATTCGAGGTCCAAGACATCTATATTAGAGGAGGAGTAACCGCCTCTCAGGCCCTGCAGGCCGGCTCGGTTCAATTTACTTTGGCCCTGGGCACCGGGGCGCGCGGTGCGCTTTCCGGGATGACCATCAAGGCGGTCATGGTCTACTGTGACAAACCCTACCATTTTTTGTACGGCCGTCCCGATCTGGGGGTGCGCGGCCCCAAAGACTTGAAAGGCAAGAGAGTGGCGGTTACGGGTTTGGGCTCGACGACTTATTACGCCGCGAGAAAGGTCGTGCAACATCTCGGCTACGATCCCGATAAAGACGTCTCGATTCTTTCGGTGGGCGACATCTGGCCGGCCCTTGTCAGCGGGTCGGTGGAGTCCGGCTTGATTCGTCCTCCGTTCACTAATATGGCGGAGAAAATGGGCATGGTGCGGATCGCCTTTGTCGGCGATGCGCTGCAGCTTCCGATGTCCGGGCTGGTTACGTCGGAGAAGCTGATTCGTGAGAGGCGTGACTTTGTCCGGAGCTTTGTCCGGCAGACCTACAGAGGCCTGAGATTTTTCCTCGACAAAAAGAACGAGGCCGAAAGCATCGCGATGCTCAATAGCGTCACCAAGATGGAGCCCGAAGTGGCGAAGTCCACCTATGATTTCTATCAACTGATTATGACCAAGGACGGCATCCCCTCGGACCGATCGCTGGCCGATGATTTCGAGATCACCCGGCAAATGCTCAAAAAAGAGGGACAGAGCTTTTCGCGGGCCCAGGCGGAACAGAGGATGTACGATTTTAATCTGCTGAAAGAAATTTTAAAAAGTCCGCGATAGAGGATCAAGATGCAAGACCTGAGAGAATTTCTCCGCGGAGTGGACTCCATCGGCGAGCTCAAGACCGTACGCAACGCCGATTGGGATCTTGAAATAGGCGCAATCACTGAAATCTTTGCGGCAGAGCCGAATCCGCCGGCGTTGTTGTTTGATGAAATTAAGAATTATCCCAAAGGATTTCGGCTGTTAACCAATATGTTTCAAACGCAGCCGCGGACTGCGTTGGCTCTCGGACTGTCGCCCGAGCTAAAAGGCGTCGAGCTGGTCCGGGCCGTGAAGGATCTTTTGGGATCCGTTTCTCCCGTACCACCGGTGTCGCAAAAGGATGGTCCGATTCGAGAGAACATTATCACCGGCAAAGATGCCAGTGTCTTGAGATTTCCGGTGCCCAAACTGCACCGGGAAGACGGCGGCAGATATGTCGGAACGGCGGACGCGGTGATCACGAGAGATCCGGATGCAAATTGGGTCAATCTCGGAACGGCGCGCGTTCAAGTCCTGGACGAACAGAGGGTGGCTCTCTATGTGTCGCCTGGAAAACAAACCCGATTGATCGCCCAAAAGTATTGGGAAAAGGGCGAGAGCTGCCCAGTGGCTGTAGTCTGCGGCATCGATCCGGTTCTGTTTGCCGTTGCCGGATTGGGCCTACCCTGGGGAGCATCTGAATACGATTTCGCCGGTCACTTCCAAAAAGCGCCCGTCAAAGTCGTCGAAGGCGAAATAACTGGGTTACCCATTCCTGCCTCGGCGGAAATCGTCCTCGAAGGAGAAATTCCTCCACCCGAAGTCGAATCCGAAATGGAAGGGCCATTCGGCGAATGGACCGGCTATTATGCTTCAGGAACGCGTCCGTCGCCGGTGATCCGGGTGAAGGCCATTTACCACAGAAACGATCCGATCCTCACCGTGCTGCCTGATTTTAAGACCTATCCTTTGTCGAGCTACATGTTTTTGGTTTTTTGTGCCGCGGGGTTGTGGAACGAGATAGAGCAGGCCGGCATTACAGACATTCGAGGCGTTTGGCTGGCCGAATGGGGAGTGCGGTTTTTTGCTGTCATCTCGGTTAAACAGCGTTACGGAGGCCATGCGAGGCAGGCTGCTCATATAGCGCTCGGCGCAAGGGAAGGCGCATATCTCGGACGCTTTATCGTGCTGGTAGACGACGATATCGACCCGTCCAACATGGACGATGTGCTATGGGCCTTGTCTACGCGTTGCGATCCGCAAACCTCAATTGAGATCGCTGCCAATTGTTGGAGCACGCCAATCGATCCGAGATTAACTCCGGAAAAAAGAGCGGCTGGAGACTTTACCAACTCGCGTGCAATTCTCGATGCCTGCCGGCCTTTTGCATGGCGGGATAAATTTCCTAAAGTTCATTCCATCGATTCGGCCTATCGGAATGAGATCAAGCAAAAATGGAAAGAAGTTTTTAAATAAAGCTATTCAACACAGGAGAAAATCATGCCATTTGCTGACTTACGGGAATATGTGAACTTACTCGAAAAAGAGGGCGAGCTGGCCAGAGTTCGCAAAGAAGTCGATCCAAAGTTTGAAATCGGCGCCATCTGCAAGACCGCGCACGAGAAAGGACGAAAGGCGCTCCTGTTCGACCGTGTTCGCGGCGCCGGTATGCCGGTGGTAACCGAACTGCTTAGCACTTTCAAGCGCATCGCGCTTGCCATCGATACCGACGAGACGGATCTATTTTCCGAAGTAGTTGAGAGGACAAAAATTTCCGTCGAGCCCACGGTAGTCAATGATGGTCCCTGCAAGGAAATTATATTGAAAGGCAAAGACGTCGACCTCAACAGACTTCCGTGGATCACTTGGAACAAAACTGAGAAGGCGCCGTACATCACGGCCGGTCTCGTGATCGTTAAAGATCCGGAGTACGGCAGGAACCTGGGGGTTTATCGAATGATGTATGCGGGACGCAATCAGACCTTCCTGCGGCTCAGTCCCGGCCATCACGGCTACGAATATTATAAAAACGCCGAATTTCGAAAAGAAAAAAAACTGGACGTGGCGGTGGTGATTGGAAGCGATCCATCGATTTTTCTTGCCTCTCAATTCGTTCCCGGCATCGATGTCGACGAGTTCACCATCGCCGGCGCTCTGCGGAGAAAACCCGTGGAGCTCGTGCGCTGCCAAACCGTGAACATAGAAGTGCCCGCCACGGCGGAAATCGTTCTGGAAGGACAGGTGGGAATCCCGGCTGAGATCGGCGATGAAGGGCCTTACGGGGAATTCTGCGGCTATTCAGTGGGAACAGTCGTGCGCGAGCGCTTATGGACGATTCAATGCATGACCATGCGAAAGAATCCGCTCTATCACGGTTTCTATCTTTGCAAGGGGATCAACGAAGAGGGGGTCATCAAGAGCCTTACAGCTTCAGTGCAGATTTACAACGAAATGAAGCCAGGTCACCCGGCGATCAAGCGTGTCTATTGCAGCGAGGCCGGAGTTGGAATTTTCCATTGCTACATTCAGATAGATGAGAGACTCAAGCGACCTGGAATGGTCAATAACATTCTCGCCGCATCGGTCGGGGTCAAGGGAAGTCGGGTGAAGCATGTCTTTGTCTTTGACGACGATATCGACATTACGAGCCCGGAGGAAGTCGAGTGGGCGATTGCTACCAGAGTCCAAGCAGACAAAGATGTTTTTATCATCCCGAACACTTTCGGCTTAAGACTGGATCCTTCGGCTACCTCGGAAGGAGTAACCGCCAAGATGTTTGTCGATGCGACGAAGAGCAAGGACTTCAGATCCGAGGGCATGGCGCTTCCTCCAGACGAGATATGGCAGCAGGTGAGAAAGAACTGGGACAGTTATTTTGTTAACTGAGGAACAGCCCTTCAGAAACATCAGAACGGAAGGAACCCGTGATTCGCACTTACTGGGCGCTGGTCTATAGTCTGTTGGTTCTTATCGCGCCTTCAGCAGTTTATGCTCAGGCTAAAGAGCTGGAGACGGTCAGGATCGGCTACAGCGGCATCGGCATCACTCATGATCTGCTCAAGATGATGGGCAGCAACAGGATATTCGAGAAGCATGGTTTGAGTGCCCAATCGATTCATTTCGTTGGTTTGCTGAATCAGGCTGCAGTCTCTGGAAGCATTGACTTCACGACCAGTGACTTACCTTCGCAGATCCAGGCCGCTATTGCCGGATTGGATTTCAAGATTCTCAGCGTGACCCATAATCGCCTTGATGGCGCCATCATCGCACGAAAGGAAATCAAGAAGCCGAGTGATCTCCGGGGTAAAAAGTTAGCCATCAGCCGGTTTGGATCGGTTGCAGATCTCGTGACTCGCCTGGTTCTGCGCTACTGGAAACTCGAGCCCATCAAAGATGTGGCGCTGCTTCAAGTAGGAAATACCCCTTCGCGCGTTGCAGCCATTCTGAGCGGACAGGTGGACGGAGGTTTGATCAATGTCACGGACGTGGACCGAGTCGTCATCACCGGTTGCTGCGTCGTGCTCGCCGATCTTGAAACGCTCGACATCCCCTATGCTCGATTTGGCGTGGCGGCGCTGGGCAGCGTCATAAAGACAAGGCCGGAAACCGCTCGGAAGTTGATCGAGGCATTGGTGGAAGGGATCTACTATTACAAAACGCGTCCCGAGGAGGGGATGGCTATGTTGGTCGCGCGGGGAATAGAGCCCGGCACGGCACGGAAGATCTATCAAAAGGTGGCGGATTCCTACAGACCCAGTCCCGATCCCGAGGTTGCGAGCGTCAAAGGAGTCCTGGATACCCTCTTAGATGAGCGCACGAGGTCGATCTCAGCGGAAAGTCTGATCGATGCAGGTCCTTGGGAGAAGGTGGCAAAGAGTGGCATTATCGAGCGACTCTACGGAAAGGCGCTGCTGACAAAATAAAGTGCCAGCGAGTTTCGTGCGGTGATTTTAAAAAGCAAAGGAAGAATAGAATGGCGCTACTAAAACCCGAAGACCATGAGAGACTTCAAATGGAGTTGGTAACTTTTGCCAAAGAGGAACTCAGCCGCCGGCAAAAGGCTCCGATCTACGTCTCCGCGGAGGACGTCGAGGCCCAATTCGGCGACTACTACCACGTCCATATTGTGGATCCTCGAATCGGCTTCAATCAAAAAACCTTCCGCTTTTGGAAAGGCCGGATCAGCGCGAAGCGTCGGAACACGGAATGGAAGTCATTGGGTCATCGGCATACGGTGGAGGCGGTGATTTATTTCGAGGACGGTGAGGGCTACAGCGTTATCGACGGAGTAGATTATCACTGGAAGCCTGGTGATTTTATCTGTGTGCCGATGTTCGCCTGGCACCGTCACATCGTTACCAGAGGGGATTGGATGGTCCATCTGGCCGCGACGACGGGTCCACTTTGCATGTATATAGGCTTGGCCGTTTACGAAGACGAACGTTATCCTGAGCAGTGGATCTTTGCGCAAAAGGGAGAGGAGGAGCTCAAGGCGCTGATCCCTGGAAAATCAGGCGCGCCTGAGGGGAGCACCAAAGTTGCGCTCGGCACAGATTCACGCCAAGCGCGAAGCGAAACGGATCGGATTTATGCGAAAGCCCTGAACTTCGCTTCCAGAGAGGAAGTCGAGCGCCGCAGAGGGAAGGTCCTTGTCCGCGGAGAGGATCTAGTATTCGAGCCAACGAGAATGGCGCGCATTGCTATGGTAGTGGACCCGGAAATCGGCTTTCACATGCGCACCGTCGGAACCCTCATCGCGGAGGTGCTGCCTGGCAAGCGATCGGGCGCCCATCGGCACATCTATGAGGAGACGAATTATGTCATAGCCGGCGAGGGTTATAGCATCGTCGATGACCGGCGGTTTGAGTGGAAGAAGGGCGACACCCTCTGTATTCCGGTATTTGCTTGGCACCAGCACTTTAATACGGGAAGGGAGCCGGCGCGTTTTCTCGTCCATCACAATCGGCCCTATATGGAGAACATGGGCTTTCTCGTGGTGGAGCATGGAGAGGACGCCGATTTTTAGCCATGAGTGAGAATTTTATGCGCTATGATGCCGTCTTGAAAAATGGTCGCGTGATCGATCCAGCCAGTGGACTGGACCGTGTCTGCGATCTTGCCATTCAAGACGGGAAGATTGCGGCCATTGGAGAAGCTATCAATCCCGCCGATTGCAGCCGGATCGAAGACCTGTCCGGACTGATCGTCGCGCCGGGACTCATCGATATTCATGTCCACGCCTACGGGCCGCTTGGTTTTTTAAACCCAGACACGATTGGTGTTTTTTCCGGGGTTACTGCAATGGTCGACGCCGGAAGCGCCGGCCCGTATAACTACCCGGAGCTGGAGGCCTTGTTAGGAGAGCAATGCCAAACGGACTGGTTTTGTTTTCTGCACCTCCCGCCACTGGGAGTGACGGGAGCCAACGAGAAGCACCACAAATATGCGCGCAGTATCACCACCATTCCTCTAGCACAGATGATTGATTGGGCAGAGCAACGGGGAAGTCACATCCGGGGCTTGAAGATCGGCGCGTTTGGAGACATCGGACTCGAGCCGATTCAGCTCGCGAAAGCCATCGCGCGAATTTTGAAGGTCCCTCTTTACATCCACATTGGGGATTTCCTGAATAGGCCGAAGCAGATCACGACTCCAAAGGTTCTCGACCTACTGGATTCCGGGGATATGATCACGCATATTTACACCTCCGTCTACGGCGGGCCCTTTACCGAATCGGGTCTGGCGGTCAAGGAGCTGAAAGCGGCGCAAGAGCGCGGCGTTGTTTTAGACGTTGGCTTTGGCAGTTTCAATTTCAGTTACGCCATGGCCCGCGCCGGCTTCGAGCGTGGAATCTTTCCGGATACGATCAGCAGCGATCTTCAAAATATCAACGTCATGAAGCCGGCGCGGTCGCTCTGTCACGTGATGTCGATCTTTCTCAACATGGGCATGGGGTTGATCGACGTGCTGGAGCGAGTGACGGCGCGCGCGGCAAAAGCGATAGGAGAAGGGGGCGAGCCGTGGCGCGGGCGAATCGTTAACGGCGCGGTCGCGGATCTCAGCATTTTGAAGATCGAGGAAGGGGACTATAGTTTTTCCGACACTGACAGGGAAGAGATGAGAGGAAACCGGCGCATCGTGCCGGTAAAAGTTTGGAAGGCTGGAGTGGAAATCGAATGTAACGTGGAACTCGCGCAAGCAAAAAAGAACTGGCTGGTCGAAAAGAACGATGGTTCGGTTTCGGAAACGGTGGATCTGGACGCGAAGGACCGATTTTTTTTAGCCAAATTGAAGGAAGTCGTCGCCAAAGTTTCCTGGACGGGAGAAAAGATCCACGAAACGATTTATCCGCTGGTTGAAGACTCTGGGTTGGATCTGCGGCGCGCAGTCTATTTAGTTCAGAAACTCTGCCTCAAGCGGCCCTTTCCGCAGAGTATGGCGATCCTACTTTATAACCTGGGTAGAGCGAAGGCCGTTGCAAACATTGAGAACCTTGTCGGCAAAAATTAGTTTGCAGGCGCGACGGTGAACAAAGTGTTGAAAGACTTTCCGTTTACCCTTCGACAAAGCTCAGGGCAAACGGAATAATCTGGCAATCACGCGTAAATGTCCGTTCATGTTGAGCCTAGTCGAAGCATGAGAAGCTGGTTCTCAACAGCTTGTAAAAATATGACGCAGTATCGCAACTGGAATACGTGGAGTCGCATCGTTTTTGCGCTCTGGCTTACACTGATGGCGGAAAACATTGCCGGCGCGCAACCGTTGCAACGGGTCGTTATAGCCTATCCCAGCCGCAGCATCGGCTCGATTCATTCTTTTATTGCGTTAGAGAGAGGCTTTTTCCGTGAAGAAGGATTGGAGGCTCAACTCGTCCAGGTCAGGGGAACGGCCGCCGTTGCAGCGACCGTTTCAGGAGACGCCCACGCACTGGAGGCGATGGGAACAGCAATGGGCGCCATCCAGCGTGGTGTGCCGCTGCGAATTCTGGCCGTTAATCTTTACAAGCCGCTCTTCTGGCTGGTCACTCGTCCTCAACTCAAAACGGCCCATGACCTCAACGGAAAAATCATGGGCACTACGACTTTTGGCGGCGTGCAACACCTGACCGGGCTGCGCATGCTGCGGAAGCTGGGAGTGAATCCGGAAACGGTCACGGTCGTTCAGGTGGGAGACGTGCCGACGCAGCTTCAAGCGCTGGTGCAAGGGTCTATCGATATCGCCCTCCTCTCTCCTCCCACGGTTATTCGAGCCCGGGATCAGTACAAGATGAATCTTCTTGCAGGCGCCTTGAACGACTTCGTCGGTTTTCAAAATGGTTTTGCCGTTCTTGAAACGAACCTCTCAAAGGATCGTGCCTTGTTGAAGAAGATGCTTCGCGCCCGCGCCAAGGCGAATCGATATTTTTGGGAAAACGAAAAAGGGGCCAGCGAAGTATTGGCGAAATACATGAGGGTAGATTTTTCTGTTGCCTTGGAGTCGTATCGGCTCTCTCGTGAAGCCTATACCACCAACGGCATTCCCAGCGAGAGAGAGATCAACGAAGTTCTCAAGACGGATGCCGAGATGCTAAAGATCCCGGAGCCTCTTCCCAGCAGCAAGATTTTTGACTTTGCTGTGCAGCGAGAAATCAACAAGGAGTTGGGCGTTAAGTAAAAAAACCGATGCTTCGCGGCTGCCTAATACTCCGCTCGATTTGCTCTGAAAATGTTCCTCAACGTGATATTCGGGGCTGTTTGCGAATTGGGGCGCTATGTTTGTTCCTGCTGTTAGCTGTTTGTTTCCTCGATCCCTCTTTTGGTTCGGCTCAGGAAACTAGAATTCGCGCCGCATACTCGGCCATGAGCGGATCGATGGCGTGGGTGTGGGCGGCAAAGGAGGGCGGCTATTTCGATCAGCACGGGCTGAAGGTCGATCTGATCTACATCGGCGGATCGGCGCAATTATTCCAGTCCATGCTTGCGGGAGAGATCGGCTTCGGTGTGGGCGGAGGCCCGTCGATTATCAATGCGAACCTGCAGCGGACATCCATTGTCGCGATTGCGGGAACTTTAAATCGCATGATCATGAAAATCATGGCGACGCCGCAGATCAAGAGTCCTGCTGATATTCGAGGGAAGCGAATTTCCATAACCCGCTATGGCACCAGCACGGATTTTGCCGCGCGGCTGTTCCTCAGAAGCTGGGGCCTGTCGCCGGAAAAGGATTCCGTCATCCTCCAAGTGGGAAGCGTTCCTAATGTTTTGGCGTCGTTGCAAAGCGGGACGAGCCAGGCCGGCGCGCTGTCGCCACCGGCCCATTTACAGGCGGAGAAAATGGGCTTTTCCGAGCTCATGGACCTCTCGAAAGGGGACATTTATTATCCTTTTACGTACGTCGCGGTATCCGCAGCGTTTCTGGAAAAGAATAGAAGTTTGATTAGGCCGTTTCTCGCCGCCTCAGTGGAAGGCATCCGTCGTTTTAAGACTGATAAAGCCTTCGCCAAAAAACTCATCGCCAAATATCTGCGTATTGCGGATGATAAGGTCTTGGAAGAAACCCATCAGCTTTTTTCGGAGCTTTTTGAAAGAGTCCCTTACGTTAAGCGTGAAAGCCTCGTCAGTTTGGCCCAAATCTTAGCCGAGAAAGATTCCAAAGCAGAAGCGGTCAAAGTCGATTCGATTGTCGATGATCGATTCGTTCGCGAGCTCGAGACGAGCGGGTTTATCAAAAATCTTTACCGGGAGAAGTGAGAGAGATCCCTTTCCAAGTGAAAGGTGCAACACATGCGCGTCGCCAGTTGAGGAGTGGAATACCAAAACAGGAATACCAAAACAGCTTGACACCAGAACCGGCTATGGGTAAAAGGCGATTCGCGGTGTCACCGCTCCATGCGCCTTTAAGTGTTCAGTTTTACCAGGAGGAGGCCCTCGAGAAGAATGGCAACCAAGGAAAAGCGATCCGTAATGCTGGTTACCCTCGGCATCTTCTTGATCCAGGTCGCGCTTCTCACTGATCTTCAGGCAGCTTTAGGAGAGAAACAACCGACTCTCCCCAAGCTTGACGTTGTGTATAACAACATAAGCATTGGAGCGGCGCCTGTCTGGGTGACTCATGAGGCTGGTTTCTTCAGGAAACACGAACTGGATGTCGCCCTAACTTTTGCGCGAGGCGTTTTAGCCACTCAGGCGATGGTGATCGGATCCTTTCCAATCGGCTTTACCAGCGTCTCTTCGGTGATCAATGCTAACTTGGCAGGTTCTCGCCTCAGGTTTGTTGGCGCTGTTACCAATAAATTGATTTACGCCGTTGTGACAGCCCGCGACATTACAATGCCAAGTCAACTGAAAGGGAAAAGGGTGGGGATTGCGCGCTTTGGTGATGCCTCGGAAACGGCGACCCGTTTTGCTGCCAGGGAGCTTGGCCTTGATCCAGACCGCGACATCATAATGCTCCAGATCGGTAACTCCCCAGACCGATTTACTGCTCTCAGCACCGGCAAAATTGACGGCATGGTGGCAGATCCAGCCGATGTGGTCCGTGCCAAAAGGCAAGGATTCAATGTTCTAATCGATCTCACGACGAAGGGAATCGATTATCACGGCAACGGGATCACCATGCCCGAACTTTTTATACGCGACAAAAGGGAAACTGCATTGAAGTTCCTGCGCGGTTATGTCGAGGGAGTCCATTATTACAAGACCCATCCTGAGGAGTCCGTCCGCATCGTAGCGGCGCATCTTAAGACCAACGATCTTGATATGCTGCGTCAGGGGTGGAAGGTGTTCACCGAGCGCCTTATCCCTATGAAACCTTACTCTTCAATCAAAGACATTCAGCTGATTATTCAAGAAATGGCCACTCAAAATCCAGCGGCCAAGAATGCCATGCCGGAGCGGTTTATCGATTCAAGTTTGATGGAGGAGATCGACCGGAGCGGTTTTATCGATCGGCTTTATCGGTAGTCTTATGGGGCGGCATCGGCTAGCTGCTGGGTCGTCCCGGGTCTTCATAATAATGCCGATAGTACCAATCCGCGACTTCGCCTCCCGTGGTGCGCCAAACCCCTTCATGGGAACAGATATATTCCAACGCCTTATCGAGATACCTGATTCGGTATGGTAGTCCGATAATAAAGGGGTGCAGCGGTATCGCCATTACCTTACCGGTGCTCGCGGCCTCTGCATAAAGAACGTCAAACTGATCGCAGAGAGCCTGAAGGTAGTCTCTCGGCGAAAGCCGTAAGATTAATAAAAGAGTGCGGTCGCTGAGGCCCTGCTGGTAGGGTACAACGATCATCCGACCGGTGCGGACGCGGATCGGGATGGGTTGATCATCACAGCGCCAATCACATACGTAGTCAAATCCCTCAGCAGCAAGGTGATCGGGGGTGTCGAAGGTCTCTTCCCCACCTGGGCCTAGCCAGCCCCGTGGAGCGGTTCCGACGGCAACACTGATGGTGTCCTTGACCTGCCGGATGATCTTTTGTTGCTCCTCCAAGGGGTAATCAGCCATGGTAAGGTTGTTCGTGATCCCGTGACCTAACCATTCCCAGTTCCGCTTTTTCCCTTCCTCGATGATCGTAGGATGCTGTACGCACACATCGGCGTTGACCAACGCACTCGCTCTGATGCCGTGCTTATCGAGGACATCCATCATGCGGAAGATCCCGATGCGCGCGCCGTAATCCCGCGATGAGTAATTGGTAACATCGGGTAAGCGTGGCCGGCCTTCATTGGGGATGATTTTGTCGATGTGAAAATATTCGATGTTCGGATATACGCATAGAGCGATCCTGGCACCATTGGGCCATTTGAGTTCTTTGCGCTTGATAATGGGCGAATAATCGTACCGATTGTTTTCCACGTTGCTCCCTCCTTGTCGCGATCTTCATCACGACGTTATCCGAGCGTACCGTAACTTCAGCTCGCGAACTCAATATTTTCAACGAGCGTAACCTTTACGTAAAGCAAACAACCTGTCAACTCTCGGTAGTGGTTCAGTTAGGCACACATTACTTTAAATTGAAGAAAGATTTCTCGCGCTGCGCTCGAAATGACAC
>Ga0137394_10001869_pt1 | contig 15456 bp, 9 predicted proteins | sample czobulk116metaG_FD_108278 | JGI IMG/M metagenome (GOLD analysis project Ga0137394, IMG submission 108278) | Vadose zone soil microbial communities from Angelo Coast Range Reserve, California, USA - czobulk1.16 metaG | ecosystem: Environmental > Terrestrial > Soil > Vadose zone | place: USA...
GCGGAGCATGAAGTCCTTGCGGGTGAGCGGTTCGCCTCCGAAGTAGTGCACGTGCAGCGTGCGCAGAGCGCGCTCGTCCACGGTGCGCAGGATCCACTCGAGGGTGGACTCCTCGGTGTGCCCCTGCATCTTGGTGAAGGCCGGCTGCTCCTTCTGGAAGCAATACGTGCAGGCCAGGTTGCAGGCCAGCGTGGGCATCAGCGTGACGTGCATCGTCTCGGGGATTCCCTCGGCGGCACGATCGAGGAAGGCGCGCAGGTTGGCGTCGTCCTCCGCGCGCGAGCGCACCAGGAACCCCTCCTCGAGCAGCACCTCCTGCGTCTCGCGCTCGGCGGAGTCCGCGGGAAGGCGTCCCCGGGCCCAGTGCTCCAGCGCGTCCGAGGTGGCGGAGTCGATCCCGATGTAGTGATCGGCGAGGACGCTGTAGAGCACGTGCTCGCCCGGGCGCACGTCGTTGTAGGCGACCACGAATCGCGACAGCTCCATGCGCGAGCTGCTACGCAACGAAAGTGCCAAAGCGCGCGGCGGGGCCGGCGGGTGGGCTGCGGATCGTCCCGAACAGGGCACTTACCGAGGGGACCCGCGGCGACGAGAGCCAGGAATCGAGCCACGGGCCAGGATTCGAGCCCTGTCCGGGGTGGGTGGATCAGGCCCGAAGTCTGGCCAGCAACGGCTCCTGCGGCCCGTGTTCGTTCTCGATAAAACACAACCCCAGCCTACGCTTGCCTGGGATGGCCGAAATCCTGGCCGGTGAGGCCAATACGCTGGCCGGTAGGCCAGAGCGCTGGCCCCAGCGGCGTGGCGCGCGATTTGCTCAGTGAATCCCCGTGACCTCCCCAAAACTAATCGGTGTCCGGCACCTCCGATCCGACGGTCGGAGGATTCCTGTCCTGCTCTTCCGCAACGGCCGCGGTTCGGTGGCGGCGCACTGCCTCATCGATCCCGGCGACACGCCGATCCTCGACGGGCCCTCGGCGGAGGAGGTGCTCGCGGTGCTGGCGGGCGTGATCGACGATCTGCTGCTCGCCCGTGGTGCGAGAGCGGTCACACCGGCCTGAGCGATCAAGCGCCCCGCTGCGGGCGGAGCCGGCGGGCGGCCGCCAGGCCGATGATCGCGGCGGCGGCGAAGCTGCAGCCGACCAGGATCCACACCAGCGGTCCGGGGACCTGGTGCCGTTCGAGCGCGGCCGCGCTCGGCACGAGCGATCCCGCCCACACGTACAACGCGATCCCGGGAGCCATGCCGAACAGAGTGCCGAGGACGAGGTGCCGCGCCTTGAGACCTGTGAGGCCGAGCACCGCGTTGCTGGGCGTGAACGGGAGCAGGGGAGAGATCCGGATCAGGGCGACGGTAGCCAGGCCGCCGTCCGCGGCGAGCTCGGCGAGGGCGCGCGCGCGGGGCCGGGCGAGCAACCACCGGGCGAAGGCGCCGCGCCCCAAGGCCCGGGCGGCGCCGAACGACGTTGCGGCGCTTGCCACTGACGCTGCGAGCGACACCGGGATGCCCCAGGGGCCGAATAGCCAGCCCGACGCGAGGATCAGCGGGATGATCGGCGCGAGCAGGAGCGTCGCGACGTACATGCCGGCGCCCCACAGCAGCGCGCCGGCGAGCCCGGCGCCCTGCAGCCTGCCGGCCACTTCCGCGATCCAGCGCAGGAGGGGCAGCTCGGCCCCGACGACCCACAAGACGATCAGCGCCGCGGCCGCGGCGGCGAGGCGCAGCGCGGTGCGCGGAGAGCGCATGCCGAGGCTAGCTTCCCTTCGGCCTGCGGCGGCCCAAGGTCTTGCGCGGCGGCGCGGTCGGGGTCGAGGTGGCGCTGGGGGTCGGGGTGGAAGTCGGGGTCGAGGTGGAGGTCGGGGTCGAGGTCGAGGTGGATGTCGGGGTGGAGGTCGGGGTCGGGGTCGAAGCGGGCGGCGTTCCCTTGAACAAAGGGTCCTCCGCCATCTGCCGGTGCGCTTCCGCGCGGGCGTCCGCCCGCAACGCCTCGTACTCGCGGCGCTCCGCCTGGTCCATCTGGTCGAGCGCGAAGTTCAGCTTCGCCCGGGCCTTGATCACGCGACTGCGGGCGTCCTCCGTCAGCCTGCGGCCCTCCTCGAGCAGGTCGGCCGCGGCGATCGGCTTCAGCCCGGGATCGCGGGCTCGCTGCAGCTTCTCCTCGCCCGCGCGCTGCTGCGCCTCGGCCGCGGACAGCTCCGCCTGGGCGGCCCAGGCGACCTGCTGCGCGCGGGACTTGAGCGACTTTCCTCGTCCTTCCAGCGCCTGCGCCTCGCGCTGGGCCCGCGCTTGCGCCTCGAGGTGCTGCATCTTGAGGATCAGCTCGTCCACCTCGTCCGGCATGAACGGAGCCTAGCACGCAGCCGCCGCGGGCAACCGGCACATGCGCTCTGCCCGGGGCGGTTGGGATACGCTGCGCGGATGGCTGCGCTTCTTCTCTCGGCCGAGCTCTGGATCGCCGGCGGGCGCCTGCTCGATGCACACGGAACGCGCCCGGCTGCGCTGGCGACCGTGGCTGGCCGGATCGCGGGCGAGGCCCCCCAGCCGCCCGCCGGCGCGAAGACGGTCGACGCGAGCGGCCTCTTGCTGCTCCCTGCGTTCATCGACGCGCACGTCCACCTCTCCGTGGCAGGAAAGTTCGAGGACGTCGCCGCCGCGGAGCTCCGGGGCGGGATCGCCGCGGTGCTCGATCTCGGCGAGCCAGAGCGGACGCTGCCGCTCTTCGCGCCGCCGCTGCGGGTACAGTTCGCCGGTCCGCTCCTCACCGCTCCGCGCGGATACCCGACGCAGAGCTGGGGCGCGAATGGTTACGGGCTCGAGCTGACCACTCCGGACCAGGCCCGTGCGGCCGTCCAGCGGCTGGCGAAGGCAGGCGCGCGGTTCGTGAAGCTCGCGTTCGATCGGCGCTTCCCATTGCTCGACCCCGAGGTGGCGCGCTCCGCCGCGCAGGAGGGGCATCGCCTCGGCTTGCGCGTCGCCGCGCATGCGCTCGACGCCGATGCGGTGCGCAGGGCGCTGGCCGCGGGTGCGGACGTGCTCGCGCACACGCCCGTCGAGCCGCTCCCGGAGGAACTGGTGCGCGAAGCGGGCGCCCGCCGGCTGTGGCTCATCTCCACGCTGCACGCATTCGGAGGCACCTCGGGCGCGCTCGAGAACCTGCGCCGCCTCCGGGCCGCGGGTGTCCGCGTCGCCTACGGCACCGATCTGGGAAACCAGGACACCGCGCCGGGCATCGACGCCGAGGAGCTCGGGCTCCTGGTGAAGGCGGGCCTCTCGATGCGCGAAGCCATCGAGGCGGCCACCGCCGCTGCCGCGGAGCTGCTCGGCGAGCGGGACCTCGGTCATCTCCGCAAGGGGGCGGCGGCGTCGCTGATCGGAGTGCCGGAGGCGGCACTGCAGGACACGCGGCTCTTCGCGCATCCGACGCTGGTGTTGATCGAGGCCGCGGTCGGTCCCCGGCTGAAGGTCGAACGTTGACGCTACGCGGGGAAGAGCCGCAGCAGCGTAATCTCCGCGGGCGCGAAGACGCGCATCGGAGGACCCCAGAACCCGGTGCCTCGGCTGACGTAGAGCTGTGACTCGCCCAGCCGGTGGAGCCCCGCGATGTAGGGCTGGACGAGCGCGACCAGCCAGGAGAAGGGCCAGATCTGCCCGCCGTGGGTATGCCCGCTGAGCGTGAGCGAGACCCCGTGCCGCGCCGCCTCGCGGAACTGGCGCGGTTGGTGGGCGAGGAGGACCACGGGCCTCGCCGCGGCGCGCCCCTCGAGGGCTCGGGAAAGGTCGGGGGCGTGTTGCCCGCGCCCCGTCGGATCGTGGATGCCGGCCACGTCGAGCCCGGGCGCCACCTCGACGCGCTCGTTGGCGAGCGGACGGATCCCGAGGGTCGGCAGGTATCGCAGCCAGTCGTCGACGCCCGAGTAGTACTCGTGGTTGCCGGTGGTGAAGTAGACGCCGCGCGGCGCCTCGGCCAGCCGCGCGAGCGGCGCGACGTGCTCGCGCAGCTCGTCCACCGTGCCGTCCACCAGGTCGCCGGTGATGGCCACCAGGTCCGGCCGGAGCGCGCGCACGCGCTCGACCACGCCCTCCACCCACTCCTTCTGCAAGAGCGGCCCGATGTGGACGTCGGAGATCTGCACCAGCCGCAGACCGGCGAGCGCGGGCGGCAGATTGGGGATCCGCACGGGGACGTCCTTGATGCGCACCCCGGCGAGCGCCGAGCGGACTCCGCCGACCGACAGCGCGGCCACCACGCCGCCCACGCCGACGGCCAGCGCGCGGGCGAGCAGGACACGCCGCTCGGGATCGGCGGGCGCGTCCGGCGAGCGCAGCTTGCGCGCGACCCAGGCCACCGCGCGTCCAGCGTCGGCGAGGCCCAGGAAGGCGAACAGCAGGAAGACGACGCCCATCCAGAGGAAGGCGACCCAGACCATCGCGCGCGGAGCGCCGCGGGTCCGCGAGAGGACCAGGGTGGCGGGGAGCACGAGCGCCATGGTGGCCAGCAGGGCGGTCGCGAGTCGCGCAGCCACGGGTGGAAGCTGCGGATCGCGCACGAGGCGGGCCCACACGTAGTAGTGCATGCCGCCCAGAAGCAGGAGCGCGACGGCCACGAAAGCGAGGAAGGGGAGGAGGCGGGCCACTTTGTCCTCCCTCAAAGATGCCGCAACAGAGGGTCCGATTCACTCCTCGCTCGACAAGAGCGCGTCCAACCGCGGGCGGTCGAGACGCATGCGCAGGGTACGTTCCTGGGTGGCGATGACCGACCCAGGCGCTGCGCCCTTCGGCTTGCGCACGTGCTTGCGGCGCGTCCAGGAGACTTCGGCGGCGTCCTCGCCGCGGGCGCGGGAGAAGTGCGCGGCGAGCAGCGCCGCGTCGGCCAGCGTCCGTGCGTCGGGCGCTTCGCCCGCATCCGGTATCACGACGTGCGACCCCTGTACGCCTCGGGCGTGTAGCCAGACGTCGTTCCCGCGCGCCACGCGCAGGGTGAGCGCGTCGTTGTCGCGCGCGCTGCGGCCGACCAGGATGCGAGCGCCGCTGGCGGAATGGAAGGTCCGGTAGGGAACTCGGGGTTTGGCCGCGCGGCCGGCGGCGCGCGGCCCACGGTCGCCCGGGACGGCCCCGGACTCGTCCTCGATGGCGCGCAGCGCGCCGGCATCGCCTGCTTGCGCCGCGCGCGCGAGCGCCTCCTCGGCGCGCGCCAGGCTGGCGGCGACCTCCGATCTGCGCCCGGCGATGCGAGCCGCCGCGGCTTCGTAGCGCTGCGCGCGGCGGAACCAGCGCGCGGCGTTCTGGGCCGCCGAGAACGCAGGGTCGAGTTGCAGGATGACCTCCCGAGGCGTGCCACGCTCGTCGAGGTCGAGCCAGTCGGGCACGCGCGCCTCGCGGGCGCCTCGCGGGATCCGGGACTGGTGCGGGACGAGCAGCTCGGCGCGCCGGCGGTCCTCTCTGGCCTGCGCCGCGCGCGCGGCGTCGCCGTCCACGGCGGCGAGCGTCCGCCGCATCCGCTGGACGCGGGCGCGGAGCCGCTTCTCCAGCTCGCGCCGGCGCGCTGCGACCCCCGCGGCCTCCTCCGCCGCCAGAGCGGCCCGGAGGAGCGCAGCGTCTTCGGTCGGGGTCGGGGTCGGGGTCGATTCGCCGAGCTCGATCTCCCGCACCTGTCGGTACGCGGCCCCCGGTCTCCGGTCCGCTCCGGCGCCTGCGGCGGCCCACACGATGCGCTCGCCGTTCTCCGCGGGTCCGAGAAGCAGCAGGGCGGGACCGTCCCCGGCGATCAGCGCCCGCGGGCCCGCGAGCGTCTCGAAGCCGAGCCGCGCCGCGATCTGACCGCCGTGGAGCGGGCGCTCGAGCCCGGCGGACGAAAGCCGCGCCCCTTCCAGGGCGGCGCGCAACGTGGCCTGCGATCGAGGCGCCGAATCCGCCGAGGTGGGCCGCTCGTCCGCGACCGCGGCGATCGCGAGGCGCGCATCGAGCACGGCGAGCGCGGTGCGCCGCGGAACGCGGATCTGCAGCACCGCCACGGCCGGGGACGGCAACCACAGCTTCTGCACCGTGCCGCCGATGAGCGCGCGCACGCCGTCGAGCAGCCGGGCCCGCCGCTCGGGAGTGAGCTCGCCGCTGGGAGGAGATCGGGCCACGCGCCGGAAGATTACCGCGCTGCGGCCGGGGGGCGGCCTCGGACGAGGCCGCCCGGGACGTACCGGGCTACTTCTTCGAGCCCCTTCTCTTCGTCGTCCGCTTCGCGGCCTTCTTCGTCCCCTTCCGTCCGCCCTTCTTCTTCGTCGCCATCGGTCCCACCTCCGAAACGTTGTTGGTGTGGTGCGGAGCAATTCGCGCGCGCAACCACTGTGGCGCACCATAGAGAGCGCGATCCAGGCTGTCAAGGAAGCGGCCGCGCGCATTGCCTCGATTTTCAGAGTGAAATCACATTCACTTTCAGTGAAGCGCGGATCGGCGCGGGAGCGCTCGCGCGCGCAGGGTCGAGCTCGAGTCCGTCGAGGTCGCGCCGGAGCCGCGGTCAACCCCGCGGCGCGCCGGGGTCGGACCGGTGACGGCGCAAGTGCGCCGGTGTGCGCGCGTACCGCTCGCCCGCCTGCTCGGGCCCGAGGGCCGTCCGGAGCCCTGTTGCTCAAGCGATCGGCCTAACCCTAGAGTGACGGCCGGGCATGAAACCGACGCAGCTTCCCCTCTTCTCCTCCCGGGCGGCAGATCGCGCCGCAGCGCTCCCGGAGCGCCCCGCGCCCGAGGCGGCCGCCTGGGTCCTCGCCGAGCGGATCGGGCGCCTGCTCCGCGAGCCGGTGGACGTCCACCTGACCGACAACGCCTGGACCATGGTGTCGTTCAAGCGGCTGCAGGGCAGGGTGCGCTACCGGCTGCACCACATGTTCTCGGCGGCGAACGACGACGTGGTCCGTGCCCTGGCGGGCTTCACCGGCCGCAACCGGCGCACGCACGGCCGCGCAATCGACGAGTACATCCGCACGAACCGCGATCTGATCCGCGCTGTCCCCCAGCGGCCCCAGCAGAAGCTCACCGAGCGCGGGCGGGTCCACGACCTGGGCGACATCTTCGCGCAGCTCAACGCGCAGCACTTCGACGGCTGCCTCGAGGCGCGCATCGGCTGGGGCCGCCGCGGCCCGCGCGGGCGGCGGCGGTCGATCAAGATGGGCGTGTACCTGCACGACCAGAAGCTGATCCGCATCCACCCTGCGCTCGACGATGCGCGCGTGCCGCGCCACTTCGTCGAGCTGGTCGTGTTCCACGAGATGCTCCACCAGGCCATCCCGCCGGTGAACGGACGGGACGGGCGCCGCATCGTGCACGGGCGCGACTTCCGGGTCCGCGAGCGCCGCTTCCCCGGGTACGAGCGCGCACGAACCTGGGAGAAGCAGAACCTGCATCTGTTGCTTCGCCAGCGTCCCTGACGGGCGCGAGATGCAGAAGCGGCCGGGCTGCAATAGGCTGCTCGGGCCTTGCGCAAGACCCTGCCCCTCTTGTTGCTGGCGCTCTGCGCTTGCGCGACTCCCTCGACGCCTTTCGAGGGCAGGCCGGTGCTCGTCGGGATCGACTTCGTCGGCAACAAGAGCATCTCCTCGGGCGAGCTGCTCGATCAAATCGCCACTGCTCCCACCAGCGGCTTCTTCAAGAAGACCGCGCGCTACTACGACGCGGATCTGTTCGCTATCGACCTGAAGCGGATCGTCCGCTGGTACAACCAGAAGGGCTTCTACGAAGCGAAGGTCTCCGGCGTCGACGAGGTCCAGGACGACAAGGGCCGGGTGCGCCTGGTGGTGCACATCGAGGAAGGCCGCCGCGCCTACGTCAAGGACATCTGGTTCGTCGATACGGACGGCGTCACTCCGGACGAGCTCGCGGACATCGACGGCGCGCTGGAGCTGCACCGCGGCGATCCGTTCGACGAGGACCAGTACGAGCGCTCGAAGGAGCAGCTGGTCGAGCAACTCAAGGCGCACGGATTCGCCGAGGCAAAGGTCACAGGCGCCGTACGCGTCGCGCCCGACGATGCGATTGCGTTCATCACCTACAAGCTCAACCCCGGAGCCCGGTACACTTTCGGGCGGGTGGTGGTGAGCGGGAACCGGGGCGTCGACGCGGAGGAGATCATCCGCGCGACCGGGATCCGCCGCGGCGACCGCTTCTCGCCGCGGGCTCTGCAGCTCGCGCAGCAGCGAGTCTACGGCCTGGGCGCGTTCGCGGGGGTGCGCGTCGCCCTCGAGCCGCTGGGGGACACCCCCGTGGCGGCGGTGCGGGTCACGGTGCGCGAGGCGCCGTTCCAGACCACCCGCGTGGGCGTGGGCGGCAAGATCGAGCAGTTCCGCTGGGAGGTGCCCCGCGTGCGCGCGGATTACACCCACCGGAACTTGTTCGGCGGGCTGCGGCGCCTCGAGCTGAGCACGACGGTGGGTTACGCATTCGTGCCGAGCCTGCCGGACGTGCTCAACAATCCGCCCAACGTCGTGACGCAGACGGGCCTGGTCAACCTGACGAGCGCCCAATTGGTGACGCCCAACGTGTTGTTCCCAGCCGTCGACTTCATCAGCCGCGTCGAGTTCGCACGAGAGCTGCAGCAGGGATTTGGCTACAACGAGGTCGCCGCGCGGTTCGGTCCGCAATACCGCATCGATCGCCACACCATCGCCGCTTCGCTGAACTTCGTGCATTACTTCAACGCCACGCTCAACGGGATCGATCTGACCCAGCTCCTGGCGTTTGGAGTGCCGAACGCCGGCTTCATCGGCCTCAGCAAGTGCGTTCCTTCCTGCACGCTGACCTACCCTGAGGTTCGCTACACCTACGATTCGCGCGACAACGTGCTCGAGCCGACGTCCGGGTTCTTCGGCACGCTCGCGCTGCAGCAGACGGTCAGGCCGGGCCAGTTCAGCTACTTCCGGATGGAGCCCGAGGTGCGGGGGTACCTTCCCGTGGCCCCGTGGCTGGTCCTCGCTCTCCGTGCACAGTACGGCGCGCTCATCCTCGAGGGTACCAACCAGGACGCGCAGCAGAGCCCGTTCACGCAGCGCTTCTTCGGCGGCGGGCAGAACTACCAGCGCGGATACCCGGCGTTCGGGCAGGGACCGAAGTTCGGAGGAACGCCCATCACGGGCCTCGGGCAACCGCTGGTGACTCCGTTCGGTCCCCTCCAGGAGTTCTGGTCGACCTACGCGGCGGTCGGTGGCAACGGCGCCGCGCTCCTTTCCGGCGAGCTGCGGTTCCGCACCGACTTCCTTTTGCGGCACAGCGGGATCGTGCTGTTCACCGACGCCAGCCGCATCACTGCCAACCCGAGCCTTCCTTGGGAGGGGCGGCTGGAAGTCGCGCCGGGAATCGGGCTCCGCTACATCACGCCGTTCGGACCCATCCGGTTCGACATTGCCTATCTCTTGAACCCGGCGACCGTCGTGGCACCGGGAGGCACGGTTGCCATCCCCAACACGCAGCCGCCGATCCAGGTTTCCGTCGCCCCCACGCCGATCGGCCCCGACTGCGTCCAGTCGACGCACGCGTGCATCTCCCTGCGTCGCTGGGCGTATCACATCACACTCGGGGAGGCCTTTTGACACCGAGTTCACGAGACACTGCCGCCGTGCTGCACCACGGCTAAAATTGCAAGCGCGTGAGCGAACCCCACCCGCCCGAGACGACGCCTGCCTACCTGCCCCGGCCGGGGCCGCCCGGCCGCCGCCGCGGGCGCCGGGTGTTGCGCTGGGCCGGGCTGGCCGCCGCCGTGCTGATCGCGCTCGTGCTGCTGGCGATCGTCGGGGCGCTCGTCTGGCTGCACACCCGGACCGGCGCGCAGAAGCTGGCGGGCGTCGTCACCGAGGAGGCGCGCAACGCGATCCGCGGGCGGCTTACGGTCCGCGACATCCAGGTTCGCGGCTTCTTGACCATCTGCGCGGACGGCGTCGATCTGCGCGACCCGGACGGGAACCCCGCGCTCGCGGCCGACCGCATTTGCCTGCACGTGAACCCCGTTGCGTTGCGGACCAACAAGGTTCTGCTCAGCGACGTGCAGCTCATCCGGCCGCGCATCGACATCGCGGCGGTGGAAGATCCGGACGGCAAGCCGGCCACGACGCTGAGCCGTGCGCTCGAGCCGCGCAATCCTCCGACCGAGGTGCAGCCCCAGAGCGGTCCGTTCAAGTGGGTCATCGAAGTCGCGCGCCTGCACGTCGAGAACGGGAGCATCGCGCTGCGGCCGGCCCCGGGCGCTCCCGCGCGCTTCGGGCTGGAGGGCGCCGCGATCGACGCGCCCCACGCGCGATATGCGGCCGACGGCGCCGATGCGAGGCTCACCTTCCAGGCCCAGCTGACCGCGCCGGGAACGGACCCGGTCTCGCTGGACGTCGATGCCCGGCTCACCGGTTCGGCGAAGACGGGCAGCGCCGAGGTGCGCGAGGTGCGCGTCGCGCTGGGGGAGAGCGGGTTCTCCGGACTGGGACGGTACGACCTCGCGGCGCGCACCGGCGAGCTGCACCTGCGAGATCTCCGCGTGGCGCCGCGAGACCTCGCGGTCCTGCTCGGCGGCAAGCCCTCGCCGCTGTCGAGCGAGGTGCGGGGCGAGGCCGATGCACAGGTACGAGGCGACTCGGTCACGTTGGCGGTGCGGCTCGACGCCGGAGGCGGCCGGGTCCAGCTCGACGCGGACCTCACGCTGGGCACGCCTCTCCGCTGGCAGGTGGCGCTTGCCTTGGACGGCGTCGATCCGGCGCGGGTGGTGGCAGCCGGCCCCGCGGGCGAGGTGAGCGGGCGTATCGAGGCGCGCGGACGCGGCGTGCCGCAGCTCGACGCGTACGGGGTCCGCGGCGATCTGGCCCTGCGCGGCCACGTCGGTCCGGCGCGCATCGATCGCGTGGGCGAGGTGCGCGTCGACGTCCAGGCGGACATCCAGGGTCGCGAGGCGCTGGTGCGCGCCTTCACCGCCTCCGCGTTCGGCCTTCAGATTTCGGCGCACGGGACCGCCTCGTTCGACGCGGTCGCCCTCGACCTCGACGTGAACGCCCCGGACCTGCGGGTCGTGGGCCGCGCCGCCGGCGTGTTGCAGAAGAAGCCTCCCCTGCCGCTCTCCGGCTCCGCGCACCTCGCCGCGCATCTCACCGGTTCCCCGCGCGCGCCCGATGCGCAGGTCCACCTGCGCGTTCCCGAGGTGCGGCTGGACGGCCAGTTTGCGGCGAGGACGTTGGCGCTCGACGGGACCCTGCACGGGAAGCTCGCCGCTCCGGACGGCAACCTGCGGCTGACCGCCGCCTCCCTCGCCGCAGGCCAGATCGCCCTCCAATCGCCGCGCATCGACGCGACGTTGCAGTGGCCCTGGGCCAGGTTGCGCATCGACTCGGCGGTCGTGCAGGGCCGCGTGCTTCTGGCCGGCGACGCGCGCATCGACGACGACCGCGACGGGCTTCGGCTCGCCAACTTCACGGTCGCGTGGCCCGGCAACGAGCTGCGCTTGGCGCACGACACGCGGATCCATTTCCGCAAGGGCGCGACCATCGTCGAGCCCATCGACCTGGTGGGCGACCACGGATCGCTGCGCCTCTCCGCGCAGCTCACGCCGGTCCGGATCGACGCCGCCGCGGTGGTGAAGGACTTCGATCTGGCGCGCCTGCCCACCTTCGCCTTGCCCCCGGACCTGGGGCTGCACGGCCTGCTGAACGGGAACCTGGTGGTCGACGGGCCCAAGTCGCGGCCCGAGCTGGACCTGGAAGCGGACCTGCGCGGCGGGGGGGTGCGGAATACCGCGGACATGCCGATCGACGCGCATGCGCGCGCCCACCTTCACGGCGGCCGCTTGCGCGCGGAAGGCTTCGTGCAGGCTCAGCGTGGGGGGCCGGAGCTGCGCTTCGACGCGGACGCGCCGGTGCAGGGGCTGTCCGACCTGCCGCCCACCACGCCGGTGCGCGCCGACGTGCAATTGCGAGGCGCCGACCTCGCCCGGATCGCCGAGCGCCTGCACCTGGAGCGCTGGCGAAGCCAGCAGATCCAGGGCGCAGTCGATGCCCGCCTGCTGGCGAGCGGAACGCTGGGGTCGCCCCGCGCCACGCTGTCGGTGGAGGCTCGGGGTGTCGGGACCGCGCGCGTGCGGGAGGTGGACGCGAAGGCAGGCGTGGTGCTCGACAAGGGTCGCGCAGCGCTGGACGGCGCGGTCAACGTCGCCGGCGAGCCGGCCGTGAGCCTCTCCGGGCAGACCGCGTTCGACCTCTCCCGCGCGCTGCGGGACCACTCGTACATCGCCGGTGCGCTGCGGCGGCCCGTGCAGGTGGACCTGGCGGTGGCGCAGCTGCCGCTCGAGCGCCTCGCCCGCGCCGGAGCGTTGCCCGAGAATGCCAAGGGCGAAGTGAGCCTCTCCCTTCATCTCACCGGGACGGCGCTGGCGCCGCAGCTCGCAGTTTCCGCCCGCGGCGAGGGCATCACCTCGGGCAAGCTGCGCGGGCTCTCCTTCCAGACCCAGCTCGCCTTGGACCAGGGCGTGAAGCTCTCGTTCGGCGCGCAGTCGAACGGCGAGCCCATCGGCCAGCTCGAGGCGAGCGCAGCGCTCTCCGGCGCCGAGCTGATCGAGCTGGCGCAGGCGAAGGTCGACCCGGCTGCGCTCGATCCGCTGCTCGGGCGTCCCGTCGCGTTGACGCTCGACGTTCCCGGGCTGCTGGTGGGCCGGGTGGCGAATCTGGCCGGCCAGGAGCGCGGCCCCGCCGAAGGGCGGCTGCAAGGGCGCCTGGTCTTGAGCGGCACCGCCGCCTCGCCGCGCCTTTCGGGCCAGTTCCAGCTGCGCGACGTCGCGCGCCAGAGCAAGCGCCTAGGCAACGCGGACCTCTACGTGGAGGCGACGAACGAGGGCGCCTTGTTGCACGTGGGCTTGAACCCTCCCGGGGGCGGCAGCTTCCTCGGGCACGCGAACCTGACGGCGGACCTGGGGGGGCGCACGCTGCTGCGCAGGGGAGCGGCATCCGTCCTCGACGGCGAGCTGAGCGGGCAGGTCGACGCGCGCCACCTGGACCTGGCGTTCCTCTCCGGAATCGCGCCGCGGCTGCGCGGAGCGGGCGGCACGCTGGATGCGCAGGTGAAGGTGAGCGGACTTCTGGGAAAGCCGAAGCCGGAGGGCAATGCCCGCCTCCGCGGTGGACAGTTCGACGTGGTGGGGCAGGGCGTGTTCCAGGGCGTCGCGTTGGATGCGACCTTCTCGCCCAAGGAGGTGGTGGTCGAGCGGATCAGCGGCTCGATGAGCGGCGGGACGTTCTCGGCGGTGCTGGTCGGCTCGCAGCGCGCCGGCGCGACGGCCGAGGGGCCAGCCGCCATCGATTTCACAGGCGAGGTGCACCTGGGCGATGACGAGTCGGTGAAGGGACGCACCGTCGACGGCAAGCCGGTGCAGAAGGCGCCGGTGCCGCTCCGGCAGGCCGGCGAGGAGCGCGCGACCATCCAGGGCGAGCTCGATATCTTTGGCGACTTCACCGACGGCGTGCTCACCTTGAACGCCAAGGTCCCTGACGCGACGATCCGGGTCCTGCAACTCTCGAGCAAGAAGCTCCCCGACCTGGATCCCCATCCGGACGTGCTCCTCGTGCACCCGGGCGAGAGGGCGCACCCGCCTGGCAAGGAGCCCGACGAAGTGCAGCGCGAGATCGAGGCGCGCAGGACCGCGACCTTCCGCCTGCACGGGAAGCTGGACATCGAGCACCTCTACGTGGTCGCCGAGGACTTCGAGTTCCCGGTCGAGAGCCACCTCACCTTGGAGTACGACGCGCAGCATCCCGACAGGCCCACCGCCGACGGCACCATCCTGGTACGGCAGGGGTCGTTCAGCGCGCTGGGGCGCAGGTTCACCATCGACAATGCGAAGATCACCGAGACCGGCGGCGATGTCACCGACCCGGAGCTGGACATCCGGGCCAAATTCGAGAGCGCGAGAGCAACCGTCGACATCGTCATCTCCGGCACCGCCAAGAATCCGCAGATCGATCTCACCTCGAATCCACCGATGGATCAGGACGCGATCGCGTTCTTCCTTGCCACCGGACGAGTCGAGGGCCGCGCTACGCAGACCGGAGGAGGCGTCGACCTCTCCGGCGCCGCCAGCAGCGTGCTGGGTAGCCTCCTCTTCGGCCAGTTGCGCAAGACGCTCGCCAGCGTGCTGCCCGTCGACGTGCTCACCATCGAGACGCAGGGCACGGGAGTGGCGCAAGCCAGCGTGGGCAAGTACATCGGCGACCGCATCTTCGTCGGGTACCGGCAGCGGCTGACGTCGGCGCCCTACTACGAGAACACGGTGGAGGGCCGGGTGGAGTATGAAATCAGCAAATCGGTCTCCGCCGAGGCAACCGTAGGCGATCTGGCGAGCGAGATTTCGATCCTGTACACCCACGACTTCTGAAGCGGGCCGCCTTACCTGTGCTTGACGCGGATCGTCCAGCCGAGCTGCACCAGGCCCTTCAGGACGCGCGGCACGCGCCGGAGCAGCTGGATCGACGGAGGTCGCCTCTCCCGCAGCGCGATGGGGATCTCGCGCACGTGCCGCCCGGTGCGCTGGGCCCGGATGACCAGCTCGCTGGCGAAGAGGTCCCGCTCGACCGTGCAGGCCTGGACCACCGGCTCGAGCCGGGCGCGGACGAACGCCTTGAGGCCGTGCGTGTCGGTGCCGCGGAAACCGGTGATGAGGCGCAGGAGGACGGTGATGGTGCGCGTCGCCGCGCGGCGGACCCAGGGCCGCCCATCGTCGGCGCCGCGCATCGCCTTGGAGCCGACGACGAGATCCGCGCCTTCGGCGATGAGCGGGAGCGCGCGCTGGTAGAAGCCCACGTCACAGAGGTCGATCTCGTCACAGATGACCACCCGCCCGCGCGCCTCGAGGATGCCCCGCTTCAGGGCCCGCCCGTAGTCGGGCCGCTCCTCGTGGAACCAGCGCACCCGCGGATCCGCCTGCGCGATCTCGCGCAGCGCCTCCTGCGTGCCGTCGCGCGAGCCGTTCTCGGCCAGGACGATCTCGTAGTCCCAGCCCAGGGCATCCAGCCTGCGGCGGAGATCGCGGATCGCCTCGCGCACGATGCCCGCCTCGTTGTAGACGGGGATCACGACCGAGATCTCCGGAGCGCTCATGCCGCGAGCGCCCGCGCCGCGTCGCGGCCGGAGAGGATCGCGTCCTCCATCGAGCTGTATTCCCAGTTCCCGTACCGCCCGGCGACGTGCACGCCGTGGCGGCGCAGGTGCGCGATCACCTGGGCGCGCGCGGCCGCGTGGTCGTGGTCGAAGAGCACGTACGCGACCGGGATGGTCCGCCAGCGCACGAGCCGCACGCGGGCGCGGTCGAGGAGCCCCAGCTCGTGCAGCGAGGCGACCGCGTGGGCGGCCAGCGGTGCCGGGTCGATCGGCCCGCCGTGCGAGAACTCCACGGCGAAGCTGCGCGCTCCTTCCGGCGCGAGGCCCGGGTTCACCTCCGACGGCGAGCCCACGCGGTAGAA
>Ga0137394_10001870_pt1 | contig 15456 bp, 10 predicted proteins | sample czobulk116metaG_FD_108278 | JGI IMG/M metagenome (GOLD analysis project Ga0137394, IMG submission 108278) | Vadose zone soil microbial communities from Angelo Coast Range Reserve, California, USA - czobulk1.16 metaG | ecosystem: Environmental > Terrestrial > Soil > Vadose zone | place: USA...
CGCTCGGCTCCGGTCCGGATCATCCCGGCGCTCCCGCGCTCCCCGAGGAGAAGCCCGACGGCGTCGACGAGGATCGACTTGCCGGCTCCCGTCTCACCCGTGAGGATGTTGAGTCCGGCGCCGAATTCGGTCGAGAGAGATTCGATGATGGCGAGGTTCTCGATCTTGAGGAAGGAGAGCATAACGACGGGCCTTGAGCCCCTCCAGGCAGGTCCCGCGCATCTTACCCCGCGACCCGGAGTGGATCAACGAATCGCCGCACGTCGGGAGGCCCCGGCGGGATCGCCCGCGCCCCGCCCCCCTTCTTCGCATCGCGGCTTTCATCCGGGATAGAATCGCGGCCGCTTCGACGATCGACGATGCCGGGGGAGGCGCGAACATGGCGGAGAGCGATCGCGCGGTCGCGGCCTTCAAGCTGGCCGGGGGTCTTGATTCTTGGACGGAGCCGCCTAGCTCTGCGTCGGATGTCGTTGATCCACTGGAGACCCTGTGGTACGGTCCGCGCGCGTCGCCGCCCGGCGCGATCCTGGCGCCGGCAGACACCCCGATCAGCCCCGCGGAGGCCCTCTCCCCGAACGATGTCTTCATCCGGATTCCAGGGCGACATCCTCAGCCTCATCCTTCACTCCGGGCCGATGGCCCAGTTCGTCATCTTCGTGCTGATGGGCTTCTCCGCCGTCTCCTGGGGGATCATGGTGGAGCGGTGGCGCGTGATATCGCGCTCCGACAACGAGTCGGCGGCCTTCCTCGCGAAGTTCCGCGCCGGATCCAGCCTCGGAGATCTGAGGGACGTCGCCGAGAAATTCCCGCACTCCCCCGCCGCGGCGATCTATCGCGCCGGGTTCCGCCAGATCACCGTCGTCGGGATTCCGAAGGTCGCCGCGGCCGCCGGGCCGACGCGCGATCCGATCGCCAGCATCGAGCGCGTGCTCCTGCGCGCCGCCGCGGAGGAGCAGGCGCGCCTCGAGCGATCCCTCCCCTTCCTCGCCACGACCGCGGCGGCGTGCCCGTTCGTCGGGCTCTTCGGAACGGTCTGGGGGATCATGACCGCCTTCCACGCGATCGGCGCGATGGGCACGGCCAACCTCGCGGTCGTGGCCCCCGGGATCTCCGAAGCTCTCGTCACGACCGCCGCCGGGCTCGCTGCGGCGATCCCCGCCGTCATCGGCTATAACTACTTCGTGAACCGGATCAGGTCGATCGGGACGCGCCTCGACAACTTCGTCGCCGACTTTCTGACCCGCGCCGAGAAGACGATCTATTCATGAAGGCCCACGCCGGAACGGGACGGCGGCTCGGAGGAAGTCTCGCCGAGATCAACGTGACCCCGCTCGTGGACGTCATCCTGGTCCTCCTCATCATCTTCATGGTAACCGCGCCGATGATGCAGCGAGGGATCGACGTCGCCCTCCCCCAGGCGAAGAGCGCCAGCGGCGCCGAGGAGGAGCGGATCGTCGTCACCGTCGATCGAACGAACCGCGTCTGGCTCAACGAGACGCCGGTGGCTCTGCACATGCTCGAAGAGAGGCTGGTCGCGGCGTCGAAGGCGATGGCGGATCCGTTCGTCTACCTCCGCGCGGACCGCGCAGTGGCGTATGGAGACGTGATGGCGGTGATGGACCGCATCAAGCAGGCAGGGATCGAGAGGGTCGGCCTGGTGACGGAGCCGCTCCCCGCCAACGCAGGGGCCCCCAAGCCCCGTCCGCGGAATCGATGACGCCGCTCAAGGTCAGGGTCAGCGTCTCCTCCGACCCGGCCGTCGGGCTGCCGGCGATGGTCGGTTACTCGATCGCCGGGCACTTCGTCGCCTTCGTCATCCTCATACTCGCCCCCCGCGTGATGCCGCATACGCCTCCGCCTCCGCTCATCCTCGCGGGGCAGATCGTCAGCCTCCCTCCGCCTCTGGGAACTCCGTCGGCGCCGCCCGCGGAAAGTCCGGCCGCCGCGCAGAAGCCCCCGGAGCGGAATCCCGAGGAACCCAACCCCCCGGAGCCGAAGCACGAGGCCCCGCCCCCGCCGCCCGCGAAGCCGGCGCCGCCCGCAAAGGAGGAAGCGCCGAAGCCGCCTCCGAAGAAGAAGGCGGCCGACGTCGTCCCCCCCGAGCCGGGGAAGGAGAAGGCGCCGAAGGAGGAGCCGGTGAAGGGGAAGGGGACGGCGGCCAGGACAGAACCGGAGGCCGCGAAGCCGGAGCCGGGGAAGCCGGAGACCCCGGCGGCGAAGATCCCCGAAGGCGTGGGCCTCGCCGTCTCAGGAGAGCCGGGCGGCATCCCGTCGATCAACTCAGCCGCCTTCCCGTACGACTGGTACCGCGCGGCGATCGTGAACAAGATCCGATCGCAATGGCGGCGCCCGGTGACCCCCGGGCTGACGCAGCCGCTTCGCTGCTCGATCTCGTTCGTCATCTCGCGCGCGGGTGCGCTGAGCGATGTGACCGTTGCCGCGTCGAGCGGTTTCTCCACGCTCGATCTCTCCGCGGTGCGCGCCGTCACCGACTCGAGCCCCCTCCCGCAGCTTCCTTACCAGTACACGGCCGACAGCATCCGTGGCGAGCTTGTCTTCGAATTGACCCCTGACTGACCGACAGGAGCGATCGCGACCTCATGCCCCAGACTCGACGGCTCTCATTCCTCCCTGAGGCGGCGCTCTACGTCCTCGGGATGCTCTTTCTCGCGCCCTCCTCCTCCCCGCTCGCGCAGACGCCGCCCCCGCCGGGCGGTCCACCGGCAGGCGGAGGGCAGATCACGGGAGTGATCTCCGCCCCGGGCCTCACGCGCCTCGCGCTGGCAATCCCCCCCTTTCGTCTCTCCGCCCTCGCCTCGGCCGCCCTCCGGGATGCCAGCGACGAGATCCATCAGACGATCCTCTCCGATCTCGAGTTCAGCGGGTACTTCGACGTGATCCCCGCCGACCGTTACGCGGGGATCCCCCTCGACGCGACGCCGATCCCCTTTCAGAGGTGGGCGGCCACGAACGCCATCGCTCTTCTTCTCGGCACGGTGGCCCCGGAGGGGGAAAGGCTCGCGCTGGAGGGGCTTCTCTTCGACACCCGCGGCGAGCAGCTGATCCTCGGCAAGCGCTACCGCGGCGAGACTTCCGTGGCGCGCCAGGTCGGCCACCGCCTCGCCAACGAAATCGTCCTGCACTTCACCGGCCGCCAGGGGATCGCCCTCTCCCGCCTCACATTCGAGGGGCGCGTGGGCAAGACGAAGGAGATCTTCGTCATGGACTACGACGGGCGCGGGATGCGACAGGTCACGCGGAACGGTTCCCTCAATGTTTCCTCCGCCTTCTCCCCCGACGGCACCAAGGTCGCCTTCGTCTCCTACAAGGCGGGAACGCCTCATCTCTACGTCCTCTCGCAGGAAGGAACGATGGCCGACATCACTCCGGCGGGCGCCGATCTCAGCGCGGCCCCCGACTGGTCGCCCGACGGCGGATCGATCGTCTTCTCCTCGGCGAAGAACGGCGACTCGGAGCTGTACGTGCACAACCTGGCCACGGGGAAGTCCCAGCAGATCACTTTTTCGCCGGCCAGCGAGACTTCCCCATGCTGGTCTCCGAACGGCCGGCAGATCGCCTTCACCTCCGACAGGACAGGACGGCCGCAGATCTACCTCATGGATGCCGAGGGGGCGAACGTCCGCCGCCTGACCTTCGAGGGGAGCTACAACGACGAACCCTCCTGGTCGCCGCAGGGCGACCGGATCGCTTACGCCGGGTGGGTGGACGATCATTTCGACATCTTCGTCGCGGACGTCGCGACCGGCGTCGCGCAGCGGCTCACCGACGCTGCGGGGTACAACGAAAACCCGCGCTGGTCCGCCGATGGCCGCCACATCGTCTTCACCTCCAATAGAGTCGGGATTTACCAGATTTACACGATGGACGACAATGGAAACCGCCCCGCGCGCCTCGCGACGCCGTTCGAAGCCTGGGGGCCTGACTGGAGCCGCTAGGTCCCAGGGGGCCTGTGCTAGACTCGGCCCGATTTTTTTCTCGAAGGACTTTCTCGTGGAGGTAGATCGTGAAACAACCAAGATCCCTGGTCCTCATCGCCGGACTTCTGCTCCTCGCTCCCGTCATCCTCGGTTCCGTCGGCTGCAAGAAGAAGCCACCGGCCGAGCAGCCCGCGGCGGCGCCCCCGGCTCAACCGGTCACGGCGCCGAAGCCGATCGTCGAGCCCCCTCCGCCACCGCCACCGCCGCCGCCGAAACCCGTCGCGTCGAAGCCGATCACCGCGGCCGACCTGAACATGCAGAAGATCCTCAGGACCGTCTACTTCGACTACAACAAGTACGACCTGAGGGACGACACGCGCGCGGGCCTCTCCGTCAACTCCGAGTGGCTGAAGGCGAACAGCAAGTGGCGCGTCCTGATCGAAGGGCACTGCGACGACCGCGGGACGAACGAGTACAACATGGCTCTCGGCGACAAGAGGGCCAACGCCGTCCGGCAGTACCTGATCACCGCCGGCATCGACGCGTCCAGGGTGCGGACGATCTCGTACGGCGAGGAGCGGCCCGTGGATCCCGGTCACTCCGAGGACGCGTGGGCGAAGAATCGGCGCGCCGAGTTCGTGATCGAGGACTAGCGGCATGACCTCCCGCGGCCGGCACACGAAAGGAGCTGCGCTCCTCACCCTGGCGTTGACGGCCGCGGGGTGCCTCACCGCCTCGCAGGAGTCCCGGGTTCAGACCGATCTCGATCAGGTCAAGAAGCAGGTGTTCGAGATGCAGCGCGACACCGCAGCGATGATGGCGAAGGTGACGTCTATCGACGAACGCCTCGCGAAGCCCGACACGTCCCAGCCTGCGCGCTGGGCCGATCTTCAGACGCTGCTGCAAACGCTCGCGGACGAAGTCAGGACCCTCGGGGCCCGGCTCGACGACAACGCGATGCGCATGGGAAGCCTCGCCCGCGACATCGCGGCGACACGCGATCAGTACCGGGCGCTCGACGCGCGAATCGCCGCGGCCCTCGGCGACAAGGCGCCGCTCCCGCCGGCTTCGCTCGAGCCCGCAGGCGCCGGAACCGCGGCGCCTTCATCGGGGGCAGGATCCCAGGGAGCCCCTTCGCCGGCAGGTGCGGCGGCGGCTCCCATTCCGGGCACGGGGACGCAGGCCGCGCCTCCCGGCGGCGCGGGTTCACCTCAAGGCTCGTCGACCGCGGACGATTCGGCGCAGGAGGAGGTCTTCCGCGTCGCCTACTCCGACTTCACGCGGGGGAACTACGACCTGGCGCTGGTCGGCTTCCAGGACTTTCTGAAGAAGTACCCCGGAAGCGCTCTCGCCGCGGGCGCGCAGTACTACTCGGGTGAGTGCCTGTTCAGCCAGCAGAAGTACCAGGAAGCGGCCGACGCCTTCGGGAGGGCGGTCGCAGAACATCCGAACATGGACAACGCGGCGGCCGCGTACCTCAAGCGCGGGATCTCGCTGCTGGCCCTCAAGCAGACGGCGCAGGGCGTGGTCCAGCTCCAGCATGTGATCGACAGCTTCCCGCGGAGCGAGGAGGCGCGCATCGCGGCGGATCGCCTCCGCCAGCTCGGGCTCCGCGACCACTGACTCAGTCCACGATCCTCCTTCGGAGCGGCCTCGGGCGGGATCGTCCTGGGTTCACCGTTCCGGCGCCCCACTTCAAGTTCACCCAGGACGATCCCGCCCGAGGCCTCCCTCATTTCGATCGTTAGTGGATGGTGGAGCCCGTCCCGGCGATCAGTTGGGAATGCGACCTGCGGCGATCTGCGCGTATCTCGGATTGACACTTGGGGGGCTTCCGGCTAGGGTGTACGCCTGTTCCGGCACATTCCGCGGGGTTCACCCGCGCTTCGATTCCAGGGATGAGGAGGTCGCACCCGCTTCATGGCCACGCACAAGTCCGCTGAGAAAGCCCACCGCCAGAGCTTGACCCGCCAGTCCGCCAATCGCACCAGCATCTCCAAGCTTCGCACCGAGATCAAGAAGATCCGCGAGGCGGCGAAGGGGGATGACGCGGCCGCGGCCCAGAAGATGCTGCCCGGGACGATCTCCCTCATCGACAAGTCGATTCAGAAGGGCGTGCTCCACGCCAACGCCGCGGCGCGCTACAAGTCCCGGCTTTCGCGCCTGGTACGCAGCTCGGCCAAGGCCTAGGCCGGACCCTCGAAACCCCCTCCCGGCCGTATCATCTTTATTACGTCAGCTCCAGGCGCAGCCGCCCCCGCAGGAGATCGGCCGCCTCCAGCCTGACACGAACGGGCTCGGTCAGGACGAAGCGCGCGGCCCGCTCCGAGGGGGCGAACCCTTCGGCCGCCCCCTCCGGAAGATCCTTCCCCCGAAGCTGGACGAAGATTCCTGTCTTCACGAGCCCGGCGACCCGCCCTTCGAAGACTTCCCCCACGCGGGGGCGCATGTGCTGCGCCATCAGGATGTCGTTGATCGCCCGCTCGGCCTCCTCGGCCCGGCGCTCCAGGCGCGACGATTCGACCGCGATCTCCGCCAGGCGGGCCGGCGCAAGATCTCTCCCTCCCCTGGCGGGGCGAGGCTCGCTCAGCCCCTTGAGGATCCGGTGCACGATCAGATCCGGGTAGCGTCGGATCGGCGACGTGAAGTGCGTGTAGTGGGTCAGGGCGAGACCGAAGTGATCCGCGCGGATCTCGGAGTATCGCGCGAGCTTCATCGCCCGAAGGACGTGCCGCGCGACGATCCCCTCTTCCGGCTTCCCGCGAAACCGGTTCAGGAGGTGCTGGAGTCTCGCGCCCATCGAGCGCCCCGCCTTCCGGCCGGCGCCGAGGGCCGCGAGCGTCTCCTCGACCTCTTCGACATCCGCCTGATCGGGGGGTTCGTGGACGCGGTAGATCGCCGCGACCTCCTTCACCGTCAGATGCCGCGCCACCGCCTCGTTGGCGGCGAGCATGAACTCTTCTACGAGACGGTGTGACGCGCTGCGCTCGCGCGTGCGAAGCGTCGCGGGCATCGCCCCCTCTCCGGGGCGGAACTCGATCTCGGGAAGATCGAGGTCGAGCGCTCCACGGGCGATCCTGATCTCGGTCAGCCGGCGGGCCAGCGGGGCGACCGTGCCGAGGAGAGCTGCAACCCGTTCCCCGGCGGCGCCGCGCGCGGAGAGGCGGCGGGGATCCGCCATCGTCTCCGCGGCCTCCTCGTACGTCAGCCGCGCGGCGCTCCGGATCACGCCGGCCGCGAAACGGGTCGCGACCACCTTGGCGTCACGCGAGTAGTCGATCCCCACCGACTGCACCAGCCGCTCCTCTCCCTCCTTGAGCGAAGCGACCCCCGACGAGAGCGCGTGCGGGAGCATCGGGATCACCCGCCGCGGGAAGTAGACGCTCGTGCCGCGCGCGAAAGCCTCGCGGTCGATCTCCCCTCCCGGGACGACGTAGCGGGCGACGTCGGCGATGTGCACCCAGAGCCGGAGGCGCCCCGATTCGAGAGGCTCGACCGAGATCGCGTCATCGAAGTCGCGCGCGTCCGCCGGGTCGATGGTGATGACCGTCTGCTCGCGGAAATCCTCGCGGCCCCGGAGGTCGGACTCGCCGACCGACCGCGCCGCCTGCTCCGCCTGCTTCTCCACCTCGGGCGGAAAATCCCCCGGCAGATCGAGCGCCTTCCGGATCATCGCCTCGGCGGCGATGGCGTCCACCGCCGGGCCGATGACCTCGACGACGCGGGCCCTGGGCGCTCCCTCGGAGACGATCTCCGCCCAGACGAGATCGCCGGGAGCGGGCTGTGGAGCGCGCCGCTCCGCTCCCGGAGCGAGCTTTCCCGCGGCGGGCGAGCTCACGGCGGGAGGATCCGCGGGGGGGGCGGCGGCGGCGAGAGGAAGATCGGCCGCGGTGCGCTCGTCGCGGGGACGAACTCGAAGCCGTCCGTCGATCTCGACGACTTCGCCCGCAAAGAAGGCGGAGGCGCGGCTCAGGATGGCGACGACCGCCCCCTGCGTGCGTCCGCTTCTTCCGGGACTCGATTCGCGCGCGAGGACGAGGTCTCCGTGTCGCGCGCCTCCGAGGCCCCGGGCGGGCACGAAGAGATCGTCCGGGCGGCCCGCCGCCGCGACGAAGCCGAAGCTTCCCGAGGCGCCGGAGTGCGCTCCAATCGATCTCGACGACGCGGGGACCGAGAGGCGCCCGACGATCAGGCGGTGCCGCGAGCGCAGGGCCACGCGGCCGCGCCTGTGATGAACGGCGATCCCCTCGCGCTCGAGGAGCGCGATCTGCTCTCTCAGGAGATCGGCGCCGCCGGTGTCGAGGCCCAGGCTGTCGAGGATCTGCCAGAGACTGAGATCGGGTTCGCGATTCTCGAGGAGGAATTTCAGGAGGCGATCCCACGGGACGGCCACCTCCCCGGGCCAGAGAGGGGCGCCGCTGACGCGCGGCGTGGCGATCTCTTCGCCGTTCTCGAAGCGCCGACGCCGTCCACCGCGGCGGGCGGGCCTCTCTCCGTACGCCGCCCGGCCGGCCTTCTCCCGGTGCCGCTTTCGAACCTTGAATCGCTTCATGGATTTACGCCGAGCCCGCCGAGCCCGTCCAGATGGATGAGAACGATCCGATCGACGATGACGCCGGCCTCCGCCGCGCGAAGCCCCACCGCGTCGAGCCCCTCCTTCACGTCGATGTCGAGCACCTGACGTCGCGATCCGCCGAACCCGACGCGCCGGCTCTGGGAGCCTGCGACGAAGAACACGGCGTCGGAGTCCCGCCCCATTCCCTCGCCATCGAGGACGACGCGCCACCGGCCCGGCGCGATGTCGGCCGGAAGGGCGCACGACTCCTTCGTGCTCGTCAGCTGGACGGTCGCGCCACCGGAGCGATCCCGGGAATCGATGCGACGGAACGACGGTGACCCCGCCGCGCAGCTCTCCGCTTCGAGCACCAGCCGCGGGGGCGGCGCGCCATCAGGCACCATCAGGATCGCTCCCCCTCGGCCGTCGACGTATCCTCCCCCCGTCTCGTCCCACGCGTCATCCCAGTACCGCCCGCCGAGATCGACGGTGACGGGCCCATCCATCGGGTTCACGAGAACGACTCCCCGCTCGAAGTCGCGGCGGTAGGCCGCGCTCCCCGCGACGGCGTAGGGGTTCGTCGTGGGCTGCCCGAGGCGGACGTCGTAGAAGGGATACCACGGCATCTCCTCCGGGCGGTACGGCCGGCCGTACCAGAAGGTGTTCCTGTCCGAGACGATCGTCATCAGGTACGAGGCGAAGTCGAAGAGCGCTTCCTCGGGACCGAGAGCGGTCGCGGCGCACAGGAGGTTCGTGCGTTTCCCGGCGAGGGCCGCGCTCCGGGCGACGTCGAAGCGAGCCTTCCACCCCCATTTCCCTCCGGGCTGCACCTTGACGTCCATCCACGTTTCGGCGTTGGCCCCTTCGACGGCGGAGAGATACTCGAGAGCGCGCTCGGGCTCGCCGGCGCGCATGTGATTGAAGATGATCTCACGATCCGCGTGGCCGGCGCTCGTGGCGCTCTGCCGGATCGTGCGAAGCATGGCAAGCTCCCCCGCGTACCACTTCTCCGCGGTCATCTCGACCGGGAGCGCCGACATGAACCGCCCCACCTGCAGCGGACGATACGAGTAGTCGGTCTCCACGTTGTCGAGCTGCACGCCGTCGTAGCCCGCCTCGAACATGCGGCTCACCTTCTCCCCCAGATACTCCTGGTAGCCCGGCTCCGCGACGTTCATCGCGTACCGCGAGAGCGCGTCGTGATACTTGTCCATGCGGACTCTCACGCGCGCGCCGTTGCCATCGTGGAGGAACCACGTTTCGTGCTCCTTCCAGAACGATGCCGGCTCCCCGGCCCGTGAAAGAATGATATCCATCGTGTTCAGGTACGCGAAGACTTCAGCCTTGGGGTGATCGCGCCGCGCGCGGGCGAGCGCTTCCCGGGGGGTGTCCTCGGGCGAGATGATGACGAGATCGATCGGCCCGCCGGCGACCAGCTTGTAGCTCCCGTACGTGCCGAGCGCCATCAGGCAGAAGCGCCCCGTGCGCGGAGGGAGGGGGGCGCCAATCCCGGGCGCGGGGGTCGGCGCAGCTGTAGGAGCGGGCGAAGAATTGACGGCTCGCGGAGTAGGTGGGGCGTCGTCGTTCATCGTGGCGAAATCGTCCGTAACGTCGGGCGCGCAGGCGTTCGCGACGACGAGCGCGGTGAGAATGGCGACAGGAATCACTCCCGGGAGCAGCTCCATCGTCCCCCGAGCGCGCGTTGATCGCATAGGGGGCCGATGATAGATTACGCGCCTCCCTGACGGCGAGCAGCAGAGGAAATCCGTGTGCCGGCTCTCCGAAGTGCCGAAGTGGTGAAATTGGCAAACACACTAGATTCAGGGTCTAGCGCCCGCAAGGGTTTCGGGGTTCGAGTCCCCGCTTCGGCACCACCCGGCTCCTGCCGCCCCTGATCTCCTACCGACCAAGAACGGATCGCAGCGGGATGTCGGCGCACGATTCCGTGGCCGGCGAACATCTCGGCCGGGTCGTCCTGCGCTTCGAGGAGAGAGAATACGCAGGGCGGGTCTCCCCGCCCTGCGCAGTGTCTGAAGCTACCTCGGCTTGTGGATGACGATGCTCCCGGTGGCGATCGCCTGCGGGTTGGCGATGTCGATGTCCTCGGGCGAGCCGAGCCGGTTGTCGTAGACGACCGCGTTGCCGGCGTTCTTGTCCCAGATCTTGATCCGGAACTTGTCGACGCCCCCGCCGCCGCTCAACTGGCCGTCGGTGGCGGTGAGGAGGAAGCCGAAGTTTCCGGCCCCGTCGACCGTCCCCGACCCCCTGTACTGGGCCTTGGCGCCCGACACCACGAGCCACTGGTACGAGGTCGAGTGGAAGTTGAAGCTCACGAAGTGGAGCTTGAACTCGGTCTCCCCGTCGGGGATCTTCGCGCCCTTCTTGTACTTCGAGACGAACCCGAAGTTGGCGGTGCCGGTGAGCAAGGGATCCGCCACGTAGGAGCCCGCAACCGAGTTGAGCGTCCCGCCGCCGGTGACGAACCCGGCATCCGGATCGAAGACGACGATCATGACCGTCTGCGGCGCGGAGACGCCGCCGTCGTCGTCGTGACCGATGACCGTCACCGTGTACACGCCGGCCGCCGTGAAGACGTTCGTCGCGCTGCAGAGGCCGCCGCTCGCCAGGACGGCGGAGGGTGGGCCGCCTCCATCCCAGTCGTAGTTGCACGACAGCACGTCGCCCGTCCCCGGGTCCGAGATCGCCGCGGTCACCGTCACCGAGGCCGGCACGCCGAAGAGCGAGCCGGTCGGCGGGCTGGTGATCACGAGCGTCGGCGGGAGGTTGTTGACGACGAGCTGGAAGGCCACCTGATCCTTGCGACCGTCGGGGTCCTCCGCGGTGACGTAGAGGATCTGGGTCTCGTCCGGACCGTCGGTGGTGGTGTAGCTCCACGACCAGGTTCCGTTGCCGTTGTCGATGAAGGTGCCAATCGAGGGTCCCGTCAGAGTCAGCGCGTCGCCGTCGGGGTCCGTGTACGTCCCGGACATCGTCGCGATCTGGCCCTCGTCAACCGTGACCGACGCATCGTCGGCGTTGACGTACGGCCGCTCGTTGCCGTCAGCGTCGCTCACCACGAACTCCGAGATCATCCCGAAGCTGGCGTGGAAGAAGATGTGGCAGTGGAAGACCCACCTGCCGAGCCCGCCGCCGGGCGTCACGCCGTCCATGAGAGCTCGATCCTTGATCTCGGTCCTGAACCGGAGCGTGTACCCCGGCGGCACCTCGATGTTGTCCCTGAATTCGTTGTAGGCGAAGGTGTAGGTCGGCGACCCCATCTTCTTCAGATCCTTCGGCTGGATCGAGAAGCCGTGAAGATGGAAGGGATGATGAGCGTTGGTCATGTTCGTGACGGTCAGCTCCAGCCTGTCGCCGAGCTGCGCGTAGCGCGCCGAGTCGGCGTGGTCCGCCGCGGTGTAATCGCCCGGAAAATCGTGCTCCCCCTTGAAACCGTTGACGCCGAGGACCGTGCCTGCGTTGGTGAGCTGGATGTCCTGCCCCGGCAGTCCTTTCTTGACGGGCGAGAAGGTGGTCGGATCGAGGAGTGTTGCGGTCGGCGCGCCGATCACCGGGACCAGGTCCCCCGTGAAGGCTCGGAGCGCCGTCCCGGCGGAGATCGCGTACGTCGAGGCGGCCGTGCCGACGACGTTCAGGTGCATCACGGGAACGGTCGGGAGGTTCGAGAAACCGGGGCCGGTGCGGGCGTAGTCCTCCGTCCACATCGTGAGCACGCCGGTCGCGCTGGCGGGAATCGCCGCCACCACGTCGGCGCGATCACCCGGGTCGAGCACGATCTCGCCGGTGAAGAACTCCGTGTCGAACCCGCCGGGCATGCCGCCTTCCTCGACGGCGTTGTCGAGGAGGCCGCCCTGACCGCCGATCCGGATGAGGGGGATCTGCGTCCCGGTCGAGTCGGTCAGCACGAGGCGGAAGAACCGGGTGGTGGCCGTGTTGCCGATCTGCAGCCGGAGCCCCTGGCCCGCCTCGACATCGTACGTCGCGGCGCCCGCCGCGAGAGCCCCCGGGCTGTTGGGATCACCGGCGCGCCCGCCGACGTTCTTGCCGTTGGTGAGAACGGTCTGCCCCTCAGGCACCTGAACGCCGGTCGGCGCGGGGGGCTGGAAGTTAGGCACGTCGCCTGCCGCGAAGGCGCCGCGCGGGTTCCCATCCTCGTCGATGGGAGAGAGCTCGCAGAGGTCGTCGGGAGCAGGACCGCCCTTCCCGGGCAGCGTCGGGCCGCCCACCCATGGGAGAGTCAGGTCGAACAGGTCCGAATCGTTGGTGCCGGGGGCCTTGCACACCGTGATGTCGCTGAGCGCGAGGGTCAGCGTCTGGGACGGCGGGGGGATGATGCCCGCGGCCACGAGCGGAGCCTCATTCGCATCGGTGATGATGATCGAGCCGTACAGCCCCTTGAAGACCTGGTTCGTCGAGGAGTGGTGATGCGGGTGGTACCAGTAGACTCCCGGCCTCGAAACCTTGAACTTGTAGAGGAACGTGTCCCCCGGCGCGACCTGGTTCTGTGTCAGCGGCGTTCCGTCGCTCGCGTTCGCGAGCTCGATGCCGTGCCAGTGGATCCCCGTGACCGAGCTGAGGTGGTTCTCGAAGTGCACGATCACCGTGTCTCCCACCTTCAGGCGGAACTCGGGACCGGGCAGCATGCCGTTGAACGCCTCGACGTTCGCCATCACGCCGTTGCCGATGTCGACCGTCGCCTCGTCGGCGATGATCGTCGTCTCGACGATCGTCGGGTCGGGGTTCGTGTCGACAACCTGCGGGACGCTGTACGGGTCCCCTCCCGAGGTCGCCAGCGCCTGGCCGATCCAGCGGATCCCGAAGAACAGGCTGAGCCCGGCCACCACCGCGATCGTCGCCAGGAACGTGACGCGGCTGCGTCGTTGCCGAATGAAGGCAAACATTCATCCCTCCCCCGCCTGGCCGGCCTCTGGCCAGGCACAAGTACCGCCTCGATGGTGTGTGAAATTGAGATCGATCCGAGCTACCGAGCTCCTCCGACGCGCGTCGAGATTCGATCCCGTCTCCGAGCTTCAGAGCGCAATCAGTGATTTCGCAGGGCAATCCAGCCCTCGGTGGGCCCCATCTCTGCCCAGGATGGGAAACCTCCGGGTGGAGCGGTCCACGGACCTGGAAAGGGTGCTGGATGCTGCTCCCTGATACTCCTATTGCAGCGCGAAGTCAACAGTTTTCTTCTTCGCTCAGCCACCCGGGATCTCGAGATCGAGGGCGGCCCGAAGCCGGGTTCCATCGACGGCCAGGGCGACGGTGGCGATCCTGTTCGAGCCAGGTTTGAGCTCGACCTCAGCGATGAACCGGGCCGGATCCAGCCGCCGCAGGGGCAGCTGGGCGGCCGGGCCATCCCCGGCGGCGGCCGTGACCACCATCGTCTCGATCGGACGATCGTCCCCGAGAAGGTCGTAACAGGTCACGAAGATCTGGGTCGGGCCCGCACGCTCGGGATCGGGTGTGATGCGGATCATGTCCCTGCCCGCCACCTGAATCGTGTACTTGGTCGCCCTGCCTGGAACTCGCTCGATCGAAATGAATTGCGGCGGGCCCCGACTCTCCACTTCCAGCGGCACTTCGGCCGCGTCTCCTTCCTTTTCGATCTGCACGGCTATCCGCCATCGGCCGTCGAACGTGATGTTGGCGCCCGATCCGGCGAAGGAGCCGTCGGGCTCGGGCGCGAGACGGAGGGACGTCGGCTCGACCCCCGGGTCGTCGAGAGGCGTGAAGCGAAGGCTCAGGCGCCGCGCGCGCACCGGTTTCCCCGTGTCGTAGTCCAAGGCATGGACCATGAAACGGTTGGGGCCCGGCTGGACGGAGGTCGTCGTCAACTCCACTCGAACTGTGGTGGCGAAATCGACCCCGGAGGTGGAGAAGCCGGCCAGCCTCTCCGCCGCCGGCGTCGGCAGGGCTCCCAGCATCGCCGCCGCCGCCACGGCGCCCGCGGCGAGCGTCAGCTCGCCCGAGGCCGCGCGCCGAAGGGGGCGCAGACGGGTCGGAGCGGCAGGGACGCTCCACCAGTGATTGAAGGCCCCGAGAGCTGCGATGGCGACGGTCAGAAGGGTTTTCGCTAGCACGGCGCGTCCATATCCGGTGTTACCGAGCTCATCCCAGGAGGCGACCTCTCCGAAGGCCCGGACGATCCCGGTCGCCACGAGAAGGAAGAGGCCGGCCGCGGCGATCCTCGAGAAGCGGCGCACCGCGACCGCCTTCGCGGCCGTTGCGCCTCCACGGACGCCGAGAAGGAGGGCTGCGAGCCCACCGATCCAGATCCCCGCCGCCGCAAAATGCCCCCACTGGGCTGCGATGACTCCGGCGCGGAGACGGGGTGCGGCCGCGGCGTGCCCCGCCGCGACGTGGATCGCCATCGCCGCCATCACGCCCACGGCCGCGGCCGCCATCGCGATGCGATGAAGCTTCGTCCGAATGCGATGGGCTGTGAGAAGCGCCACCCCGACGAAGACGATCGCGAGGATCCGGCCGAGCAGCGCCCGGCCCACCCACGACCTCAGGAGCACTTCGATGGAAGAGGAGGCGTTGCTCCACTGAGCCCACGCGAGCAGGAGAAGTCCCACGAGCGCCGCGCCCCACCCGCCCGCGGCGAGGCGGAGGTCGCCGGCGCCGCCGAACCGCGCGACATCGGCCGCCGCGGCACCGAGCAACACGACGAGGCCGGCGATCAGGATGAAGCGGGCCAGCATCTCGAGCGGCGAGGTCGCCGGGTTCGACGTCACCACCCCCGTCCCCGAGGGGGTCATGCGGACGCCGAAGGCGTAGGCCCCCGCGGTCGCGTGCCCGTCCACGCCGGAGACGACGCGCCATCTCACCGTGTAGATGCCGCGCTCGAGAGGGTGAACGCGGACGGCGAGGGAGAGCGGATCTCCGGGAACGCGATCGGGCGGACCGACGTGGTAGGCCCTGCCGCCGGTGTCGAGAACG
>Ga0137394_10001873_pt1 | contig 15447 bp, 13 predicted proteins | sample czobulk116metaG_FD_108278 | JGI IMG/M metagenome (GOLD analysis project Ga0137394, IMG submission 108278) | Vadose zone soil microbial communities from Angelo Coast Range Reserve, California, USA - czobulk1.16 metaG | ecosystem: Environmental > Terrestrial > Soil > Vadose zone | place: USA...
ATCGTCGAGGTGGTCCGTGCCCTCGCCCGTCACGGCTTTCGCCGCTTCGTGCTCGTCAACTACCAGGCGGACCCCGATCACCTCCGCGCGATGGCGGCAGCCCGACGCGCGCTCGAGCGAGGAGGGAGGCTCCGCGTGGTGTATGCCGGCTTCGCTCCCGATCGGGTCGCCAATGCCGCGATGTCGAACCCGCGCGTCCTTCGACTCCTCCGGAGCCCGAGACCGGAATCGGAATGGCACTCGGGGGAGCTCGAGACGGCGATGATGCTCTCGGTCAGGCCCGGGCTGGTGCGGCACTCGTTGGCGCGGAAGCTGCCGCCTGCGTGGGTGGACTTTCGTGCCCGGCTGAAGCGAGGCGCTCGTCGATTTCGGGAGATCGATCGGAAGACGCGAGGGTACTTCGGCTGGCCGGCCGTGGCGCGGGCGGAGACGGCCACGCAGATCATGAAGCTCCGCGGCAGGCTGATCGCCGCCGAGGTGATCCGCGCGCTCGGCCCGCGGGGCCGTCGCTCGCGTAAGCGCCCGACGCGCTGATCCGTCACCCGGCCTTCTGGCGCTCGGCGAGGAGGGCCATGAGGGCGCGAGCGGCGCCGCTCAGGTGTCCGCGCCGGCGATGCACGAGGACGACGGGCACCTCGAGACGCATGGCCGCGATGGGGAGCGCCCGGAGCGTGCCCGCCCGCAGCTCTTCCTCCACGCTGCTCGAAGGCAAGAGGCCCAGGCCGAAACCCGCCTCCACCAGCCGCTTCTGGGCCGTGAGGCTGTCGATGACGACGACCTCGGCGCTGCTCAGGCCGAGAGCGGCCAGACGCTCCGCGAGCGTCTCGGCATAGGACTCGCCCGAGGAGCCCTGCCGCACGGGAAAGGCGACCCACGCCTCGCCTGCGAGCATCTTCGCGGTCACCTTTTGCGCTCGGGCAAGCCGATGGGTCGGCGCGCAGACCGTCACCAACGCTTCACCGTAGAGCGGCACGGAGACGAGGTCCGGGTCGGGATCGCCGAAGTAACGCAGCCCGAGGGCCGCGTCACCGCGCCGGACGAGAGCGCTGACCTCCCGGCTGAGGGCAGTGCGGATGGCGAGCTTGACGTCGGGATAGGCCCGGCGAAACCGCTTGAGCCGCATGGTCAGCGCCGTGCTCGCCAGTGTCCCCACGAGGGCCACCGTGACCGCGCCTCGATCCGTTCGATCGAGCCCGGCGACGGCCTCCACGCCGTCCCGCATCGAGGCCAGCAGCGCCTCGGCGTGGGGGAGAAAGGCCTGGCCGGCCTCGGTCAGGCGCGCCCCGCCCCGCGTCCGGTCGAAGAGCGGGCGGCCCAGCTCCCGCTCGAGGAGGTCGAGCCGCCGGCTGACCGCGGGCTGGGAGAGGTGAAGGGAGGCGGCGGCGCGGGTGAAGCCGCCGCGCCGGACGATCGCCACGAAGGTCTCGACCTGGTCGATCTCCATGACCATCAGCATAGCTGATGGGAGGGACAAGATATATGCATTGGACACATCCAGCCATCGCCCCTACGCTGAGCGGCGAGGAGGTGCCCCATGGTCAGCGACGAGTTCCTTCCGAACGAGACCCTCGGTCACGGAGCCTATCTCTGTCTGCGTCGATCGGACGGGGACGACTCGAGCATCGCTGCAACCGCGCCCATCGACGCCCTCGTCCAGCGGCTCGGGCTGCGCAACGAGTTCGACCCGGGCGAGACCCCGCCCGTCGAGTCCATCGCCTTCCTGCGCCGTCGGGGAGCGACCCCGGCCGACATCGCCGACGACGCGGTTCTCCAGGCGGACTGGGTCATCCACGTCGCCTCCAAGCGGCCCGAGGCCATCGCCGAGCTCGGCGCCGAGGCGACGCGGCTCCTCTCGCCCGCGGTGCGGGTGCATGTCCTCCAGGGGGTCAGACGCCCGCGGAGCTATACGAGCGGCGCGATGAACAAGTGGGCGTACGAGCGCCAGGTCGTGCAGCAGCCGGGCACGGCGATGCCCAACGCGTTTCTCGTCCCCATGAGCAAGACCGCCGAGTGGTGGCGCAAGGACTGGATGGAGCGCCATACGTACTTCCTGCCGACTTATGACGAGGGGGGGCGGATGCGCACCGAAGGGCACGCGCTGGCCACGGAGGCCGGCATCGCGTGCCTGCTCCGGCGCACGTATCGGAACGACAGGCACCCTGCCCCGGACGGCGCCTACGACTTTCTCACTTACTTCGAGTGCGCCGATCGCGACGTGCCGACCTTCCACCAGGTCTGTGCCGCGCTCCGCGACGTCAAGCGCAACCCCGAGTGGCGATTCGTCCGCGAGGGACCGACCTGGCACGGCCGGCGCGTCGCGTCCTGGAAGGAGCTCTTCTCATGATTTCGACCGATCAGTGGGCCGAGGCGCTCGATAGCTCGCGCGACCGCGTGCTCGCCGCGGGGCGCACGGGCCGGTATGCGGCGGCCGCGCTCGCTCAGGCCACGGCAGCGCGCATGGTGGCGGCGTGGACCCTTGCCCCCGCCCCCGTCGACCCCGTCGCGCACGTCGAAGTCGGGCACGCCGACGCGCGCCGGCATCTCGTCCGGCTCCTCGAGCACGGCCCGGCCGCCGAGGTGCGATCACCCATGACCAACCAGATCTTTTCTCGGTTGACCCGGAGCGGAGCCGGTCACGCGCGGATCGACTACACGTCGGTCGAGACGTACACGTACACGCCCAGGAAGCCGCTGCGCCGCGCGCTCGACCATGCCCTCGACCACCTGAACCAGATCGATCAGTGGCAGCGGTGGCGGCGGGAGGGCGTCGTGCCGACACCGACGGACGGCTGGGCGCCCTCCACGGTGACGCTCCCGGAAGATCGTCTCCCGCTGACCGTCGCGGATCTCGATGCCTGGCTCTGGCGCATCGACCAGGCCGTGCGCCTTCTCGCTCGGCGCGCCGCCGGCCTCACCGACGATGAGCTGGACTGGCAGCCGCCCGACGGCGGCTGGCCGCTGCGCCGCGTCCTGCATCACGTCGCGCGCTCGGAGATGCTCTACGCCGCCTCGCTCGATGACGCGCTTCCCGAGAACCCGGGCGCGCGCTATGCCGAGGCCGACTCTCGATTCCAGGCGCGCCTCATGGCCGCGCAGGCGCGGGGCATCGATCGCTCGATCGCCTACCCGAACCTCTACGGCACGATGCTCACCCCGGAGAAGGTCGTCGACGAGCTGCTGTCGTGCGAAAGCGAGGTGCTGGAGCAAACCACGTAGGCGCCTCGCCCAGCCTCGGCCCTTCGTGGTAAAGTTCCCCGGTCTCTCACATTCGGTGGAGGCCCGGCACTCATGGCAACGACGGCATGACTCGACCCCGCGATTTCGCCCTGGCCATCGCGCTCGCCTGCGCCGTGCTCATGGGCGCCCTCGCCGGCCCCACCGCGGCCCAGACGAAGCCGGAAGGTGAGATGCGCTGGGCGCTTTACGTGACCCTGTCGCCCGTCTGGTTCGATCCGGCCGAGGTGTCGGGCCAGCTCACTCCGTTCTGGGTCCTCTACGCGATTCACGACGCGCTCGTGAAGCCCATGCCCGGCAATCTGATGAGCCCCAGCCTGGCCGAATCCTGGACGGTCAGCGCCGACCAGCGCGTCTACGAGTTCAAGCTGCGCGAGGGCCTCAAGTTCCACAACGGCGATCCCTTCACCGCGGAGGACGTGAAGTTCAGCTTCCATCGCGCCAAGGGCTCCAAGGTCCTGCGCGACAAGGTCCGCGAGGTGGTGATCGTCAGCCCCTCGCGCGTGCGCTTCGTCCTGCACGAGCCCTGGCCCGACTTCATGACCTTCTACGGCACCATGGTGTCGGGGGCGGGCTGGGTCGTGCCCAAGAAGTACATCGAGCGCGTGGGCGACGACGGCTTCAAGAATGCCCCCGTCGGGCTCGGGCCCTACAAGTTCGTGAGCCATACCCCCGGCATCGAGCTCGTGATGGAGGCCAACGAAAGCTACTGGCGGAAAGTGCCTTCGGTGAAGCGGCTGGTCTACAAGAGCGTGCCGGAGAGCACCACGCGGCTGGCCATGCTCAAGCGGGGCGAGGTCGACATCGCCTATCTCCTCGACGTCCCCCAGGCCCAGGAGGTCAAGCGTGATCCCAACCTCAAGCTGGCCTTCTCCGGCGGCATTGCCATCTTCTACCTGGACTTCCTCGACCAGTGGGACCCGAAGTCCCCGTGGCACGACCGGCGCGTGCGGCTCGCGGCCAACTACGCCATCGATCGTCAGGCACTGAGCGACGCGGAGACCCTGGGGGCGTCCAAGCCCGCGGGCAACCACGTCCCGCGGACCTTCGAGTTCGCGCTGCCACTCGAGCCCTACCCGTACAACCCCGCGAGGGCGAAGCAGCTCCTCGCCGAAGCGGGCTATCCCAACGGCTTCGACGCGGGCGAGCTGCATCAGCTTCCCCCGTACTTCTCGCTGGGCGAGGCGATCATCCAGTACATGCAGGCGGTGGGCATCCGCTTGAAGATGCGGCCCATGGAGCGCGGAGCCTACATCGCGCTGATCGCATCGAAAAAGGCGAAGGGGCTGTGCGTCTGCTCGACCGCCCTCTACGGGAACGCCGCCTCGCGCATCTCCGAGATCATCCCGAGCGACGGGGCGTACGCCTACGGCGGCTACCCGGACATCGACGCGCTCTACAAGCAGCAAGCCGTGGAGACGGATCGCAAGAAGCGGGAGGTCATGCTGCACCAGATCCAGCGGCTCGTCTACGAGCGCGTGCGCTATGGCCCGATCTACGAGTACATCTGGCCCAGTGGAATCGGCCCGCGGGTGGCCGAGCCCGCCCTCATGCTGATCAATCCTTATCCGTGGTCGGCGCCCCTCGAGGACGTGCGACTCAAGAAACAGTGAGTCTACCCATGGCTGACGAGCTTTCGACGATTCTCGAGACGAAGCAGGCGGAGCGCCTCGCCACGGGCTTCGTCTTCACGGAAGGGCCCCTCTGGCATCCCGACGGCTTCTACTACTTCGTCGACATTCGATCCAGCGTGCTGTACCGGCTGACTCCGGGCCGCGCGCACGAGGTCGTCCGCGACAAGACGGGCGGGGGCAACGGCACCACCTTCGACCTCCAGGGCCGGCTCATCCTCTGCGAGGGGGAGAACCGGCGCGTCACCCGCACGGCCGGCGACGGGCGCATCGAGGTCCTCATGGATCGGTTCGAGGGCAAGCGCCTCAACCGGCCCAACGACGTGGTGTGCAAGTCGGACGGGAGCATCTACTTCACCGATCCCGGCCTGCGCGTGCCTCTGGGCGAGCGCGAGCTGCCGTACGCCGGGATCTATCGCGTCGCGCCCGACGGGACGCAGAGCCTCGTGGCCGACTTCGAGTATCCGAACGGCCTCGCCTTCTCGCCCGACGAGCGCCGGCTCTACGTGGCGAACACGCGCTGGGCGCAGTACATCCACGTGCTCGAGCTGGACGCGGGCGGAGCCATGGTGCGCCGGCGCATCTTCGCCGACATGTCCTCTGACGAGACGGACGGCGTACCCGACGGCATGAAGGTGGACGTGGACGGCCGGGTCTACTGCACGGGCCCGGGCGGCACCTGGGTCTTCGCCCCCGACGGGACGCGGCTCGGCATCATCCGGACCCCGGAAGTGCCCGCCAACCTCGCCTTCGGCGGCCCCGATCTGAAGACGCTGTTCTTCACTGCCCGCACGTCGGTCTACACCATGCGCGTCAAGGTGCCGGGGCAGCCGCATCCTGCTTTTCGAGCTGAAGCACGGCCGACGAGCCAGAGGCGAGGAGCGTGATGAGGCGAGTGCTGAGTAAATCCAAGGTTCGCTCGAGGTAAGCATGGCCATCAAGTTCGGAACGTTCCTGCTGATGCAGTCGCCCTCCGCGCGCTCTTCCCAGGAGATCTATTCGCGGGCCATCGACATCGCCCAGGCCGCCGAGACGCTCGGCTTCCGCAATGTCTGGCTCGCCGAGCATCACTTCTCGACCTACGGCTATCTCTCGCGGCCCGCGCAGCTCGCCACGTTCATCGCGGCCAAGACCACGCGGCTCCGCGTGGGCACGGCCGTCATCGTGGTTCCCCTCCACCACCCCCTCGTGATCGCCGAGGAGATCGCCACCCTCGATCAGCTGGCGGGTGGGCGCGTGGACATCGGGCTGGGACGCGGCTACCAGCACTACGAGTTCGAGCGGCTCGGCCTCGAGCTCGACAGCGCCCGCAGCCGGTGGGAAGAATCCGTCGACGTCATTCTCAAGGCCTTCCAGGGCGAGCCCTTCAGCTACGAGGGCAAGCTCTTCACCATCCCCGAGACCTCGGTGTTTCCGCAGCCGCTCCAGCAGCCGCACCCGCCCATCTGGGTCACCGCGCAGAGCCCGGAATCCATCGAGGCGACGGTGCGCCGCGGCTTCAACGTCCTCACCGGCGGCTTCGGGGTGCCCCTCGAGCGCATGGGCGAGTTCCGCCGCCTCTTCGACCGGCTGGTGGCCGAGGCCAAGCCCGCGCGGCAGCTCGAGGTCGGCGTGCAGCGCGCGGTCTACGTGACGGACAGCGACGCGGACGCGCGGGCGGCCGCCGAGGAAGCGCGCTGGAACATGCGGGTGACGCTGAGCCTGCGCAACCACTACGAGCGCGTGGAGCGCGGACGCGCCATTGCCGTGCCCGCGCCCAAGGAGCCCGACACCGACGACCTGCTGGACCGCTACCTGGTCATCGGCACGCCCGACACGTGCATCCGTCAGATCAAGCGCATCCAGGAGCTGGTGGGCATCACGCACTTCAACTGCAGCTTCTGGTTCGGCGACCTCGAGCACCCGCGCATCCTGCGCTCCATGGAGCTCTTCGCCCGCGAAGTGATGCCCGCCTTCGTCTAGGACTCGCGAAGCGTCGGGCGGACGTCCTGCTCGAGAAACTCGATCACCGCCTGAGAGAAGGCGTCGTTCTGGTCACCCGCGATCATGTGGGCGGCGCCGCCGACGTCCACGGCCTTCGCCCCAGGGATCTGGTCCAGGAACTCCTGCACGCCCTCCTCCGTGACCACGTCGCTGAGCTTGCCCCGCAGGAGCAGGGTGGGGACGCGGATGTTTCGCATGGCCGCCTGGAAAAGGGCCTGGAAGTCATTGGGCGGGACCTCGGTGCGGCCCCGGTCGAGGAACTTCGGGTCCCAGTGCCAGTACCAGCGCCCGTCCCGCTTCTGGCGCAGCACCTTCATGAGCCCGGCGTGATTCACGCGCTTCGGACGGTTCGGCGTGTAGGCGGCGATGGCCTCCGCCGCTTCCTCCAGGGTGGCGAACCCCCGCAAGCCTGAGCTCATGAAGTCGCGGATCCGCTGGACGCCGGCGGGGTTCGTCCGGGGCACGATGTCCACGATGACGAGGGCGCTCGACACCACGCGATCGGAGCCGCCCTCGGCGAGCATGGCCGTCACCCCGCCGAGGGAGGCGCCCACGAGCACCGGCGGCCGGCCGAGCTGGTCGACGACGGCCACGCAGTCGGCCGCATAAGTCGTGAACGAGTAGTCGCCGTTGAGCGCCCACTCGCTGTCGCCATGCCCACGGAGATCGAGAGAGACCGCCCGCCACCCGTGGCCGGCGATGACCTGCGCGGTCTTGCCCCACGCGTGACGGGTCTGACCGCCGCCATGCATGAGGAGCACGGGCCAGTCGCCGTCGTCGCCCCAGACGTCGGCGACCAGGTGAATGCGCTCGAACCCCTCGAACCGCACGGTTCGCGTATCCATCTCGGGTATAGAGACCATACGGGCTCCTGACGTCCGTGCGCAAGCGGAGCGACCCCACCGGGCGGTACAAGAAGAAATTGACTGGGTGCGGACGCGTAGCGTAGATTGCGCGACATGGTTTGGAGGCGGGCGTTTCTCTGCGGGCTGCTCGTCGTCCTCTACCTGGCGTTGCTCGAGACGGTCAGCTTCAGCACGTTCGACGTCGCCTGGACCCCGAGCTATTTCGACGACGACGACGACGATTTCCTTCCGCAGGTGACGAAGCGGGTGTTGCTGGTGACCGTGGACATCCTGCCGCCGATCCCGGTGTCGATAACCAGCGCTCCGGTCGTCCTGCTAGAATCCTCCGCCCGTTCGCTGCTGTTGCCCGATCTCTCCAGGCTTCGCGCCCCGCCCCCGTCGTAACGCTCTCGCCCTGACGCCTCGCTGGTCCTGGGAATGATCCCAGGGAGCAATCCGTCTGGCGCCGCTACCCGCTTTTTCTCGTAGCCACGGTCGGTTAGCTCGTCCGGAACGCGAGGCACTCAAAACCAAGCGCGGTAACACGCGTTTCCTCGGTGCTTTTTGCCCTCGAAGCGCGTGATGCGGCACGCGCACGCCATCGGGCGCAGACAGCGGATTGGAACACTTACGACAAATGACTACCGACCACAGACTCTACGACGTCCTGATGAGATTGCCGATCGTGACCTTCACGTTGCTCTTCCTCGTCCGGGAGCTCACCGGGCTACGGGAACTCATTGCCGCCCGTCCGTACTTCACAGATGAGTGGCATTTTGCCATGACCACCGCGGCCCGCGTTTCCGTGATGATGTTCCTCGTGCTCCTGGCAGCATTCCACCTGTCGCGCTACCGTCCCGTCCGCAAGTACACGACTTGGGAACCAAAGATCACGGCGCTGCTCAGCCTCTTGATCGTCTATTTCCTGATGTTGGTGCCGCGGGCCGAATCCGAGTCGCGATGGGACGCCATATCGGCCATTCTGCTCCTGAGCGGGAATACGCTGTGCATCATGGTCGTGCTGGATCTCGGCCGATCCCTCAGCATCATGCCAGAGGCCCGCAGGCTGGTGACGACAGGAGCCTATCGTCGCGTCCGCCATCCGCTTTATCTCGCTGAGGACATCGCCCTCCTGGGGATCTTCCTGCAGTTCCGCTCGTGGCCGGCGGCCGCGGTGCTCCTGGCGCATCTCATCGTCCAGCTCCGGCGCATGGACTGGGAAGAGGGCATCCTTTCCGGCGTGTTCCCGGAGTATGCCGAATACCAACGCCGCTCGCACCGGCTCGTGCCGGGGCTTTACTGAAGCGGGTATCGAATGCTGCGCAAACTCATGCCCCTCTTGGTCGTAGCCGCTACCGTGGGCTTGACGGCGGCGGCGATCGAGCTCCTACCGCGGACCCTCTTCTTCCCGGTTGTCGATTTCTTCGCGCCAGGTGGAATGCAGACGACGTTCCTGCAGCCTGGCCAGACGAAAGCAAGCGAGTGCGAGCACATGGTGAGCGAGACGGCGAAATCCTTGAGCACGGTCTGCCGCGATTGCAAGATTGTCCGTCGGTGCGTTCGGGGCCTGTCCGTTGCGCAGCGTCGGGCTTTGACGCGTGAACCGATCGCGCAGCCGTCGGCCCGCGCGGGGGGCGGCGCCCTCATCGTTGTCTTTTCAGCCCCGGATCCGAACGTCGCGATGGAAGCCTGCCGCAGAAGCGAGCAGATGTCCCCCTTTTCCGGGGTGGAATCGCGGTTGCGATGCTTTGCCGCCGGAGTGCCGCGGTGAGCGGGCCGCGCGGGAAGAAATTGACGGACGTGGATTGGCGGCGTAAATTGCTCGGCATGGCTCGGGGACGGGCGCATCTCTGTGGGCTGCTGGTCCTTTTCTATCTGGCGTTGATCGGGACCGTCAGTTTCAGCACATTCGATTACGCTTGGACGCCGAGCTATTTCGACGACGACGACGACGACTTCCTTCCGCTGGTGACGCAGCAGATACCCGTCGTCACCTTCGATATCCTGCCTCTGATCCCGCGATCGTCACCCAGTGCTCCGGTCCTCCTGCCACGCTCTTCCGCCCGCCCGTTGCTGTTGCTCGGCCTCTCCCCGCTTCGCGCTCCGCCGCTCTCGTAACCCTCTCGTCCTGATACCTCGCCCGGCCTGGACAGCAATTCGTCTCGCATTGCTGTCCGTCTAGCCTCGCATCCAGAGGCCGGAACCTCCGTTCCGAGCGCGAGGTATTCGATGAGCACACGCGCAGGGGCAGACGTCTGCCGAGCGGCACTCGTTTGCCCTGAACGCGCGACCCAGCCCGCCGAAGCCGTCGGCGGCAGAAAAGGTCGGCAACGCATGAGATTCAAGTCGACAGGGATCGAGTCACCAGCGGGGGCGGGCGCCATGCTCAATCGTCTTGGCGCATCCAGCGCGGGCGTCGCTGGGCTTCTGGCGGTCTCGGCCGCTCTCCTGATGCTCAATCTGGGAACCCGCGTCTTTGCCACGAATGACGAGGCCAGATTCCCGATGCTCGCTCGCGACATCCTGGCAGAGGGCCACTGGTTGCTGCCGCGCCTCGACGGCGTCCCCCACTTGAACAAGCCCCCCCTGCATGCCTGGCTCATCGCGCTGGCATCCTGGCCGATGGGCGCGGTGACGCAGTGGACAGCCTCCGTGCCCTCCGTATTCGCAGCGCTGGTGGTCGTGCTGGCGACGTACTGGATGGCGCGGCGGCTATTCGGTGCCGAGACGGCGCTGGTCGCCGGCTTGACGGTCTTGACCACCCTCGGCGTCTTCTCCTTCGGCCGCGAGTCCATGCCGGACATGACCTTCTCCGCGGCGACGACGACAGCCATGGCGGCGTTCATAGCCTTCGAGGTCGACGGGCGCCGCGGAGCGCTCGTCCTCTTCTATGGCCTGGTCGGGATGGCGTTCTGGACCAAGGGGCCAGCCGGCCTCCTCCCTGTCGCCGTGGCCGCGGCGTATTGCGCCATCACATACGGCTCGGCGGGGCTGTGGCGGATTGTCTCGGCGCCCGCTGTGTTGGTGCTGGCGCTTTCTATCTTCCTGTGGGCCGCGCTGGTCGTGGGAGCCCCCAACGCCGGTCCCTTCGTCAACGACGTGGTGATCGCGGACCTCCTGCAGTGGTACGTTCCGACCGGCCACTGGCACTGGCGCCGCCTCGCCGAACCGTTCCTGCAGACCTTGACCATCCTGCTCCCATGGTCCGTGCTGCTTCCCGGAGCTCTCTGGGCCGCTGCCCGTCCCTCCCGCTCGGCGAGTGCCCGAGGGACACGGGTGTCCTTGGTCTGGCTGGTCGTGATGTTTGCACTGATCGCCATTGGCCATCAGCAGCGGATGCGCTATTACCTGCCGCTCTGTCCTCCGGCGGCTCTGCTCATTGCCGGATGGTACGAGAGACTAGCGGCGCGCTCGCGTGCCGTTGGCTTCGCCGCAATCTGGATCCTCGTGGCCTCCGGCGGCATCGCCGTCGACGCTTATGCTCGCGCGCGCCACAACGCGGCGACCAATCTCGTGCCGGCGGTGCGGGAGCTGTCGCAGGCACGCCGGGTGTACGCCGTCGATGCCCCGGAGCTCGTGTTCTCCTTTTACCTCCAGCGGCCCGTGACGGCACTCGCGAGCTATCGAGACTTCGAAACGGGCGTGCGAAAGGGACAGGATGGGCGCCTGATCATTGCCGAGCGAGCCGCCGGCCCAACCCTGACGCGCGCTCTGCCCGGGCTGCCGGCGGCGGTCGTAGGCGGGCGACGCTTCGTGATCCTCAGCTGCGGTGCCACTCCGACCGTCGCCGCGGACGATTGCCCAAGGCCTGAGGCCTACAGCCCGGCGTGGTCGGTGAAGCCATGATCGTCCCATCAGGCTCTCTCGGAACCCATCCTGTCGGCCTGCCTGGCCCTGCCTGATAGCGGCGCCCATGTGTGGAATCGCGGGTTTTCTGACTGACAGAGTCCTGCCGGACGCTCGGGCCGTGCTCCAGCGCATGACCCGGTCTCTTGCGCACCGCGGACCCGACGACGAGGGCTTCTTTCTCGATGAGTCCACAGGACTCGGAGTCCGCCGACTGAGCGTCATCGATCTCGAGGCCGGTCAGCAGCCCATGTCCAATGAGAGCGGGACCGTATGGGTCGCGCTGAACGGGGAAATCTACAACTTCCAGGCCCTCAGGGTGCAGCTCGAGGGCCGCGGGCACAAGTTTCGGACCCAGTCGGACACGGAGGTCGTCATCCATGCGTACGAAGAGTACGGTAACAACTGGCTGTCGCAACTGGACGGCATGTTTGCCCTCGCCGTCTGGGATGTCAGGCGGCGCACCCTGTTACTTGCGCGCGACCGGCTCGGAGAGAAACCGCTCTACTACCATGCAGGATCGGACGCATTTGTGTTCGGATCGGAGCTCCGGGCCCTCCTCGCGCACCCGTCGGTTCCCCGTGAGCTCAACCTCGAGAGCTTGACCCGTTACCTCGGCTTCGAGTACGTGCCCGCGCCGCACTCCATCCTCACGGGTATCGAGAAACTGCCGCCGGGCCATCTCTTGACGGTGAGCCCGGGCGGCACGCCTCACGTCACGTCGTACTGGGACCTGTCGTTCGCCCCTGACACCTCGCTGGGCGCAGCCGAATGGGCGACGGCGATCAGGCGGCAGCTCGAGCGGTCGGTTCGACAGCGGCTCATCAGCGACGTGCCCCTCGGGGTGTTCCTGAGTGGCGGGATCGATTCCACGGCCATCACGGCCATCGCCGCTCGAGCAAGCGGGAGCCATCGCGTCAAGACGTTCAGCCTCGGCTTCGCGGAACGCAGTTACGATGAGCGGCCCTATGCCCGTCTCGCGGCCGAGCACTACGGCACAGACCACACGGAAGTCGAGTTCTCCGCCGAGGACGCCGGTGACCTTCTGGAGCGGGCGGGCGAGCTCCTCGATGAGCCGCTGGTGGACGGGTCTTTCCTGCCCCTCTTCCGGCTCTCGCAGGTGGCCCGGCGGACGGTGACCGTGGTGTTGAGTGGGGACGGCGGGGACGAGCTCTTCTGCGGCTACCCGACATTCCTCGCGGAGCGCGCTGTCGAATGGGCACAGTGCCTGCCGTCGTGGCTGCAGCACGTGGCGACGCGCGCAGTCCAGGGCCTCCCACCGTCGGCGACATACAGCAGCGTGGAGTTCCTCCTCAAGCAGTTCTCCCGGGCCCTACCGTTCCCTCGGGAGGTGCGCACTCAGCTGCTGCTCGGGGGTCTGACTGTGCCCGAGAATTCCGCCCTGTTGTCGGCCGGTGTCCATGCCGTCTGCGGTGGATTCGACCCGTACGAGGAACTGGCGTCAACCATGTCGCAGGCGGAAAGCCTCGCCCCGATGGATCGCTTGATCTACCAGCACTGCAAGTACTATCTCGCGGGTCAGAACCTCGTCGCGGTGGACCGGGCGAGCATGGCGTGCGGGCTCGAAGTCCGTGCGCCATTCCTCGACCGAGCCTTCGTCGAGATGGCAGGCCGCATTCCCTCCAAGTACAAGGTGGCCGGCTGGCAGACGAAGTACATCCTGAAACGCGCCCTCCGGGGACTACTTCCGCGGGAGATTCTTACGCGCCGGAAGCAGGGGTTTGGCGTGCCGATCGGTCTGTGGCTGCGGGGCCCGCTGCGGGGGGTGCTGGAGGAGCGCTTGGCGCCGGAACGGGTGGCACAGGTCGGCCTCTTCAATCCGAAGACCACGATGCGCCTCGTGGGTGAACATCTCGAGGGACGGAGAGACCACAAGAAGGTCCTCTGGGCGCTCCTGATGTTCGATGCCTGGCGTGAGCACTACCTGCCAGGCGCTCGCTGGGGCTAGATGCCCGCCGGTCAGGCCGTGATTGCAATCGGGCCCCGACTCTGGTGGACTATGCGCCTCGCCCCCACAGGGGCAACCCGGCGGAATCTCCAGAGGAGGGTCAGGCCATGGCCAAAGGGACGTTGATCGCGGCGATGAACATCGGGCAGGCGGCCCAGGACGAGTTCCATGACTGGTACGACACCGAGCACCTGCCGGAGCGGCAGCGCGTGCCGGGCTTCCTCGCATGCCACCGCTGGATCGGGGCACAGGATCGCAAGGTCTCCGTCGCCACCTATGATCTCGACACGGTCGCCGTGCTGAAGAGCCCCGCCTATCTCGCCATCGGCGGCGAGAACCTGTCGCCGTGGTCCAAGCGCGTCACCAGCCAGGTCGAGCGCCTGATGCGCTTCGAGGGCGACCAGATCCTGCCCGGCGATCAGCTCCCGCCCGAGAAGGCCGGCGGCCTCCTGCTGAACGCCATGAACATCGCGCCCGAATTCGAGGCGGAGTTCAACGAGTGGTACGACAAGGAGCACATCCCGGCCCTGAGCGCCGTCCCCGGCGTCCTGTGCGCGCGCCGCTTCCGCGGCACCAGCGGCAACCGCAAGTACGTGGCCCTCTACCATCTCGATTCGCCCGACGTGCCGGACTCCGCCGAGTGGAAGAAGGCGCGAGAGAGCGACTGGACGAGCCGCCTGCAGCCGCACTTCCGCGATCACCTGCGCCTCGTCCTCCGACGCTACGCTCGCGGCCGCTAGCGACCCGGAACAGGCGACGGAGTGCGCCCCGGCCCGAGCAGGACCATGGCCGCCGCCACCGCCTGAAGCAGCGTGCAGGCGCCGAGGGCCAGGCCGTATGCGCCAGTCCAATCTCGCAGCACGCCGACGAGGGACGGCCCGAAGGCGAACGTGAATTGGTTGATCCCGACCACGAGCCCGACGAGCGCGCCGAACCTTTCCCGCGGCCACTCGACGGCGAGAATGAGACCGGGCAGCGTCGTCAGGTTGCCTACCCCCAGGCCGAAGAGCGCGCAGCCGGCGTAGACGACCGCCACCGAGGGCGCCCACGCGAGCAATCCCAGGCCGATGATCTGGATGACGAGCGTCGCGCTCGACACGAGCCGTCGGTCCAGCCGATCGACGACGAAGCCCGTGGCCAGCCGCCCGATCAGCGCCGCCGTCGTGGTCGCGCTCACGGCACGCGCGGCCCCGCCCGCGCCAAGCCGCGGCGTCACGAGGGCTACCATGTGCGTGAGCACCCCGACCTGCGCGGCGAGGCCGAGGGCGAAGGGCGCGGACACGCTCCAGAACCGCCAGGTGCGTAGCGCGTCGCCCCGCCGGCCGGGCGCACCACCCTGCGACGGGTCGGCGCGCACCACGCCCTGGGAATCGCCGTCGGGGCCGAGACCGCGCCCTTCCGGGCCCCGCCCCATGACACACGCCGCCACGGCAACCAGCACCACGAGGAGCACGACGGCGGCTAGGGCCAGCGCACGCGTGAAGCCGGCCGCGCCGATGAGCGCAATGAGGGCGGGCGCGATGCACACTCCGCCAAGGGTCGCTCCGTTGAACGCGATGCTGACGGCGAGGCCACGGCGCCGCTCGAACCAGGGCGCGAGGATGATGTTGATCGCCGCGCCGCTCATCGAGCCCCAGCCCATCGACATCACGAGGAAGGCCGGATAGAGCTGCCATGGCTGCGTGACGACGCCGAGGGCCGCCACGCCCGCCGCCATGGCCACCGCACCGGCTGCCACAACAACCCGGGGGCCGAGGCGATCGTACACGTCGCCGATCACCGCCGTCAGCAGCGCACCGGCCACGTAATACACCGTGACCGGCGCCGACACCGCGGAGGCCGACCATCCATGCAGACGCTGGAGCGTGGCGAGGTATACGGTGAGCCCGTAGAAGCCGAGGCCGAAGCTGAAGAGGGCCATCGCGAAGGTTGCCCCCAC
>Ga0137394_10001875_pt1 | contig 15431 bp, 10 predicted proteins | sample czobulk116metaG_FD_108278 | JGI IMG/M metagenome (GOLD analysis project Ga0137394, IMG submission 108278) | Vadose zone soil microbial communities from Angelo Coast Range Reserve, California, USA - czobulk1.16 metaG | ecosystem: Environmental > Terrestrial > Soil > Vadose zone | place: USA...
CAAGCCCACCCCTAACTTCGAATTTGGTTTCCATCGAACAACGATCTACGGAGGGCCCGGTTATCCGCTCACATTTCACACACTCGTCCGCAGCTTGTTCACTACTGGGAATGAGAATGCCGGCGGCCCCTCAAAGCCCGGGAATCGAACTTCGGGGCTGAATTTTAGCTATCGACTCCCTCGCCTGCGTAATTGGCTGACGCTGTATGGCGAAGGATACACGGACGACGAGTTTTCGCCCATCGCGTACGTGGACGTCTCTGCGTGGCGCGCCGGACTCTATCTCTCACACTTTCCCGGCGTTTCGCGACTGGATCTGCGCGTTGAGGGCGTTTACACAGATGTGCCCGGAGGAGTATTTGCCAACACTAAGCAACCGGGTTCTTTCTACGAAAACTTGACTTGGCGAAGCGGTTATACAAACAATGGAGCCTTGATCGGTAGTTGGATCGGTCGCGGCGGGCAAGGCGCGCAGGCTTGGTCAAATTACTGGTTCGGCTCACGGAACCGCTTGCAATTCAATTTCCGGCACCAAAAAGTAAGCCAAGAGTTCATTCCCGGAGGGGGCACGCTAACCGATATTGGCGTGCGTGGCGATTATTGGGTGCGTTCCAACCTTGGCCTTTCCGCCTGGGTGCAACACGAGCGCTGGCTCTTTCCCGTCATTCAACCGAACGTTTCTAGAAACGTGACGGCCACAATACAAATTCTGTTTGAGCCGCATAAACTGTTCCAGCACTCCGCTGCCAGCGAATCGAGTCCCGCGATGGCGCCGGGAGACCGGCCATGAATTACGGTGGTAGCGCTCCTGTTCGTCAGCCTGTGCCAGAGCTGCCCGAACACGACATCCCTGTGGCGCCTGGCCGGGAGGATACGTCGCAAAATAGCGGAAACTCCGTCGCACATATGCGACTCCTCTGGGAGAACCGCCGACAGCTTGCCCGCGTCGTCCTATACGGGCTCCTTGCAAGCACGCTCATCGCCTTCCTGATCCCGACCCGCTATAGATCGACAACCCGCCTTATGTCTCCTGACAACAGCCAGTCAGGCGGTCTCGCAATGGCCGCCGCCGCGCTTTCCGGCAGTGCCGGAGGGCTGGGTGGCATCGCAAGTGAAATGCTCGGCCTCAAGAGCACGAGTGACATCTTTGTAGGCATTCTTTCGAGCCGCACCGTCCAGGACAAATTAATACAACAATTCGACCTAAGGAAGCTTTACAGAGACCGCCGCATGGAAGATGCGCGCAAGGAGTTAGCCGAGCACACTGAGATCTCGGTTGATCGAAAGAGCCAGATCATCACTATCGCTGTGACAGACCACGACCCAAAGCGCGCCGCAACTTTGGGCGAGGCGTATGTTGAGGAGCTCAACCGACTTGTCGCCGAGTTGAGCACCTCGTCCGCCCGACGCGAACGCATCTTCCTTGAAGAGCGCCTGCAAGCAGTGAGTAAGGACCTAGAATCGGCGGAGAAAGAGTTCAGCCAATTCTCCAGCAAAAACTCGGCTATCGATATTAAGGAACAGGGCAAGGCCATGGTGCAAGCGGCAGCGACTCTGCAGGGGCAGCTGATTGCCGCCGAATCCGAGCTCGAAGGACTTAAGCAGATATACACCGATAACAACGTGCGTGTGCGCTCCGTTAAGGCGCGGATGAACGAGTTGAAGCACCAACTCGAGAAACTGGGCGGAAAGGGAGAGGATGCCGCGGCGCCCTCCGATCAGCAGCCGGCCTCGCTATATCCGTCGATCCGCAAACTCCCTCTGCTCGGCGTTACCTACGCAGATCTCTATCGCCGGACGAGGGTACAGGAAGCAGTTTTCGAATCCTTGACCAAGGAATATGAACTAGCCAAGGTTCAGGAAGTGAAAGAGATTCCAACTGTCAAGGTGCTCGATTCTCCAAACATTCCAGATAAGAAGTCGTTTCCCCCGCGCATGCTGATCATATTTTTGGGAACGGCGTTTGCGTTCGCTTTCGCCACAACTTGGGTGTTCGGCAGGGAAGCATGGGATCAAACAGATTCGAACGATACGCGGAAGGCGTTTGCTCGAGAAGTATTTTCGACGGTCAAGGCCAGCCTTCCGAAATTCGCGCAGAACGGTTCGGGCAATCATCCCGGCACGGATGAATCAAGGAGCTGGGTTCATAGTCGCCGAGGGAAGGACGAAGGGTCCGAGTGAGTGTCAGTTTTGTTGTAATTCGTTAATTCTTAAGGGGTTAGGTAACAAATGGCCCTGTAAGTGACAGGGCGGAGCTCTATATGGACACGGGTCAAATAGAAATGATTCCGACTGCTACCGCGGTACGCGGGCCGGAGACGCATATGCCGGCCGAACATATCGAGCTGCGTTGGTACGCCGTGTACACGTGTGCCAATCACGAAAAACGTGTTGCTCAGCAACTGCGAGAACGCTCCGTAGAATATTACCTGCCACTGTACGAGCGCGAACGCTCCTGGAAAGACCGCCGTGTGAAACTTCAGACACCCCTCTTCCCCGGCTACGTATTTGTGCATGCCGCACTGCGCGACCGGCTCCATATTTTGCAGACTCCCGGCGTTGTTCATTTAGTGGGCTTCGGCGGCCACCCGGCGCCCCTGCCACAGGAAGAGATCTTGGGGATTCAAAACTGCCTCAGCCAAGGGCTCCACATCCAGCCGCATCCTTACCTGTGTGTTGGCCGCCGGATTCAGATCATGAGGGGTCCTCTCCAGGGTTTAGAAGGCGTCATAGTCCGACGGAAGAACCGGTCGCGCTTCGTCCTCTCGTTTGACCTTCTTCAGCGCGCCGTAGCCATTGAAATGAATGTCATGGATTTGCAGCCGGCAAATTGAGCAAGGCTGGCAAGAATCTTTTCAGCAGCACCGTAGTTAAATCTGAAAGGAGCGGCTAATGCGCGCATTGATTACAGGGGTGACAGGGCAAGATGGCTCTTACATGGCTGAGCTCTTGCTCAGCAAAGGGTACGAGGTCTTCGGAATCGTCCGGCGCAGCAGCGTAAAAAAGTTCGACCGCATTGAGGCGCTGATGAACGATATTGAATTAGTCGAGGGCGACCTCACGGACCAATCGTCTCTCGATAGCGTCATACACTCGGTGCAGCCCGATGAGGTGTACAACCTGGCAGCGCAGAGTTTCGTTCCCGTCTCATGGAACCAGCCTGTGTTGACCGGGGATGTGACCGGGCTGGGGGTGATCCGGGTACTGGAAGCCATTCGCAAGCACCGGCCGCAGGCGAAGCTCTTGCAGGCCTCCAGTTCGGAGATGTTCGGCAAAGTGCGCGAAACCCCGCAGACGGAAAAAACTCCGTTTCATCCACGCAGCCCCTACGGCGTGGCCAAGGTGTTCGGCCACTACATCACCGTGAACTACCGGGAGAGCTACGGGCTCTTCGCATGCTCGGCGATGGGATTCAACCATGAATCGCCGCGGCGGGGCCTGGAATTCGTCACGCGCAAGGTGACGCACCAGGTGGCGCGCATCAAATGCGGCGTGGCCAAGAAACTCATGATGGGGAATCTCGACGCGCAGCGGGACTGGGGCTTCGCGGGAGATTATGTGCGCGCGATGTGGATGATGCTGCAGCAACCGGAACCGGAGGACTTCGTCCTGGCTACCGGGAAAACGCACAGTATTCGGGAGCTTCTGGAGGCAGCGTTTGGCGCGGTGGGCCTTGACTGGGAGGAATACGTAGAGATCGACCCCAAACTGCTCCGTCCAGCCGAAGTGGATTCCCTTCGCGGAGACGCGAGCAAAGCCCGCGAAAAACTCGGCTGGGAACCGCAAGTCGGCTTCGAGGAATTGATCAAAATGATGGTCGAAGCGGACCTGGAAGCCGTCCAGAAAGCTGAAAACGGCATCGCTTTTGCTGCTTCGCTCCGGAATGGGAATGGGAATGGGAATGGATCATTAAGAGCGGAAAACAGACATGCCAACGCAGCGGCGGCACCCAGCAGTGCAGATTGATGGCGCAGAGCTGGAGCTAGGTTGGGCGAGGAGTGTTGAGTGGGCAGGGAGAAGGGCACGATATATCGTGCTCCAACGCAGCGCGGCGGTATATAAAGGACAGCCGCATTGTCGGTTAACCATAACACCCCCTCCCCCTAGGTTTTTTGTAAGTGTTGATTCTAAAGAAGTTAGTATGCGCCTAAGCCCTTTAGAATCAACACTTGCGGGCATTCTTGTAAGTGTTGATTCTAAAGAAGTTATGGACACCTTTTGTGGAAGTGCTGGAGATAAAGGGTTTATAGAAGAACCGGCGGATTGCAAGGGGTGAAGAGAAGAAGAAGGTGAGCCGAGAAGGCAGGGGCGAGGCGCAAGGGGAGATTCACAGGGATTAGAAGAAGGGTTGAAGCGAGCAGGGTACGTCGAAATCATAAAAGATGTTAGCACGAATTAGCTAGAAAGTTAAGACAAATCCTGGTATTCGGACGGGGCATCGGCAAGAGACTCATCGGACAGGAACCAATTTCTTGAAAATGCTTGAGCACTGAAGCGAGGGTACAATCAGCGCACCTCTGTTGACAGAAGTAGGCGCCCAGACGAATCCAGCGCCAATCGATCCGAAGATTTCCCACGCTGTCCTTCTCACGAGCGCACAGCTCTCAAGAGGGCTAGCGCGGCTGCTCTTTGTGGTGGTAGTGGCGCGGGTGCTTGGCCCGGAACGGTTTGGCGTCTATGCGTTGCTGCTGGCGATGGTTGAAATGCTGGCGGTGGCTTCGGGTTCTGGATATATCGACTACCTAACTCGGGAAGCGGCGAAAGACGAGCGGCTGGGATGGGGACTAGCAGCGCAGTTGACGTGGCTGCGCGCCGCGTACGCCATACCATTTACCGGGGCCGGGCTCGGCATTCTTTGGCTCTGCGGTTATCCGAGATTAGTGCTTATCGGCACGGCATGCATGTCGCTGACGCTTATCCCGCGATCCCTGAGCGAAGGCGTTCAGGGCGTGCTTCGCGGAACGGGCCGGCAGGTAGAATTTTTTATTGTTGAGCTGTCTTTTGCTCTTACGCTCGCAACGTCGGCAGGTATTTTGCTAGTCCGAGGCGGCGGACTGGCCGCTGCCGTCATTACCGAGGTGGCCGCGGTGGGGATAGCGGCCGTGGTTGCGCTGGCGTTTGCCTTGAGGTTCCGAACAAAGCAGCGACTTCGTTTGGAAGGATCGCAGTTGCTCAAAGCGAGTGCGATCTTTAACATTTATACGTTTGTCTCCAATCTTTACGACCGGCTGGACATCATACTGCTTTCCAAGCTAGCAGGAGATTACGCAACCGGGGTTTATAGCTTAGCGTACCGCCCGATCGCAACGTTTCAGCTTCTGCCTTATGGCGTTCTCAACAGTTTGCTGCCTGCCCTGGCGCGAGGCAACTTCGCGCAAGCAGAGAAGGAACGACTTGAGAAGGCTATGGGACTTTTATTAAGCATGGCGTTCGCTATCGTGCTGGCGACCATGGTCTTCGCTGATGTTCTGGTTCCGCTGATCCTGGGCACGCGCTTTGCTGAGTCCTCTGCAGCCTTGAAAATATTAATCTGGGCCGTCGTCCTGCGCTACCTCAACTATGCGTTAAATACGAGGCTGCTGGCCGGCGGGCACGAGACAGTGTTTGTCGTGACTTCGTTGGTATGTCTGGCGGTGAACGTTATCGGGAACCTGATTTTTATACCGATGTTCTCCTGGAGGGCGGCGGCGGTTCTGACGATTGTGACAGAGTTCGCGCTGTTAGCGCAGAACGTGTACTGGGTTCGGCGGGCTGTGGGGTCACTGCCGAAGCCTCTCGGATGGGCTCGGATTTCGCTGGTGTTCGCTGTCCTCCTGGTCGCTACGCTCGCCGGAGCAAGAATGGTTTCGCCAATTGGGATTGGGAGCGCGTGTCTCGTCTTATTTCTGATCTATCTTTACAGCACGGGGATGGTAGGCGAATTCGCTGCCGCATGGCGCATGGAGCGACGCCCGGCGTTGGGGAGTTCTAAGCTTTGATCGTAGCAATTGATACGCTGTCTTTATCAAAGCAGTATGCAAATACGGGCACGTACGCCTATTCGGGAAACTTGCTGAAGGGATGTCTGAGAATTGCGGAGAGCACAACGCCCGGGATTAAATTCCATGTGTTCGTAGCCCCGGGTGACGACTGGGCGGTTAATAGCTTCGTATCGCCGTTTCTGCATGTGCACGAAACTCGAATATTGACGCGAAAGCGCTTTTGGCGCCTGGGCGGCATGGCGCTGTCTACCTCACTAGTCCGGCCAGATCTTGTTTTTCTCCCCACGGGGCAGAGTTCGATACCGAGTCCTTTTTCCCCGGTTGTGACCACAATCCTCGACGCAATGCCTAAGCGGCTTCCTCCCCATTTGGTCGGCGGAGGTACGGGGTCGCGTTTCTTGACCTGGACTAGCGCCAATATGGCGAACAGGGTTCTTACGATCTCGGAGTGGTCGAAGAGAGACTTGGTCGAGATTTACGGCCTGAATCCGGGGAACGTGGAAGTCACCTATCTGGGCTATGACAAACGGTTGTACAACGATGTTCCTCCTGATCCCGAGGTTAGCGCCGAGCTTCTAGGCCGATTCGGTATCCGACGCCCGTTCATTTTGCACCACGGAATGGTGCAATTGAGAAAGAACGTCCACCGCCTCATTCAAGCTTGGGACCGTGTGCATGAACGGGATAGGGATTTCAGTGTGCAACTGGTTTTGGCTGGAGCGATGGGCCATGGGCACGAAGAAATCTTGAGAGTGCGCGAGACCTCACGGAATCGCGATCGCGTCATTTTGACCGGGGCGCTACCTGACGCCGAACTCGCAACGCTAGTCAAGAATGCGTCGCTCTGCGCCATTCCCTCCCTTTATGAGGGCTTCTGCCTTCCAATGGTGGAGGCGATGGCGTGCGGTGTGCCGACCGTCGCATCAAACAGTTCGTGCATCCCCGAGGTTTCCGGGAGTGTCCTAGAGTACTTCGATCCACTCTCGGTAGAGGAGATGGGGGAAACTATCCGATGTGCTCTGGAAGACTCTGAGTTGAGGGGGCGTCTGCGTGATCGCGGCCTAGCCCGTGCCGCGGAATTTAGTTGGGAACGTTGCGCCCGGGAAACATTGAGGATCTTCGTCGGGACAGTCGCCGAACATGGTCGAAAACGCTCAACCGCATCTCCATCGTAGTCTGTCTCATCCGACCTCGGGCGAACCGCTCGCCGCGTTCGCGGCACACAAGCTAGAGGTGGCGCTGGGTATAGGGGCAGCCGCCGCAGCTGCGCTGTTCGTCAGCGCTCACTGGAGCATCGCCCTCGCGGGAGCGGTGGCCATCCTTGTGCTTTCGGCCTCGGAGAGTGAGCCGTTTCTACTGTGCGTCTTTTTCCTGATGCCTGTCGGGTGGGTGCTAAACGCGGATGTGCCTGTACGCAGCGTGCCGGTCGCAGTCCGCTCCCTTGTATTAGCTGGTTTCTTCCTCGGTCGTCTTTGGCGCGGGCGAGTGGACGTGAGGCGATTGATGCGGCCCTCCCTAACATGTGCGTCCCTCCTGTTCCTGGGCGCAACCGTGGCTTCGGCAGTTTTGGTACAGGGAGCGTGGACGCACGAGTCCGCAAGAAGCCTCTACGAGATGGTTTCGTTCCTTGGTTTCTATTTTTTGATTCTGGCTTGGGCGGATTCGTCGCAACGGATTCAAAAAATCCTAACCGTGCTCCTCTGTTCCACAATCGTTGCGGCTGGGTTCGCCATCTTCCAAGAAATCATCGGCGGATACACCCCGCTGTGGCTGTACATGAATCCGCCCGATGACTCCTTCTTGCCGTGGAGTTCGAGAGCCACGTCGTTCTTGAACTACTCGAATTCCCTCGCCGGCTACTTGAATCTCGTCCTTCCTTTCGCGCTTGCCTGCTATGCGCTCGGGAAAGACAAATGGAGGAAGCTCGGTGGGTGGACCGTAGGACTGGGGTTCATAGCGCTGGTTTGCACGCAAAGCCTCGGGGGGCTGGCCGCTTTTGGCTGTGTGCTTCTTCTCGCGATCTTCTGCTTTGTTCGGACGCGGGGCAACAGGCTGCTTCTTCTTGGCGGCATCTGCGCGCTCGCCCTCGGGTTTTATCTCGCAACGGAAACTTTGAACCCGGCCCATGCAGGACAGTCTATCGGGCAGGACGCGGTAACTCGTCTGCTTCTATGGGACACAGCATGGAATCTTTTCAAGCAGTCCCCAATTGCGGGTGTGGGATGGGGCAACTTCGTGAACCTTTACGGTTACGATCTTCGTTTTTCGTGGATACCTCCTGGATTGTTCGCTGTCCACAACATTTATCTCCAACTGCTCGCCGAAACAGGAATCATTGGCTTCGTGGCGTTCTTTTCCCTCTTATTCATTGCCGTGCGGGAGGCGCGGCGTCAGTTTCTGTCGGCCCGCAGTGGCCTTTCACGCGCGCTAGCCTTTGGAATATTTGGTGCGATCCTGATCGTGCTGGTGCATGGTCTCGTGGATTTTCTGTTCCAGGTGAGCCCCCAGTTCGGCACACTGTTTTGGATGCTCTTGGCTCTGCTGGTGGCCAACGCAAGCGTGGAGGCGAGAGAGTGTCCAACGGGCACGCGCTTCGTCATCACATAAACGCGGGAGTCGGGGAGGTTGGTTGTGGCGAATTATCGCATTGGCTCTTGGTGAATCCTGTGTCGTCCCTGTCTGGCCGTACGTGAGCGGTACTCAGGCACTTGGAACTATAAGGTCTAATGCCTCGTTCTATTTGTTATGGAGTTCGCTTCATGTAAGCAGATTCCAGCAACTTACGCAGGAAATGCACTGATGGTTAAACTACGCCGCCAATGTTTTGCAACTCGGGTTCCTCTTGATGATCGTTTAGTTGAGCTGGCGCGAAACACGCCTTCCCATTTTTTCCTGGCAAATCCAGCTAGCCACAATTCGTATCTTTTTCTGCTGCATTATCTGAAGGCATTCAGCGAGGCGAAGCTCCAAAAGAAACCATGCTGTCTTCGAGCCCTGGATTGGGGATGCGGCAAGGGTCACTGTACTTATCTTCTGCGAAATCTTGGCTTCAAGGTTGTGAGTTGCGACATCGAGCGAGGTGCTGACGATTCGGCGTTTGGGCAGGAGACGCCTATCATTGCAGCAGAAAACATTAACGTGATTCCACTAAGAGATACGGTGAAGCTTCCGTTTGAGTCAGAATCCTTCGACGTCGTGCTAAGCATGGGAGTGTTGGAACATGTCGAAAATGATTTGGAATCGCTCCGGGAGATTACTCGAATTCTTGGGCCGAGAGGTCTCTTCTTCTGTTTCTTTCTGCCGTTTGTCGGGTCCTGGACGCAGAATGTGATGCGGTCCAGAGGAGATCATTACCATGATCGGCTCTACACAAAATCGAAAGTGAGGTCTCTTCTAAAGGAATCAGGCTTTGAATTGCACGACATTTGGCATCGGCAATTGTTTCCGAAAAACTCTGTTCGCTATCCCGCTTACCGTGTGTTTGAGTCTGTGGACCAAGCGCTTGTGCGATTTACTCCGCTCAAGTATCTTGCTACGAACATAGAATTCGTAGCCTCTAAGGTTAAATCAATTTGATATGAATGCAAAGGTAACCATCGACGCGCGGTGGCTGGCCGGTGGGATTGGCACGTATACCAAGGAGCTTTTGGCTGGCGTTTGCCAATCTCCGGACGGCTTTGAAATACAGGCTATCGCCCGCCAACGTGATGCAAAACTTGTGGCTCAGTGGTGTCCGCTGGTGAAGATCGTAAACATGCCCACCTATACCCTGGGGGAACAACTAGCCGTTCCCTGGGCGGCGAAGGGTTGCGATCTTCTCCACATTCCTCACTACAACGCTCCGTTGCTCCATCGGGGGCCTTTGCTCGTTTCCATCCTGGACCTTATCCACATCACGGACCCGGTGTATAGCCGCAGCCTTCGGTCGTGGGTGTATGCGAGACCGATGCTGAACCTGGTGGCTCGAAAGGCGGAGCACATTGTCACTCTGTCGGAGTACTCGAAAGCCCGAATCATCGAGCACTTGGGAGTGGCTCCTGCAAAGGTTACGGCAATCTACTGCGGCGTGAACGGGCAATTCCGGTGCGGGGATCGCAAGGAGGCGTACGCAGCCGTTTCGGAAGCTCTGGGCATTCAAGAGCCGTATTTGCTCTTCGTCGGGAGTCTAAAACCTCACAAGAATATTTCCACACTGTTGCAGGCGTTCATGCTGCTTCGCCAGCGCCATAATATTCGCCAAAGGCTGCTGATCGTGGGAGATGACGCACGCTGGAAGTCACTGCTGGTCGAAGAATGCTCGCGGCTAGGGATCCAGGACGCCACGACGTTTGTTCCGTATGTTTCCCAGGAGCTTCTGCCGAAAGTGTATGCGGGCGCTGATTTGCTAGTGATACCATCCACGATCGAGGGATTCGGATTGCCCGTGCTGGAGGCGATGGCGAGCGGAACACCTGTGGTGTGTTCGCGGGCAGCATCTCTCCCGGAAGTAGCGGGTGACGCCGTACTCTATTTTGACCCCGCAAGTGCCGAAGAGCTGGCGGAGAAGATTGAAAAGCTCTTGAACTCGACAGAGCTGCAGGAAAGCCTTCGGGCACAGGGTTTGGAGCGCGCGAAGCTGTTTACCTGGGAAGAGTCTACCCGCAAGCATTTGGAGTTATACCAGCGATTGCTGGGATTGAATTGAAAGCCGCAAGTAGTCAACCCCGATAACGCAGATTTTTGTTCGTGTGGCGAGGGTCGGAAGGCGCGACAGTGATGAAAGATCTGAATTTCAAGCGCAACGGCAACTCGGGCTTGCGGGTTGCTCTTGTCCATTACTGGTATGTGCGCCGCCGCGGAGGGGAGCGGATACTCGGTGTTCTCGCTGACATGTTTCCTGAGGCGGACATCTTCACGATTGTCTATGACCCGGCGGCACTCTCGAACTCTGTCAAGTCGCATAAGGTTACTGCTTCGTTCCTTCAGAAACTTCCGAAAGTAAAGAGTTACTATCGCGCGCTTCTGCCCTTCTTTCCTCTCGCGCTGGAGCAGCTTCGACTGAGTGAGTATGATTTGGTGATCAGCCAGGAGTCTGGACCAGCAAAAGGCGTGATTACCCGCGCTGGGACCTGCCACGTTTGCTACTGCCATACGCCGATGCGCTACCTGTGGGATATGTACCACGATTACTTAGACGACGCGCCCTTTGGCTCGCTGGGGAGAGCCTTCTATGCTTTGGCAAGCCATTACGTACGCCAATGGGACTACGCGAGCGCGGCCAGGGTGGATCACTTCGTGGCGAGCTCACAGAACGGAGCAAGGCGAATACGGAAGTATTACGGGCGGGGGTCGGATGTGATCTACCCGCCGGTGGACATTGATTCATTCTCTGTTTCAGATTCTCACGACGATTTCTATTTGGTGGTGAGTCCGTTGGTTGCTTACAAACGGATTGATCTCGCGGTGGCGGCGTGCAACGCGTTGGGACGTCGCTTGATGGTGATCGGGGATGGACCGGAGAAGTCCGCTCTGATGAAGATGGCCGGACCTACGGTCACATTTCTAGGTTTTCAAAGCGATGAGATTGTTCGGGAGCATTATCGGCGGTGCAGAGCGTTTTTGTTTCCGGGGGAAGAAGACATAGGTCTGACGCCGATCGAAGCGCAGGCTTCGGGGCGGCCAGTGATTGCCTACGGGCGCGGAGGTGCGGTCGAAACGGTTGGCGGGTTCTATCCTGCGGAGGATGTGAATCCGGAGGAAGCAACGGGCGTGTTCTTTGCGAAACAGTCCGCGGATGCGCTGAAGGAGGCGATACTGGCGTTCGAGGAGGTTGAGGCGAAGTTTTCGCCGGCCTTGATCCGGGCGCAGGCAGAACGCTTCGACGTGTCGCACTTCAAAGGGCAGTTGGGAGATTTTATTGCGAAGAAAATTCATGAGTTCGGCGGTTTCGGTGAACAAAGAAGAAATGTGACGGTGCCGGAATTGGCACGGACAGCTTCCTCGGGTTTGAAGTGAAGGTAATGGCGCCGAGTGGCGTCCACAATTTTTGCCCTGGGTATTGAAATCAATCTTGGAGTCGGACAACAGATGGCGCATCACCGTTCAATTCTCGACCAATTTTACATTGTGTAATTCTACGAAGCCCTGTCGGTAAGGAATCCTGTCAGACTTAGCGTGTAGTACATCTCGCGTTCAGTATCATTCTAGGACTCATTCTTAACCTCGACATGAATGACCCTGCGATGAAAAGTGCTCCTGTGGAGGTCGCACAGACATGCTGCTTCGGTTGAAAATATATCGGTTGCTGCTGAATTTCACTACTTATCTTCTTCCGTTTCTGGCTTTCGAGATTGGGTGGCGGGTTTGGGCTCTTTCTTTGACGTTCATCGATCGCCCGGTGGAGTATTCTCATCAGGGACATTTCACGCTGGTGTTATTCAGCGCCTTTGTCTGGGCGATCATGTCGTCACAGTTCAAGGTGACGAACGTCGACGAACTCTTTCGGGAGCGGACCGGAGCTAGAGCCGCTTGCAAGGCAATCGCGGCCACGGCTTTCGTCTTGCTCTGCGTGCTCTTTTTCGGCCGCGATGAAATTTTTCCGCGTGGGCTATTCGTCTGCAGCATAGTCTTGCTACTGGCTCTCACGCTCCTTTTGCATGCTGCTCTTCGTTTCCTGTACCGAAAGAAGCTTCGGCTCGGGCGTCCGACCCGGCTTCTGATTGTAGGTGCTGACCAGTTTGCCCGGGATGCAGCGAGTCGGCTTCAGCGTCTATCGTTTGCTCCCTGTGAAGTGATTGCGTATGTGCGGCTGCCAGATCAGGAAGTCGCCGTACAGGGCGACCGTGTCTATGATCTGCAACATCTCGGCGCTTTGCACTCCGGGAATGGAATTGATGAAGCGGTGATGGCCATTCATGCGGCACAGTTCTCGCAGATTCCGCGCATCATCAAGGCGCTCGAAAAACTGTCTGTTCCTGTACGCGCAATAGTCGATCTGGGAGAAGGCATAGTGGTGCGCGAAAGGTTATTCCAGATTGGGCGGATGCAAATGCTTGATCTGACGACAACGCCTGCTGATTCGCTGGATTACGCTCTGCTTAAGCGAGCTTTTGATATCTGTTTTTCCGGGCTGGTACTCGTGGGGACTTCTCCGCTGCTGGGTTTGATCGCGCTGCTGATTCGACTAACCTCACGGGGGCCGGTTATCTTCGTGCAGGAGCGGGTTGGACTCAATGGGCTGCCATTTCAGATGTATAAGTTTCGTACGATGAGAGAGAGCGACTTGTCCGAGAGCGATACGCGCTGGACGACCGATGCAGATCCTCGACGAACGCCTCTAGGGAGCTTTCTGCGAAAGACGAGCCTAGATGAGTTGCCCCAGTTCATCAACGTTTTGAAGGGGGACATGAGCGTGGTGGGGCCGCGCCCCGAGCGTCCGCATTTCGTGCAACAGTTCCTGCAGGAAGTCGGGAAATACAATAACCGGCATTGTCTAAGGGTAGGAATTACAGGCTGGGCCCAGGTCAATGGGTGGCGCGGAGATAGCTCCATCGAAAAGCGCGTCGAGTACGACTTGTATTACTTGCAGAACTGGAGTCTCGCCTTCGATTTGCGGATCATTGTGATGACCATTTTTTCAGGCTTGATTAACAGAAATGCATATTAAGCTAATCACAAAATCGAAGGTTCGTTCCACTTGGTACAGCGTTCCAACAGTTCCCCCTATAGTTCCCGCCGACTCTCGTCTTTGCCTCCCACGCTTCCGCATGTATATTAGCTAGAATTATCGTAGCGTGGTACATCGTTCCGGAAATGGGCAGGTTGTTTTGCTCACTGAGTTACGAGTGACATTAATTTCTATTTCTGCTAATTCTTCTCGAATGCCGCTCACGCCTAGAGGCCATGGTCAGACATGCAGTCCGGCTGTCCTCGTAGCCACTTCTTCTCCCGGCAGCCGTCCCCCCAAGAATGCTCTTGTTGAGCCCCATTGTCTCCATTACGGGTGTCAACAGGCAAATGATGACTTGCTGATGTTGCAAAAGCATCTCGTACTTCAGGAACAAGTTCGCCGACTGTACGGACGAGTCTTTCGCATTGCGGTGCCGTCAAAGCCGAGAGTCCGTTGTCTTGACATTTACGAACGGCGAGCGTAGAGTCGCGCGCAATCTCCTGAGCCGTTGCTCAGCTTCCTTGGATCGTCCCCAATCGTTAGAAGCACGCCGCGGCTTGACCCGAGAGAAAATCTGGATGCCTTCGGCTGCAGATGAAAGGGGTGCCCCCATGAAACGGAACTTGAATGGGAATTGGATGGGACTGGTCTGTCTTCTCTGTATTTTTTGTGTATCCGGGTTGCAGGCACAGCAGCGAGTGACGCGGGACGATCAATTAGACAAGCAGGGGCGCCAACAGGCGGCCGATCCCGAAGCGCCCAACCGCGCCGTGCAGGCACGCCCCGAGGCGCTGCCTCAACTCGTTGTGCCGCGACTGGTGAAGTTCAGCGGGATGGCGAAAGATGAGCTGGGCAAGCCCCGCACTGGCGTGGTCGGGCTCACCTTGGCCATTTACAAGGATCAGGAAGGTGGGGCGGCGCTGTGGATGGAGACGCAGAATGCGGAGCTCGATGAGCAGGGGCGCTACACCGTCTTGCTCGGGGCGACGCGGAACGAAGGCTTGCCATTGGAATTATTCACCTCGGGTGAGTCGCGTTGGCTGGGAGTGCAGGTGCAGATGCCCGGCGAAGTGGAGCAACCACGCGTGCTTTTGGTGAGTGTGCCTTATGCGTTGAAGGCTGCCGACGCCGAGACGCTGAGTGGTCTGCCGGCGTCGGCGTTTGCATTGGCCGCGCCTAGCGGACCGGTTTCCGACACGAGCGTGTCGGGTACAACCACGCAAACAAGCGCCAAGTCGAAGACGGCGGGGAAGACCACGGCGAGTCGTACGGCAAAAACCTCTGCAGCGGCGATCCCGCCCGCAACCAACTTCATTCCCGTGTTCCTCGACAATACAGGGACGAACCTGGGCAGTTCACCGATGTTTCAGAGCGGGAGCAACATCGGCCTTGGGACGACCACCCCGGCGGCGTCGTTGGATGTGCAACTGACCACGGGCTCCCCGACCAATGCGCTGAATTCCACCATCACCTTGAACAACAGCAGCCCGATCACGGGGAGCGTGCTGTCGGCCTTCAAGATGACCCTGAATGACGTGAGCACGGCCACGAATCTGTCGAAGCAGCCGGCACGTTTTGTCTATTTGCGGGATGCGGCAGCCACGGGAGGGGTGACGGCGTTTGATTCGGTCATGACTGCCACTTCGTTTCTGAGTGCCGACGCTCCGTATCCATTGCGCGGGGTGAACATTGAAGGGCCGACCATCGTTCCGGGCAAGACGCTGTTCAACTTCACGGGTCTGTATATTGGCTCCCCAGGTGGAGCGGGGGCCGTGACCAACAAGTTTGCCTTGGTAACCGAG
>Ga0137394_10001876_pt1 | contig 15430 bp, 16 predicted proteins | sample czobulk116metaG_FD_108278 | JGI IMG/M metagenome (GOLD analysis project Ga0137394, IMG submission 108278) | Vadose zone soil microbial communities from Angelo Coast Range Reserve, California, USA - czobulk1.16 metaG | ecosystem: Environmental > Terrestrial > Soil > Vadose zone | place: USA...
ATATACCACTTCTTCAAAAAGAGGTCTTCGTGTCATGCGAGGACTGTCAGGCAGATTTTTTTGACGGTGAGGCTAATGTAGCACGACTGAAAAAGCGCAAAAGGTGGAATGCTTTGCCGTCTGTGGCAATAAAGTGTCTCCTCGGCTCCAGAGGTCATAGATAAAAGCGGCTGTTCAGTCCCTGGGGACCTCTTTGAATCCGGGCACATCCTTTCTCATGGAAACGTTTCCATTCCTATCTCTGTGGATGAATCCAGCTTCGAGCAGTACCTGTCGCATGCGGAATCCCGAACGTGACGAGCTGCGGCCGATCATCTTAGAGATGCCCCGCACTGTCGGCTGCTTTTTATCCCGGTAAATCGATGAGTGGATATACTTCAGGGCCTTGAGTTCAACTTCATTTGGCTTGCGAAGCTCGGTCTGCTTTCCTGTATCCTCGGGAATCAAGAGTGAAAATAGCTTGAGGAGGCGGATCCCCATTTCTGTCGATCTCGCTGTCTGGGATTGTGTCGCCGTATTCCTTCTGGGCGATCTGCTTCAGCTCGTTGAATGCTTCGAGCGAGAGCGTGGTCTCGTTTTTCTGTGGCATCGCGCCACGTTTAGCTGATACTATTCAAGCACTGGAGGCATTTTTTAGATACGTCTCGCCATCTGTGGAACGGATAGGACCTCCTTCTACAAATACTGATAATTGCCGTCTTTGATTTACTTGGGTTCTGCCTGCGCGTGCCGTCGGACCTCGTCTCATACGTGCCCATGTTCCAAACAGAAATTCTTCGGAGCGGGTCATGCCTACATAGAGCAAACGTCGCTCTTCCGAAGCGTCGCGGTTATCCATTGGTATGAGTCCAGATTTGCCGTTTGCGACAAGAATGCACGCCCTAAGAGCGCTCAACCGAGCGTTTTTTGGTATCCAGATTCAAAGGGTAAACACTTGCCCACCGGCTAGAAATTCGACCTTTTGGTGATCGAACGTCGGCTACGTACCGGAAAGTTGAGTTCCCCTCCCGCTCAGCAACTGGGGTAACGACGACTGGGAGGAGTATTCGAAAGCCAGCTGCCTCTAGTTGATCCAGTCCACTACAGTTAACGGACCGGTCGTGATGTCCCTTTAATGGCGTAAAAGCCGAAAGGTTTTCCGTTCCACCAGGTAAGTCCGGCGATCGCATCCTTCGTTTGAGTCATCATGTAGCCGTCGAACTTCTGGCCACGACTCCCATCTTCGTTTTGCCCGCCCAAACCGATGACATAAAAAGTCGCGTGGTAATCCTGAACTCGCAGTTTTACAGGCAGCGTCTTACCGTCAGCGCCAACGTAAGAGCCGGTCTGTCCTTGAATCGTTAATCTGCCTTTCCAACCATCTGCCACCAATTGGTAAGTGCCATCGAAACTAAACTCCGAGCCGCTGGGGTGGATCAGGACATGAGGGGGCTGGACGTGCGCCTTCGTCGTTGGCGTCGCGCCAGCCACTTTTATTCCATCGGTATTGGCCAGTGTCACGGCTGCCTTTGATGTAAACTTTGCCGGAGGCTTTGGCGGCGGTTCCGCAAACCCGTCCCCCTTCTCGCCCAACAATATGGCAAGCCCCTGAATGCTCAGCCCCTTTACGTAGCGTGCGTTGCCAGTCGAATGGGCTATGTAGGTTCCATTTACTCTGCCGGGCTGGAACTGGCTGGCAACATCACTGGGCAAGGTAAACGGCTTGGCGGCAATGAGCGATTGTTCATTGGCATCCGTATAAAACGCGGCTTTAAAAGAAATCTCTTTGAACCCGGTGAAGAGTGTATTAGAGAGTCGGGAAGCATCTATCTTGAACAGCAGATAGTCGGAATTCTCCGAGTAGATTTCTACGGACCAAGGCAGGTCGACGAGTTGGGCGGCAAAAACTGGGACGGGCGTTGCGGCGAGCAAGAGCATCGCGAATAATATCGTCGCAGATTCTTCGAAAAAGTTCTGTCTCATGGCTGTGGTTTCTCCTTGGGTGGGGGTTTTGGCCCTGCAATGACGGCTGAGTCCGTAATCGTAGTGCTTGGGGAGTCGGAAAACGGAGGATTTGAGGCCTTCCAATGGAGCGTGAGCTTCTGCACTTTCTCGGAGCCGGTCTGAATTTCGCTTTCGGCCGTTACCAATTCAGTGTGCGCCCCCATCTTTTCATTGTAATCAGCCCGTACCATAAAATTTAGTTCCATCTCAAAGCTCTCCAGTTCAAAAAGTGAGATTTCTTTCTTCTCTCTCATCTCACGCTCGGCCGCGATTAGCTCGGTCTTGACCTCGCGAACGAGATCCTGGATGCCCAGAGGCTGGCGAGCGGACAGATGTTTTGGCACGAGCGGCCTGAGCGTTCGAAACTGCCTAAACACTTGTGGTAAGAATGCCACGAACAGGATGGTTACTACGAGCCATAGCGGGACTTTCCTACGCCACAATCTCCTTATGGCGCTGTGAGGAGAATGCGGGGCTTCACTCATATAAGTCATTTACCTGACTGCGGAACGTCGATATCCAATTGAGGCTGTTTTAGCGAGGTATCGACTTCCTCGCATTTTGGCCGGCATAAATTGCTACCTCGTGACTCTCCTTCAGAGTTCATTAGAAATGACTGGGTACAGCTGCATTGACCGTTCATCCTATTGCAAGGTTCCGGCAAAAAGGCGTCTGTCGTCCTCCCGATTGCTGCCGCCGACGTAATATGGTTCCGACCAGCCGTCGTCCTCGTGCAGAGAGAGGATATTCCCGTCGGCTCCGGCAGGCTTCTTCTTTTCTCTCGCAGCTTCAGAAGCTCGAAAATGGTAATGCTCGAACATCCGCATAAACTCTGTGGCATAAATGTCTGCCACAGCAGTCTCCCCACGAATGACAAGGCTGTTTGAATCGTTGACTTCGGTAGAATTGTTAGAAAAATTGGCCGAGCCCGTTACGATGATCGGATCTGTGCCGAATGGATCCACAGCAATGATCTTTGAATGTATGTGTATCCCCGCATGATGAAAGGATTCCTTTTTGCCTTCCAACAACTTGCCTTGGAAATCATGAAGTGGGGAAGGCAGCGTAGTCGCGACGCTAATCGAATTGCTGGGATCACCTTCAATCACATGCACTTCTTGGCCTTTTCCTAAGCTACCCTCTTTGTCCAAGAGGAAGTATCTAAGTGATTGCTGCGACGGCTTTGTCGTGAATGCAGCCAAGACTATAGGGGAGAGGGCAAATGGTGCAGAAATCAGAACACATTTTGCATTTTGACAAATGTTTGAATAAAGGTGGAGCATTGCATCCGTGCTTTGGGGAGACAGGATCGGGGTGACTCCATGTGCTGGTGAGGTCAAAATAGACACAGGGGTGAGCGCATCCACGGAATCTTTCATGGTCGCGCTGTTTGCGTCGGCCTTTAGAAGCTTAAAATAGACTTCATAGATCTCGGCAACATTCGTTTCGTAAACCGCATGTCCAACGTTCAACTGTCCGTAGATGGCGCCGTCAGTCCAGTTGGTTGAGCCGCTCCAAACCGCTTGTGGCTGAAGCTGCCCGTTCTTCTTTTCCAAGAGAATAAGAAACTTGTTATGCATTATGGCACTTTGCGGATCGGCATTCCTCGGAGTTAACATTTGGTTCGGACGACCAGCGGCCGCAATTGCTTTGTCATTCTTGTCGGCAGTCTTGTCTGTATCTCCTTTGCTCCGGTGATGATAAACGACACGAACCTCAACGCCCCTTTGCTGGGCATCCTTCAAAGCCGCCAAGAACTCGGGCTTTTGGAATTCGTAGATCGCACAGTGAAGAGCGAAGTTCTTGTCCTTGGCCTTACCAATGAAGTTGAGTATTGCTTCTTCCAGGCCGCGCGACAGCCATTTGCGAGCTTGAGCTGCTTCAGGGGTATTAGAGCTCAAATCTTTTAGAGTCGGAAACTTTTCATCAAAGGCCCTACTAGCAGCGGCCCCCCTATTGAAGAATATGGCCGTCTCGTTCTTACTGTTGTCCTCCGTCGTGATCTGCACGGTCAAACCATCAGCATCCTTGACGGCGACTGGGGTAAGTTGCTGCGGTGTCCCATATCGAGGTATCACTTGATAGCGATACGTGTGACCAGGATCGCAAGTGTAATCTCCCCACCGAAACTTCTGCAGGGGGGCGGTTGACGTGTCGATCTTGTTTAGCTGCTGGCTCGGAAACTTGAGCATGTTCGGCAGCCACCGTTCCGCCACCTTTTTGCCAGCATTATCAAAATCAGCGCGCCTTATGGAAAATCCCAAGCAACCAATGCGCTTTTTGGCTTCCAAATCCATCGCAATTATGACGTTGGTGGTGCCGGTAATGACTCTTACTGTTAAGCCGTCTTTAGTAAGGCTCGCTTTCATAATGATTTCTTTGCAATAGATTTGCTCTAGAAGGATACGATTCCCGGTCACTTTTTTTTCCGGCTATATATCTTGATGTCGTTGATGGTTTTAGAAGTGCTCTGCCGCGACAAAGCCTGTACAGGACTTTGCTCATTCGTTCCGAGATTTGAAGTAATGGGAATGGTGAATCCTACATATCCGATAACGATGGGTTTCGGGAAATCTTCCTCCATTGAAACAGACCGTTGGGACACAGACGTGAATTTTAGGGTTCCTCCCGGAGCAATAGCGGACGCTGTATTTGCTCCAGGAACAGTGCCGTTGACCGCGTTGACCATATTGGAGTAGTTCGCGGCCGCATTTGAAGAAACCAACGAAGGCAGTTCTACGGCTTTTGGGTTCCCTCCCCAAATGGATCCACCAACAGCCGAGTCATTTAACATCGAGACACTTACATGGCTGACTGTGTAAACCCGCGAAACAACTTGCAAATAGTTCGTCTCGTCTTGCCGAGTGAAGAATTTACGGAGAGCACCACCGTCGCGCTGAACAAATTTGTCGACGTCAATTTGAAGTGACAACTCATCAACACCATACGTATTCGCACCCGATAAGGTCACGTACCCGCTTGCGGATTTTGCCCCCATTAGGCTCAAACCAACGGGAATACCATGTATGGGCAAGGAAACATTCGCTCCAACTCCCTGCTCTACACTGAAAGTATACGATGGGAAGGCAGCGGTAGGAGCATTGGTCCAAGAATTGTCCTTAAGCCAGAAATAGGGCAGAGCGTTCGTCCCAATGGCGAAGCTGTTGGAATAAAACAACTGATACCGAAATGGATTCAGTCGCGCGATTTGATGATCCAATTTCAAATAACCGTTATCTTGTTCCCAAGCGGTTAGGTCTTCGATGTCCTTGCTGACCAAAAAGATGTCCCCGGGCTGTAAGTCTTGAGTGAGAGGATACACAGGATAAACGTGCGAGGCTCTAATCAGTTTATTCCAGTCTTTGTTAATATCCGTGAGTTGTTTATCGCGTGTGCTATTGCAACCGAGCAAAACCCACAGGATTGAAGCGCTGAGAATAAGTTTGATTTTCATAACCTTATGATACCTGGAGCAATACAACCTCCTGCATCCGGGCTTAAAGGAAAGCCGCAGTCTTGTCAACACTCCTTATCACCTAGAATAACTTCGAGCTGAATGAAATGTCCTGCGGACTACTACTATTCCTGAAGGGAAGTCTTCAAGCCAGACCGGCGTTCTCTCTGGACTTGCAAGCCGATCTGGCGCCGTTGCGTCAATGCACTGAAACGTTAAGAGACATTGACATTAATAACTAGAAAAGAGCACTGCTTACTGCGCGAGGCCGCAGTCCTTTCATTGGGATGTCTGCCAATAAGGTCTTAAGTGGAACCTAGCGAGAGGACGCGAGTCCTATTGGATTCTTTATTGAATTCCGTTTTTGGGAGCGTCAAAAATCTTCGAGTAGTTCTCAGGCGGTTACCCCGCCGTTAAAATGCTGGGGCGTGCTCCCTCTGTTCGATTCCCTCTACGTCCAGCACGCCTAAGCGCCTTTCGTGACTGTCATGCATTTACCAGTAGGTGGCAGTGTTGCGGTTTGCTCCATCCGACGGTCTCGGCCTAATTGCTTCGGTGGGTTGAAGATTACTACGTCCGGTATCCGGCCACTGCGGGTTGGACTTCCGCATCAACTCGTCAGGTTCGGCTGAGGTCCTCGCGGTTGAAGTGTTGGCAAGATGACAAGTCAATCGATACTGGTTATGGTTTTGGGCGGACACCGCTTCATGTCTTCCATATGCCATTCAGCCACGATCCCCCCAGCAGGCATTTCGGCAGGGCGTATTGACAACCAGTTTCGCTCTGCGATTATCCGCTGAAGCCCGTCGCCGATTGGTACAATTTCTCCCGTTACCTCCCGGAATAACGTTTGAGGTGAGCCGACCGCCAGTTGTATCGCCCATAAGGCCAACCCGCCGGGCGGAACGTTTACGACGGCGGATGAAATGAGTTGGGTGATAATTCTTGCGCCGCTTCCAATGTCCTCGTCGCGGGTGGACTCGATGATGCCTAAGGCACCGACATGTACGTCCCCGCAGAGTAATGTCACCCGCGTCTTCTTTTCCCTACTGAATCTAAGCAGACATCGCACAAACATTTCACGTTCTTGCTGATGCCGGTAGTCGCTCCACTGATCGATCAAATCATCCTGCGGATCTGTGACAGGATCCCAATTCCACAAGCCAGCAATGTCGCTCGGTCCCGATATGTAAATAACCGGCACGCTGGACATCACCAACAGATGCCGGACCTTGTTATCTGCAGGCCAGCGCTGGGACAAACTGTCGAAAAAGCCACTCCATTCTCCAGCGCTGAAAATGATCTTGTCTCGCGTTCGAAAGGAACGCAAATCCAGCACCAGCAATCCGATCTCTCCCACAATGTGAAGACTGGAGAATTGTTTCGCAGGGCCAATCGTATTCAAAGGAACGGAGCCTGGTGGTTGCCCTAATTGCAAAGCTTCGAAATAATCCCGAGCTACACGGAATAACCCCTGCATCACGGGAAACGTCTGTACATCGTCCGGATGCGAACCCCAGCCGTCGCAGATATCGTGATCGTCCCACATCATAATGGATGGAATGGTTGCCAGTACATCCGCCATGGCCTGCCGGCTCCAGTTGCTGATGTACATGTCCATGAAACCCTTCCGCGCTTGCTTGTCATAAGAACCATCGGGTTCCCATTGATGCTTTCCTTGGAAGCGACGAAGCTTTTGCCGCCATTCCAACATCGGCCCGGAAAACCACAGGTTGTCCACGTAAATCTGGTCACCACCCAGCAAGAGTAAATGAAAGGGCGTTTGCGCGTGAACCTCCGCCAAATTCCTGAAGCGACCCCACGGATCGCGTCCTTGGTTTTCCAACCTTGTTTTGTCATTCCAATCATTGAAACCACAGCAGGACCCGTAAGCAAGGTGCGGAGTATTGCCAGCGGCGGGGACGACCAGTTGGTATTCGGTGTCATTGGTGAGACCATAGGCCCTCCGTCCATCCGTTGCGCCGCGGACAAAAGTTAGGTCGTAGCACCATACTTGGTCTTCACGATAACTCAGCAGCAAGCGTCCGTTTGCAGTCGGCGCACCAGCATTACTCTGGTAGGTAAGTGTCGGGGGCGAATCTGATAAATCGCTAAAGACAAACACTGCGCGGCAATGCCACGCCGTGTCTGTGCTGGATGCGTAAATGAGCACAGGGCCAAGTTTGATTTTCATGGGTTGCTATTTAAGATTTGGATGATGGTCTCGATGACTGGCTTCGCGAGTCGCGGTTCCCGCGGCTCGCGCTGGAACGGTCCACTTCGAACGATTGTTTCAGTCATTCCTTCACGGAATCAAGTCCTTATCAATTGAGAGTCGCGCATTCTTTAGAAGCTCAACAACTGCGGCGAGCACTGGAACGTCGACTAATTGCGATCGTAGTTACACCAACCGTTGCCTGAAATAATGCTGTAATACGAATCCACCCAGTTTCCAACTCCACCCGCAATCACGGCGTAGTACGAATTCGTTGTAATGCCGTTCGCCGCCCCACCTAAGATGATACACGCCCGCCCGCGATGCTGTTAGCCACCGTAGCTCTGCAACATTACGTTATTCTGGCCGATGTTGAGCAAATCAGAACTCGTGACAGTGATAGCTGCAGAAGCGCTGGAGGTTATTAATGAGGCAACTGCTGTGAATAGACAAAGAGGTATTTTCATGTAATTCCTTTCCCGTTAAGTATTTTTTGATAAACAACCTCCCAAAAGAAGCGAGGCCGCGTTTGGCACTTCTACTTAGAAGACAAACCAGTGAGTCCCAGGCGAGGCATGCTCGCCTACTGCGAGAAGTACTGAGACAAGAAGAATGAACAGAAGTGTCTTCATAAGTTCCCTATTTTTATGCATTCTCGAAGAACCTCTAAAACAACGAGGCCCGATTTATTTCAGGAGTCTGAAATAGCATCAGCCCATTTACTGGTGCAGGTTCGACTTACTCACAAGCGGAAGACGTCGTCAAATTTAACTTGTCCACATTTTGTAAACGTTATTCACAGACAGTAGAGAATTAGTTAACAATGGATTCTGACAATATTCACACGTTTGAAAAGTCCCCTAGTGGAGAGACTTGCTGCATATAGCTTTTATAAGTATCTCTCGAGAGAAACCCATTCAATAAGACCACTGAGGCGCTCCTACATCTGGTTTCTAGATTTCTCGCTCTGCACGATCAAGAAGACTTTAACATTAGGGTTGCAACTCCTGGAAAACTTCAAGGGACAAGTCAATCCCCACGAGATTTGCTCTCTTTAGACCGTTACCCAGGTCCTTGCTAGAAGCGTTTCCACCTGCGGCAAAGGAGTGCATGTTTAGCACCTCCAAACAATCGTACTTTCACGCATCGATACCAATAACCTCCTCCCCAGGGCTCCGGTACGCTCTGCCTGGAGCTTCCTTTCTGGCGCTGCGCCAGAGTGTGCCGTAATCGGTCCCCTAGTAGTAGTATTCCGTGGGGAATCGGCCATATGGCGTGTCGCTCGGATTATGATGATTATAGTGGGATACGATCAAACAATCAAACGAGTTGAAACAAGTCGTGAAGAAGGAATTGCCGGAACCGTCTCGGACGGAGAGATCGAAGTTCGCATGGGCCTTTCCTGAGATGAGGCCGTTGGAAGGCTATTTTCGAAGAGTAAGTTTTCAAGATGACGTGCAGGGCGGACCGGGGCGTGATTGGCCGGTGACGGTTTTCTCTAGCAAAACTAGAAATCTGGTCAATGAAGGTAAACCAACCGGTTTGGCCTCCTTCGACGAGTGGAGTATGTTTTCTTGAGTGAACAATTGGTGCTTCAGACTGGTTCGTTCAGACGCCCCGGAGATTGGACCTAATGACGCGGTTCGGGATATTTGTCATGCGGTTGGATTGGGGTCATCACGGTCCGGTCTATGTCTCCTAAACTGGTTAGCTGATAGAGACTTCGTTGACCGAGACGAGAACAACAGATTGTCACTCTCAGAAGGAGTCCGAGGAGGTGACGTAAAATTCATCATAGAGGATTGATGTAATCATGCGGAAAAGTCCCATTCTTTGGAGATGTTAAACATGCATTTCTTTGCCACAGGCGGCACGCCAATCTTCCTGTGATATCTATTTCCAATTGCCCGTGTCAGGCGATGATGCTGTCTTTCGAGAGCGCGTTACTGTTAGGAGTTATATCACCAAATGGGACACTGTGGCCGGATGATATCCCATATAGAAGCACTGGAGAAATTGACGAGACAGGACATCCCATAATTCGAGGCCAATCGAAACCCGACTTCACGATACATCGTGCCAGGCGAGACAGCAAAACAACCTGCTGGTAATCGAAGATAAGCCGCGCAATCCCGGCTACGAAAAGATACTTACAGACCTTCAGCGGTGCCGGAAATCTTTGTCAGAGGCAAAACGTGACGACGCAGTGGCATTCGAATAACGCTCTTGTGGAGGGCTCACTCAAGTTGGAGTCCATGGAGTTCCTGCTCGTGCCAGTAGGTCCGCCAGTTCTTCAACGTTCCTTCGCGTGTTAACGGGGCCTAGCGGAGGCGGAGAAGTACCTGGCACAACGTTCCGAGGCTCCATCCAGTGTTACGTACACAGATTGGAGGGCTAATAAGCGTGCCTCTTCTCTGAGACTACGTCGGTAGCAAAACCTTTGAAGTACGCTTCTGATCTTGTGTGAAAAATGTCTTGTCAAACTGGAGGCCGATGTTCAATCCTTCGCCATTCCGCCTTGGCGGAGGTTATGCAACTGCAATTGAAGCAAAAGGACGATTGTTTCCCTAAGAACATCGAGGGTTTATGGACCGCGCTTGTGCGACCCCTCGATCTCAAAAATTCACGAAAGCATTTAGGGATAGGAGGGGCGATTTTGGTTGCAAACTGATCAACAAAAGCATTTACTTAAGACGATGTTCCCTTCTAAATATGCCGGTCAATTGCTGGGATCGATAAATGGACGGGCGAGCGTATAGTTTGCAACGGGTGGTGCAGATCGCTTTAAGCCGAGTGAGCGCATGTCTGCGCACTGAGCATTCGCTTGAGGTTTCACACACCGCGCAAGCTCAACAGCAATTGAAAGCCTTAAAAGAAGGACTGCTAGAGAGCATCCGACTATTGAGGGATTCTCTCGGAGTAGAAGCAAGACAGTTTTTTGATGCGAATGACGAGTTGGTGCAGGCCCTTGGTTCGGAACAGCGGAAGGAGAACCAGATTCGTGCAAATGCCGTTTACACGGAGAAGGCTTTCAAGACTCGTTTGATGGAAATTCAGAACGCAATTCTCGCCTCAAACCTAGAGCGCTGTTGCATGTTATCGCGAGAGATCCATGGCGACCTTGTAATCTTAAGCATCCTCCGTCCGGGATCACAAGCAGTTGCATTTGCGAGGCGAGGGATTGCGATGCTAGTCTTGGTCGCGAAGACTTTTGAAGAACTCGAATTGCGTGACATTGACGTGACTTACTTACAGAACATGCGAGAACGGATCAACTTGCTGGAAAAGCTTGCCGACGACATCTCCGCAGAAGATACCGAAAACAGTTGCACCGATGTCGACGTGCTTGTGGAAGCGGTAAGCAATCCTAAGTGGGATTTTCGAACTGTTGAGAGTCTTAGTGAGGAGACGAAGCTCTCCAGCGCAAAAGTTCAGAATCTGCTGGAGCACTATCCAATGGTATTTCGCAAGTCGCCAGTTACAAGTAAGGAAGGAAGGGTCCTTTATGCATTGAAGGAAAAACCAATTCGTTGGAGGGAACGACTCGCATTGCTTCACCGATCTCTTCGTTGGGACCGGTAGTGCTATGCCGTTGTGGGAAGGATTCATTTATGGGTTTATTGGGGGGATTTTTGCTCTTTTCGTCGAGCTATATCCGTTGCGGCACCGTATGAAAACTCTGCCCGGTTGGACACGCGATCCATTTTATTGGGGCATGAGCGCAGCTGCTCTAGTTCTCGGGGGGGTGGTCGTAGTCATTTATATGAGAAGCGGCTTCGTCCTCAATCCTTTCTTGGCGGCTAATGTCGGAGCTTCTGCTCCCTTGATCTTAACGTCCTGGACGAAAAATGCGCCGCCATTCGATCCGGGACGGTCAAAATGATCCTCTAGGCACATTTCAGGCCAATACCCCTGGGTTCATGTCCCTAACGATTTTACTTCTACAGTCGGCTAATTTTGAGAAGTTAGAACGGTCTCGTTGTCAATACAAGGCCGTGAATCTCAGCGGCTTGTAAACTATTGGCAAAGGTGTGTCACTATGATACACTAAACTGAGGCCCGAGCAGATGGCCTTAGTCCTGCTCAAAGCTGAGGATAGTGGTATGGAAGTTGTTGAAGATCGCTCGTCAAAAGAGCATTTGGACTGGGTGCTAAGAGCTTTGACCAATCCTGAATGGGATTTTCGCACTGTTGAGAGCCTCGCTCAAGAGACAAAGCTTTCCCCGAGCGAAGTTCAAAGCATCTTGGATCAGCACCCCGAGTTGTTTCGAAAATCACCTGTTACAAGTAAAGAAGGAAAGCTTCTCTACACATTACAGGAAAGGCCGATTCGTTGGAAAGAACGGCTAGCATTGCTCCACCGATCTCTTCGTTGGAGCTAATAATGAGAATCAGGCCGGCAATCAAAATTGCCGGTTTTTTTATCTCCGTGCAAAATCAGCAAGTTGATGTGAGTTGACTGTATTCAGCCCGCAGGCTGCTTTGTCGAAGCCAAAGTTCTCGCTTTTAACGCAACAATCGAACTTCAATTTTGCCTGCCTGTTTGCCAAATTGGAGAAAAAATACTCTCAGTTTTGGTCGAAGACAAATTCATAGAACGCTATAGAAAGATAGTGAAGAGATTGCAGGCTTTCGCCGCGTGTTGACCTCAGTCACGCCCTAGGGTTCCGATCGTCTCGATCAGGATTCCGGATCCTTAGCAATCTTATGGATTATGGATACGTACATCGGAACAAGGACAATAAACTTCAGCTCTTTGACGGAAGGGATGCTTGTAACGTGCGGTTTATAAAGCGACCTGATCCAGGGCGCCAACAGAAGAAATCATCAGTTTAGTTTAGATCTGTACTTTAGGACTCACAAGGGCTTCGGCCTCGCCTCCACCCGGCGGCAAACCATTTTTTTATAAAAACTTACCCACAACGGCAAAATATCACTTCTTCTGGAACGGAAGACGTAACTGTACATTAGGGTGATGGGATAAATTATCCGCCTGACAATCGACGCATGGACAGTTACCAGAGCTCAAAAAGTAGTGATATACTGACCTGACCAAATGTTTGTATTTGCGGCCGAAGGTTCGAACATCGTCCAATCCCCCGCACACTTAACCAAAACGGCAAGTTAACCCTCCAAGACAAACCGCTCCACTGAGCGGTTTTTCTTTTGGATCTCTGCATTGTTTATCTGGAGTTTCAACGAAGGGTGATTGGACTCTAAACAGGTGAGGAGTCGTGCAAAGCCATAGATAAGCCGCAGTTCTGATTTTGACCAGGTTCGATGGCGACTAGGAAAACACGCTACTTTCCTGTTTCGGTTTTACGGATCCGCTGTATGCTCTATGGACCAATGAATGAATTGGATGACAAAACACTTCGCGAGCTGATTGAGCGAGCGAAAATGGCTGCGCAAAATGCGTACACACCCTATAGCAAATTTCCTGTCGGGGCAGCAGTTCTTTCCGATGACGGACGAGTTTTTACGGGCTGCAACGTCGAAAATGCTTCTTTCGGAATGACGATCTGTGCTGAACGCAATGCCATTTTCCAGAGTATCGCAAATGGAATTCGAAAGATACGTGCGGTCATTATCTACACTCCAACGACGGAGCCCACGGCACCTTGCGGCGCATGTCGGCAAGTAATCAACGAGTTCGGGCCCAAAGCGGAAATAGTTTCTGCTTGTGACAGCACTGAGATCAACCGCTGGCTGTTAACGGAGCTATTGACAAATGCCTTCGGTCCGTACAGCCTTCCGCCGTAACTGGGGGACAGACGAATGGCCAAGGACAAGGATACTTCGATGCGGAAAAGCAATGGCCCCAAAAGGGCGGAGAATGAGTCGTCCCTCGGGCAAGCGACTATTAGAACGGCGATACCCGCAGTAAAGGATCTAACGATCGCATTTCTTCGGGACGCGAACACTCCGCCATACTTAAAAGCACTCTGCTGGGCTGGGGCCATCGGGCAAATCGTCGTCCTCTCATTAGGAGTTTTACTGATATTTTTCGGAAATCCAGGCTTCGGGTTTGCCTTGGCAAGCTTGGGTATTCTGGAGATAACGGTTATAATTCTAGTCGTTTTCAAAATTGTGTCTAGAGGCGTCGGAGCAATCGCGAGCCAAAATCCTGTTTCACACGTTCCTATGGCGCCTCGGCCTGATCCCGATTGGACCCGAGTCGTCCCGATGATTCCCCTTAAAGATGGATTAATCGAAGACATTCATGAGCGGCTCGAAAATATCCGCAGTACAGCTTATGACAGAATCCGCACTCTCAATGGTGGCGCAATCAAACGAAACTATGTCCGCGCAAATATTTTTCTGCCAGATACTGTTCCTGTTACCACGGACGGCATCTATGAATTGTTTATTCCTAAGAAACTCCATGTAGGCATGGATCCGGCCAATGAGGATGATCGAGACCGCTGCGATCGAGAGCGTGATATTCGTTTCAAACCGAATCAAGGGGCAGCAGGCATTGCGTTCATGGAAAGCAATAGTCAGGTAGCCAGACTAGTGAAAACGAGTTCAGCAACATATGCATGGACTGAAAAGCACTGCCTCACCGACAGCCAAAAACGAACCATCCATCCGGACCTTAAATGGGTCATATCCTTCCCACTCACTTTCAACGATGGAACTAGGTTCCGTGCAATGGGCGTATTGAATGTGGACGGGCTAATCTACGAACTTGAGGAAGATCACTTGGCAATATTGTTGGGCGAACTCACTTCAAAAGTAGCGGCAATTTCCGGCTTGCTGGCGCAGAATCCAAAACGGAGAATCTCTGTCTTTATAGAAGGTGCTTAATATGGAAAAATCATTTGAACCTATAACATTCAATGTGGACAAACTTGTAGAACATTTTCGGCCTGAAACCATGAGCGAGAGGGATAAAGGATTGATCCTCAAACTTAATCTACCGGGTACAGGATCTTTGTTTGATTCTAATCCAGTGGTCGCTCGCAATGCCGCACGGGAATTCTTGTCGAACTTCCTGGTGCCGAACTCCCGCGTAGAATAAGCAAAGCCTACCTAGCTTTTCTAAGAAACTAGCTGCAAGCATATGGTTGGGGCAGACGACTTATTCTGCCTTTACAGGAGTTATGTCGGCTTTGGCCTTGCCTTACATTGCAAATGGGAGCACCCTTCAGTCTCGTTGTGGCAACTGAGTTTACCCTCCTCGACTGACTATGACCATTCGTGACGCCGTGCATTGGGACATTGAGTTTGATTCTGACGAGATAAGTCTGATCAACACACGCGAGTTTCAGCGTTTGCGCCGGATAAAACAGCTCGGTGCCGCTTCATTGATTTACCCGTGCGCAGTCCATACTCGCTTTGAACATGTGTTGGGCGTTTGTCACATGTCTCAGCGGATTATAGATGCCGTTAATCGTGCTGATCCAGGTCGTATTACCGCAGAAGATCGCAAGTGGATACGCTATCTGGCATTACTTCACGACATTGGGCATCTTCCTTATGGGCATACCCTGGAAGACGAGCGAACAATACTTGCTGATGAGCACGACGGTCGAAAGCGAGTGGAGCGTTTTCTTACAAACTCAGGAATTTCTGCAGCGATCGAGCAAATTCAGAAGGAATCGAAAGTCGAAAGTCTGGCGGAGAACCTAATTGATCTTATTTGTTTAACTAAAAAAAAGGATGTCGAAACAAAAAAAGATGTCCAAACTAAGAAGGGAAAAGTTAACCAGACTTTCAAATTATATGCAGACATCGTTGGAAACACAATTTGCGCCGATCTCCTTGACTATTTG
>Ga0137394_10001877_pt1 | contig 15429 bp, 11 predicted proteins | sample czobulk116metaG_FD_108278 | JGI IMG/M metagenome (GOLD analysis project Ga0137394, IMG submission 108278) | Vadose zone soil microbial communities from Angelo Coast Range Reserve, California, USA - czobulk1.16 metaG | ecosystem: Environmental > Terrestrial > Soil > Vadose zone | place: USA...
TGATGAAGCGCTTTGTGCTTCTGAATGAGCCGGGCAAACCCACGGCGTCGGCGAATCCCGCCGGCCGCCCCATTCTTCGCTGCCAAACTCCCGACGTCACCACGGAAATGCACGTTGGAGGCACGGACCTCCGCGATAATATTGCGTTTCTTCCAATGGAGCTCCGTGATGCCGCCGATACCACCGGCGCAAGCGTCCACCAGATCACCATGGGGCTGGTACGCGAGGGCGGGGATTGGAAGCTACTCTCGCTGGGCTTGCTTCTCCTGGATCTTCCCGCGCTGGAAGTGGAATGGGATGCCGCCGAGATCGAAGCGACGGAACGAAACGCCATCGAAGCTCTGAAGAAAGTTTCCGCTGCCATCGAAGCCTACCGCAACAAATATTTACGCCTGCCCGAATCCCTGGCCAATCTGGGGCCGCCCCTTCACGGTGCGGCGAATGGCGAAGCTGCCGGGCTCCTCGATTCCGACCTCGCGAACGGCATGAAAAACGGCTACGCCATTCGTTACGTGATTCTCGGCGCCAGCACCCTTGGCGCTCCGGCAAAATACGAGCTGGCAGCAACTCCGCTGCAGTATGGGCGCACCGGACGCCGCTCGTTCTTCCGCGATTCGAACAGCGCACTGCACGGCGCCGACCGGCGTGGTGCGGTCGGCAGCGAGACGGATCCCAACGTGGAGTAACTCGAAGGGCTTGGGAGAAGCGGCCAAGTCGCCCGAACGCCGAGTTAGGGCTGCGCTTTGACCGCCGGATATTGAATCCCGAGTTGTTCCAGATAAGTCTTATACCGCGTGGGATCGTAATAGAATTTCTTCAATTGCGGCGCAAACTTTTCCATTTTTTCCTTGTTCATTTCGATCGCAGGCCTATCGTCGGGCGACAGAAAGGATTCGTAATGAACTTCCTTCGTCTGGACATTCCGAAAATAATCCCACGCTTGCTTGACGAGTTCCGGCTGCAGGAGAAAATCGAGCGCGGTCATGGCCTGCACCTTGGCGCCTGCCGTTGAACCCTTGTGCGCAATCGGAGTGGCCATCGCCACGCCATTAGCCCAGCTGTGACCGGGGAGGTTTGGAATGTTCGCCGGATACATGAGATACACCATGGGAACATTCCAAGAGATATCGCCGACGTCGTCCGATACTCCGCCGGCTGGATTTTTGGCAGGTTCGGAAAGTGGCTCCACGTTCTCTTTCATGCCTTCCACTTTTGCCCCGATCTCTTTTTGCAGGGCTTTGGCGAGTGTCTGGTCGGCATCGCTCCACTTCGGCATGCCCACGGCTTCAATATTCTTTTGCTGCGCCTCCGCGATCACTTTGTTGAAGAACGGCGGCCAGGCCGAACCCACGAGCTTATGATCCACCGTCGTGCCGGTCATCATCGTGGCGGCTTGCGCCATAGTGTTCCCGAGTTCATAGAGTTCTTTGATATGTGGATAGTCGAGCTCTCGGAAGTAGTACCAGACGGCAGCCTCGGACGGAACGACGTTCGGCTGATCACCGCCGTTGAGAACGATGTAATGCGATCGCTGTTGCAGCCGCAAATGCTCGCGGCGGAATTCCCATCCAGCGTTCATCAAGGAAACGGCGTCGAGAGCGCTGCGTCCTTCCCACGGCCGGCCCGCAGCGTGAGCTGCTTTACCGTGGAAAAAATACTGAACGGAGACAAGCCCACTCCAAGTGCCTTCACCAGTGGCGTAGGTTGTGGCGAATTGATGGCTCACGTGAGCGCCGAGAACAATGTCGGCGTCTTTGAACAAACCAGCGCGGGCGTAGAAGGCCTTCGTTCCGAGGAGTTCCTCCGCAACCCCGGGAATCAGCCTGATCGTGCCGGCCAGATGATGTTTGTCCATCAGCTTTTTCAGTACTAGAGCCGCAGTAACGTTCACCGCCATGCCGGAGTTGTGACCTTCGCCGTGCCCCGGCGCCCCTTCGATCAGCGGAGCGCGATAGGCCACTCCGGGCTTCTGCGAAGCGCGCGGGATGCAGTCCAGATCGGTAATGAACGCGATCACCGGTTTCCCGCTGGCGTAAGTCGCCACCCACGCCGTAGGAATTCCCGCGACCTCTCGTTCCACATGAAAACCGTTTTTCTCCAGGATCCCGGTCACGTAACGTGAGGTTTCGAACTCTTGAAAACCGAGTTCGCTGAAACTAAAGATTTCGTCGACCATTTGCTGCGTGAGCGTTTGCAGCCCGTCCACGTCCGCAGCGGCTTCCTGTTTGAGCGCTGGCAATGCGGGTGGTTGCTGTGCCGCTAGAACTCCCGGCAGTAGCACCACGGACAGGAGTCCCGTCAATCGGAACTTATTTTCCATGGGACCTCTCGAGCGAACGCTTCGCGCGGGGATGATAGCGCGATTGTCCTCAAAGCGGGAGTCTCATTCGATACTGGGGGGATTTGTGCGCGGGGGAGACTTGGCGCTACTATCGTGCGATTCACTATGCCTCTGAGAGCGCCAGTGCGTTTTCCCTTTTTCTTGCTCGCACTTTCTCTGCTCGCCCCCGTTCGCGTGGCGGCCCAGTCACAAAGCAATTTCTCCTACGGGCCTCTTCCCGTCTTCGAGCTTCACAGCGGGTTGTGGATCAATCTTCATCACACGCTCTATCACGAAGCCAGGCAGCGAATCTCCGCCGCGTCTCCGGACAAAAGCGGCAAGACCTCCGGACCCGCGCTGCACACTGCGCCGGATGCGAAACCCGTTCTCACGCCTGCAGAACAGCACATCTGGGATGATGCCCTTGCTTACTACGTTTCGAATTACGCCGCTAAGGACCTGCTTTTTTCCAGCGAGCTCATCCAATTGAAAGATCAGCTGGGCGATTTCGAGGATTGCGATGAACTCTCCGGCAGGAAGCGAAAATTCTGCGACGCAGGCTTGCCCGCAAAGTTGACGCAGGTTTTGGAAGCTGCTGCGCCTGTCTACCGCGCACATGTTTGGCCGGACCATGATCGCGCCAACCGTCGCTGGATCATGCGCGTCGCCCCGCTGGTGCGCGAACAGGGCGTGGGCCTGTCGGAACGGCTTGCGGACATTTACCAGACGCGCTGGCCGCGCGAGAAAATCCGCGTCGACGTCACCGGTTACGCCAACTGGGCAGGCGCATATACCACCGCCGATCCCTTGCGGGTCACCATCTCCAGCCTGGACTCACGCAATCAGGGCGCGGAAGCTCTCGAAGTTCTCTTCCACGAAGGTTCGCACGGTATCGCCGAGCCTGTGCAGGCCGCCATCATCCGCGAGTGCCGCCAGCGCGATAAAGCCATCCCTCGCGACCTTTGGCACGCTCTGGTTTTCTATACCACTGGTGAAGTTATCCGCCCGGTGCTTGGCTCTTCTGGCCCTACTGCCGGTGACCAAGACGGCAGCATCCCTGCCGGCTACACTCCTTACGCCGTGCGCGAAGGCCTGTACCAGCGTGGGTGGAGCGATTACTTCAAGTTACTGCAGAAATTCTGGCAACCCTACCTTGACGGCAGTGCCTCCTTCGACGACGCCATCGCCCGTATGGTCTCTTCCCTATAGAGATCGCTGTTCTGCGGCCTCCTCTTCTCTTCCATCCCGATTTAGCGGTCTGGCCTCCTAAACCGCTCAATCAATCTTGCCCAGAAGCACAGTCACCGACGCCTTCGGCAGCGTCACCACTTCACCATTCTTGCCGGTAAGCGTGTTCCTCGCTGCTCGGGCCGTCCGGGTGCCCATGACTCTTCGCCCCGTTCGGCAACCCCTTTTTCTTCTGCTCCTCGTTGTCCACGGCATACCGTCCGCGCGGCTCCCAATTGTTCGCCGGACACCGATATGCTAGGCTCTCTGTTGCAAGAAATCGCCCGGCCTAGCGCCACCTATGCCCCTGCGGCGCGCAGGCTTTCTTCCGTTCTTCTCCGATAGACCCTCTCCTCCGCGGGAAAGTCTCTCTGGGAAGGACCAAAACCAGGGCGAGGCAACCGCTTCGCGGTTGCACGTGAAATGACGCGGTCTTGCCGGGGTCGCGCCTGAAGAGGAAACGAATACGCCCATGCCTGGCCCACAAACAGCCTCGAAGACCGAAAGAGAGCCGGTCGAGATCAAGCTGGCGCATTCTCCGGATTCCGATGATGCCTTCATGTTTTATGCGCTGGCCACGCATAAGCTCTCAACGCCCGGTTATAAGTACACGCACATCCTCTCGGACATCCAGTCGCTGAACGAGGCCGCGCTCAGTGAAACCTACGACGTCACCGCCATCAGTTTTGCCGCTTACCCCACTCTCCGCGACAAGTACATCCTGCTCGATTGCGGTGCCAGTTTTGGTGAAGGCTACGGCCCCATCGTCGTTTCCACGAACTCCCTGAAGCCGCAAGAGCTTGCGGGCAAGCGTATTGCCGTGCCCGGCCTGAAGACCTCGGCCTATCTCACCCTCAAACTCTACCAGCCGAATTTTGAACCGGTGGTCATGCCCTTCGACAAAATCATCGACGCCGTTCAGAAGGAAGTAGTCGAGGCTGGCCTTCTCATTCACGAAGGGCAGCTCTTCTTCCCCCAGATGGGCCTGCACCGGGTGCTCGACTTGGGTAACTGGTGGCAGGAGCAAACGCGCTTGCCCCTCCCGCTTGGCGGGAATGCGGTGCGCCGCGCACTCGGGCCGGAACTCGGCCGTCAAATCTCCAAGACCATCCGCGACAGCGTATCCTACGGCCTTGAGCACCGCGAAGAAGCCCTGAACTACGCCATGCAATTCGCCCGCGAGATGGACACCGAGCTGGCCGACAAATTCGTCGGCATGTACGTCAACAAATGGACCCTCGGCTACGGCGAAAAGGGTAAGCAAGCCGTAAAAGAGTTGATCAAGCGCGGTACCAAGGCTGGCCTGCTGCCGGGCCCGCCTACCGTCGATTTTCTCGCCGAAGAATAGCCGGTGCGACTCTTCTTTTCGCCCCGGGCTTTGGATCATTTCTTTTCGAATGCAGGTTTGGCAGCAGCTCGCCTTGACGCTATCCCGCGAATCACTTAGTGTTTTTGAACTGCTATGAGAATAGGAAGGACCGTCTGTGTGTGTGCTTTCGCCCTTGGCCTGGTGCCGCCGCTGGTTCGCGGCCAGGCCGCGGCAGAATTACGCGACCGCCCTCGGGACGCCCAGGGCTGGCCTTCTGAGGCTATTCGCGCCAGCCATGGCATGGTCGCCACCGACGAAGAACTTGGGTCTGAGGCGGGAGTCGAAATTCTCAAGCGTGGCGGCAACGCCGTGGACGCCGCCGTGGCCGTGGCGTTTGCGCTGGCCGTCGTCGAACCCGCCGCAGGCAACATTGGCGGCGGCGGCTTCATGTTGATTCGGCTAGCGGATGGCAAGACCACGTTTCTCGATTACCGTGAGGTGGCGCCAGGAAAGGCCACCCCGGACATGTACATCGGAAAAACCGGCAAGCTCGATGAAGAGGCCTCCGTCATCGGCTATCGCTCGGTCGCCGTGCCTGGCACGGTCGCCGGCCTCACTCTCGCCCTGAAATCCTATGGCTCCATGAAGCTCGCCGATGTCATGGCCCCGGCCATTCGCCTTGCTGAAAATGGCTTTCCCATCAGCAAGGGGCTCGCCCATGAATTCGCAGAGGAGCGCGCCGGTCTCCAGCGTTTCACCGTCAGCCGCCACATTTTCTTGAACGACGGCAAGATGTTTAAGCCGGGGGATACGCTTCGTCAGCCGGAGCTTGCCGCCACACTCAAGCGGATTGCCAAGAACGGCGCCGCCGAGTTTTATAGCGGCGAAACCGCTCACGCTCTCGTAGACGACGTGTCGCGCCTCGGTGGCCTCATCACGCTCGACGACCTCACCAAGTACCGGCCGAAAGTCCGCGAAGTTCTGCGCGCGAAGTACGAAAGCAATGACCATGCCTGGGAAGTCCTAACTTCTCCGCCGCCCAGCTCGGGTGGGGTCGCCGTCATCGAAGCGCTGAACATGCTGCAGGGTGTTCCGCTCAAGGGCTGGGACGACGTCGAAAGCGTTCACATGGTTGCTGAAGTGATGCGCCGCGTCTTCGCGGACCGCGCCGCCTATCTTGCCGACCCCGACTTTTCAAACGTTCCCGTCGCCGGCCTGACCGATCCCTGCTATGCCAAGGAAGTTTTCACTACCGTGGACCCGCAGCATGCATCATCGAGCAAAGTCATCAAGGCCGGCAATCCTCACGCCTGCGGTGTTGCTGCAAGCAACGCGGCTTCCCCGGAAACTCTTGTTAGCCTCGGCGAAGGCCCGCACACGACTCATTTTTCCGTCGTAGATGCCGTCGGCAACGCCGTCGCCAGCACCTACACGCTCAACGACAGCTACGGCTCGCACGTCACGTGCTCCGCCGGCTTTCTCCTGAATGACGAGATGGACGATTTCACCACGCAACCCGGCTCGCCGAACGCTCTCTTTGGCTTGATGCAATCCGAAGCCAATGCCATCGCTCCCGGACACAGGCCGCTCAGTTCCATGACGCCGACGATCCTGCTGCGAGACGGCAAACTCAGTTTCGTGACCGGCTCTCGCGGCGGTCCCGCGATTATTTCTGCCACGCTCCTCAGCATCCTGAATTGGATGCGCCTTGGCATGGAGCCGCAGGCAGCCATCAATGCGCCGCGCTTTCATCACCAGTGGCTGCCCGATCGCATCTTGCTGGAGAGAGCTTTTCCAAGCAGCTTGGAAAGCGCCCTGAATGCTCGCGGCCACGCGACTCATCGCATCGGACAGATGGGGCTCGTCAACGCGATCGCCATTGATCCGGCAACTGGTGACCGCTTGGGAGCAGCCGACCCGCGCCACGACGGCGCGGCCGTGGGATACTAAGAAGACCAAGACACAAAGGGTGCGCAGTTACATGGAGCACGCTCACGCTCTGTCCGAGGCTCCGGGGAATTTAACGGGATCATGCACAGACTACTCTCAACGTATCTTTTCGTATCGCGAAAACTGACGCCCGAACTCCTGGAGCAAATTGCCCGGGCAGGCTTCCACGGCGTCGAGATCTTTTGCTCGCGCGGGCATTTCGATTACACCGCAAAAACGGAAATGCAGGCGATGGCTGGCGCGCTCGCCCATCATGGACTAACCCTTTCCTCGATGCATGCTCCGGTGAGCCGGGATATGAGCTCGACCCGCGAAGGCGGCACGCCGCTTTCTATCTGCGAAGTGGAACGTGTAAGGCGGATCGAGGCAATGGACGAATTGAAACGCGCCATCGATGTGGCGGAGGAACTGCCCTTTCCGCGCATGGTGTTTCACATGGGCAGCTCGCGGGAGACGGCAGATCCGCGGAAGCGCGATGCGGCTTTCAGTTCGCTCGAACATCTGATTCTGCACGCCCGGCACGTGGGCGTAACGATTTGCGTGGAGAACACCACCAGCGAGATGGGCGATCCGGCGTATCTGCGCGCCTTTGTGGATGAGACGCGCCTGACCGGGCTGCGCTTCAACTTTGATATCGGCCACGCGCATCTTGCGGAATTGCCGGAAGAAGAGCGCCTCGAAAAGAGTTTCTCTCCACTTCGCGAACTGGTTTCCTCCGTGCATCTTCACGACAACCACGGCGAAAAAGACGAGCATCTCCCTCCCTACGACGGCACCATCGATTGGCCCACTGCCATCAAAATCCTCCAGTCTGCGTCGCAAACTAGTTTGCCGACGGTGCTGGAAATGAAGGAAAAGACTGGCCCGGAAGCGCCGCCCGCGGCGGAACAACTTACCGCGGCACGCAAATCCTTGGATCGGTTTCAAAAAGCATGGGCATCGTCGGAGGCAAAAGAGAAAGGGCAATGACGGTTATCTCCATCGAGCAAGCAGGAAAGTACGACGGGCTGGAAGTCACGTTGCAGGGCTGGCTTTACAACCTACGCGAGTCAGGAAAATTGCTGTTTCCGATCTTTCGCGACGGCACCGGCATCATCCAGGGGGTCTGCGCACAGAAAGAGAATCCCGAAGCGTTCGAATCGCTGAAGGGCCTGACCCAGGAATCCAGCGTCATCGTCACCGGCAAAATCCGCGCGGAGAAGCGCGCCCCCGGCGGCTACGAAATCGGCGTAACGAAAATTCGGATCGTGCAGAAGGTCCCGGAGAGCACGCCTTTCCCCATCCAGCTCAAGGAGCACGGAGTTGATTTCCTGCTCGATCAGCGCCATCTCTGGATTCGAACGCCCCGGCAGGCGGCTATTCTGCGCATTCGCGCCGAAGCCATCCGCGCCGCGCGCGAATTCATGGACGCCCAGGGCTATACGCTCGCCGATGCGCCGATGTTTACGCCTGCGGCTTGCGAAGGCACCTCGACACTTTTCGAAGTCAATTACATCGACGAACAAAAAGCTTACTTGACGCAAAGCGGCCAGCTCTATGCCGAAGCCATCGCCATGGCGCTTGGCAAGGTGTACACGTTCGGGCCGACGTTTCGCGCGGAAAAATCAAAAACCCGCCGCCACCTCACCGAATTCTGGATGCTCGAACCCGAAGCGGCTTACGTCGAGTTCGACGAAGCCATGGAGCTCGGCGAAGGACTGGTCAGTGCAATCGTCGAAGGCGTCCTGAAAAACAAATCTCGCGAACTCGAAACTCTTAAGCGCGATACCTCCAAGCTCGAGAACGTGAAGGCCCCCTTCCCCCGGATCAGCTATGAAGATGCCATCGCGGTGTTGAACAAGAACGGCAATCCCGCCAAATTCGGCGACGACTTCGGCGGCGACGAAGAGACCATCATCTCCAGTGCTTTCGAGCGGCCCGTGCTGATTCATCGCTACCCCACGTCGATCAAAGCCTTTTACATGCAACCCGACGCCGAGCGTCCCGAGCTGGCCCTGGCCTTTGACATGATTGCCCCGGAAGGTTACGGCGAGATCATCGGCGGCAGCCAGCGCATCCACGATTACGATTTGCTGCTGAAGCGCCTGCACGAACACAACCTGCCGGAAGAATCCTTCCAGTGGTATCTCGATCTGCGCCGCTACGGCAGCGTGCCGCATTCCGGCTTCGGAATGGGCCTCGAGCGCACCGTCGCATGGATTTGCGGGACCGAGCACATTCGGGAAGTGATTCCCTTCCCGCGCATGATTTACCGGGTATACCCTTAATCTTCAGCTAGGGAAGAGACGACGATGGCGCAAAAGGTTCGAATTATCGGTGTGCCCATGGATCTCGGCCAGAGCCGCCGCGGCGTGGACATGGGCCCTTCGGCTCTGCGTGGCGCGGGCCTACAGGCAAGCATCAAGAAACTCGGCGTTCAAGTCGAGGACCTCGGCAATCTTTCCGTCAAGCAACCGGAAGAGATGCCCGTCGGCGAAAAGCGCGCCAAATATTTGCAAGAAATTGCCGAGACCTGCGGCGATATCGCCGCTGCTGCTGAAAAATCCTTAAGCGAAGGCTTTCTCCCGCTCGTCCTCGGCGGTGACCATTCCATCGCCGCAGGCGTAGCCGCCGGTGTCGCCAACTATTTCCGCAAAGAGAAGAAACAGATCGGCTACCTCTGGCTGGATGCGCACGGTGATATGAATACCCCCGAATCTTCTCCCTCAGGCAATGTCCACGGAATGCCCCTCGCGGCCATCATGGGCTACGGCGCGCCCGAACTCGTCGATCTTCTCGGTTTCAAGCCCAAAGCCGAACCCGGCAACATTGTTATCGTTGGTGCCCGCGATCTCGACGCCCAGGAACGCAAAATCGTCAAGAAATCCGGCATTCACGTCTTCACCATGCGCGACATTGACGAGCGCGGTATGCGCGAAGTTATGTCCGACGCCCTCAAGTACGCCATGGACGACACCGCCGGCATCGCCGTCAGCCTCGATATGGATTTCGTCGATCCTGCGGATGCTCCCGGGGTCGGCACTCCCGTCCGGGGCGGCGTCACTTACCGCGAAGCCCATCTCGCCATGGAAATGATCGCCGACACCGAGTCCATGGTTTCTCTCGAAGTCGTCGAGATCAATCCCATTCTCGACGAGCACAACCGCACCGCCCTCCTCGGCGTCGAGCTAGTCCTCTCCGGCCTCGGCCAGAAAATCCTGTGAACAGATCTAAGTCGACAGTTGTCAGTTAAAATCGCATGAAAATACCGCCCCGGCCATGACGCCGATTCTTTCCCGCCTTCTCCTCGAATTGTCACCGTCGCTTGTGGGCCGTCTAACGCCCGCGTTGTCAATTCAGAACACGACGAGAAACAACCACCACACCATTCTTCGGTTTTCACTTATAACTAAAAACTGACAACTGATTACCGTGAAAGAGTTCATCCCGTGACCCCAGGAAAAAAACGACTCAGAGTCGGTATTTTGTTTGGCGGACGCTCCGGCGAACATGAAGTCTCTCTTGCCTCAGCAGCATCCGTGATTCGCGGCCTCGACCCGGACAAGTACGAAGCCGTGCCTATCGGCATCACCAAAGAAGGCCACTGGCTGATCGGTGCGGGCGCCCAGAAAATGCTTCCCGAAGTTCTGAAGGGTGGGCAGCGCGTCATGATGACCGCGGATCCCACCGACGCCGCCTTAGTGAAATTGGACGGCAGCGGCGGCGGCCAGCGCCTCGACGTCGTCTTCCCGGTCATGCACGGCACGTTTGGCGAAGACGGAACCATCCAAGGCCTGCTTGATCTTGCCGGGTTGCCCTTCGTTGGTGCCGGCGTCCTCGGCTCCGCCATCGGCATGGACAAGGACGTCGCCAAACGACTCCTGCAAGTCGCGAAGATTCCGGTCGTGCCCTGGATCACCATTCACCGCCACGATTGGGAGAGCAACCCGGAAGAAATCCAGGGCGCCATCGAACTCAAATTCCGTTATCCCGTCTTCGTGAAGCCTGCCACGCTCGGCTCTTCCGTCGGCATGACCAAAGTCCACTCACGCGTCGAGCTTGCGCCTGCCCTGAATCTGGCCTCCGAGTTCGCCATGAAAATTCTCGTTGAGGAAGCCGTTTCGGCGCGCGAAATCGAAGTCAGCGTCCTCGGCAATCACAATCCGCAAGCCTCCGTCCCCGGCGAAATTGTCCCGCACCGTGAATTTTACGATTACGCCGCGAAATATCTCGAAGAAGGCACCCAGCTCCTGATTCCCGCGAAGCTCAAGCCCGCGGACGTGAAGAAAATCCAGACTTACGCGGTTGACGCGTTTCGCGCCCTCGAACTCAGCGGCATGGCCCGCGTCGATTTCTTCCTGGAGAAAGAAGGCGGCAAGATTTATCTCAACGAAGTGAATACCATCCCCGGCTTCACCTCCATCAGCATGTACCCGAAGCTCTGGGAAGCCAGCGGCATCCCCTTCCGCGAGCTCATCGACAAACTAATCGGTCTAGCCCTCGAGCAGCACGCCGAAAAAGCCCGAACCAAATACCAGATCGAGCTCCCCGCCGGAGCCGGCGGCGCGCTGGATGCCTAGGCGGGCAATCCCTCAATCTCCGCTTAGCGCCTATGATCCTCACATCCCGCTTCTCTCATTTGAGACTTGGCGGTCTCCAGGGTCACCAGGTCTGCCCGGTCAAAGCAGCCATCGCCATTATCCAATCATGTGAATTCGGCAAGAACTGCGCGATTTCACCGGCCCACGCGAGTAAATTGTTATTAGCTCTGCTGTTTCCGGGAGCTATGCTAGGCCAATTTCCGCTCTTGGAAATCGGCCGCAGGACACGGGACCCGGGCAAGGCCAGGTTCCCCGAAAGGTGGTCATGAAAAAACCGCTCTGGATGCTCGCTACGATCCTGTGCTTTTCCGCGTCCACGTGCGGTCAGGACCTCGATCAAAAGCTGCTGGAGGCAGCCAAGGCAAGGAATACCGCGGAAGTGCAGAAGCTACTCGGAGAGGGCGCGGACGCGAACGCGAAGGATAACGTCGGATGGACGGCGTTGATCTGGGCAGCCTATTTCGGCCGCACCGATACCGTGCGCGCCTTGCTCGAGAAGGGTGCGAACGTAAATGCCAAGGGCAAGGACGGAATGACAGCGTTGATGAATGCCGCCTCCGCGGATTACCGGGACATCGTGCATTCCTTGCTGGAGAAAGGTGCGGATGTGAATGCCAAGGACAACGATGGATGGACGCCCTTGTTCTGGGCAGCCTTTTCGGGTCGTACCGATATTGTGCGCGCCTTGCTCGAGAAGGGCGCGAACGTGAATGCAACGGATGACAGCGGAAAGACAGTATTGATGAGCGCGGCGGTTAGGGGCCATACAGACACGGTGCGCGCCTTACTGGAGAAGGGTGCGGACGTGAATGCGAAGAGTAAGGTCGGACGGACGGCCTTGATGAGCGCAGCGGATTTGGGGCACATAGATACCGTGCGCGCCTTGCTGGAGCAAGGGGCGGATGTCGCCGCGAAGGATCGGAAAGGAGACACGGCCCTTCGGCTGGCGCAAAAGTACAAGTATTCCAGCATTGTTGCTCTGCTGCGGGACGCTCCCCCGGTCCCGCCGAAAAAAAATGTGACAAACAGAACGGCGAGCGGGCCCGCTACTCCGCCGGTCTCTCCGGCCGCCGTTGACCCCACTTCAACTGCGAAACCGCAACCGGCTTCGTCAGCTTCCACGGCCAGTCAGGATCCCAATAAGAAGCTGCTGGACGCGGCCGAGGCCGGAGATACCGCTGAAGTGCAGAGCCTGCTTAGAGAGGGCGCGAACGCGAACGCGAAGGGTGGCTACGGAAACACGGCGCTGATGGGCGCAGCGGTTAGGGGCCATACGGAAACGGTGCGCGCCTTGCTGGAGAAAGGTGCGGACGTGAATGCCAAAGGTAACACCGGGAGGACCGCTTTGATGGAGGCGGCGCTGGAGGGCTATACGGATACCGTGCGCACCTTGCTGGAGAAAGGTGCGGATGTGAATGCCAAGGACAACGTGGGATGGACGCCGTTGTTCTGGGCAGCCTTTTCGCGCCGTACGGATACCGTGCGTGCCTTGCTCGAGAAAGGCGCGGACGTGAATGCCAAGAATAAGTATGACGACACGGCGTTGATTCATGCGGCGTACGCGGGCGATACGGACACTGTCGTCGTGCTCCTGGAAAAGGGCGCGGATGTGAACGCCAAGGATGACATGGGAAAGACCGCGCTGATCGAAGCAGCCCGTCAGGGCCGCACGGAAACGGTGCGCGCCCTGCTCCAGGGAGGAGCGGATATCACTGCTCGGGATAGGGATGGAGAGACAGCCCTCTCCAAGGCGGAAAAACACAACTATTCCGATGTCATTGCGCTGCTCAAAAACCCTCCAGCAATCTTGCACGGCAAAAAACCGAGAAACCCATCGGCGGACTTGTCCGATGCGTCCCCGGCCGCCACTGCACCCCATTCGGCTCCTGTCAACACCGGAGATGAGGGATTAGAAAAGGAGCCCTCGGCGCAGGCTTTTTACAGGATGGGTCTGAATATGCGATTGATCGAGGTTCTATGGTCGCATACGGGTGAGCTGTCCGCACGCTGCGCAGCTAACCTTCAGCAGGACCTCAAAAAGGCGGCAGCCCCCGGCGATTTAATTGAACTCGCGAACCGAGCCGCCATTCAGCTGAACTTACGCCCAGAAGAACGTGCCAACTCTGTTCCAATTCTGATCCGCGAGCTCCGCGTGCGTTTAGATAAACTTTGCGAGGCCCAGACGGAGGAGCAGTTTTTTTGCGCCGCGGGCGGATTCACGTATGATCTCACCCTGTTCGGCGAGGATGTGAAGGACCCCGGCCACGCCAAGGTGAATGTCGAAGATGGCCGGCGCAAGACTCTACTACTCACCAGCGCCTTGGCCGCGCAGTGTTCGGCGACCGCGCGATGCAAAGAGCGTGCCCTGTTGTATTTTTCGGCCGCAGCCAACATCCTCAAGAAAGAGCAACTTGTCCCCGCAGACGGGTCTTTACTCGTAACAGTCTCGGAGAATATTGGTAAAGCGCTTAGCAGCGACGAACACTGATTGCGCGCGAAGTGCCTGTCGGGAAGCCAGCGGCTATCCCCTTCCGCGAGTGGATCGATAAACCAATCGACGTCGCTCTCGAACCGCACGCCGAAAGAGCCCGCAGGAAATACCAGATCGAGTTGCCAGCCGGCCCAGGCGCCGCCCTGGGAAGGCTAACTCAGGACAGAACTAGAATTCGTAACGCAGGTCAAACTGCATGACGCGCGGCCGCGTCAGTAAGCTGGTGTAGCCACCGAAGCTCGCGGCGACTGCGTCAGCGATGTGAGCAGTGACGCTCCCACACTCTGTGCATTGAAGCGCGTGAGATTCGGCACGTTGAACACTTCCCAGCGGAACTGCAAGTTGTGGATTTCCCAGGGCAGCTTCCAGCGCTTTCCCAAGCCCATATCCCAACCGGCCAAGCCATCGCCGCGTAGGACATTGCGCGAGCCGACTCCGCCCGGGAGGGCAGAGTAAAATCGCCTGCGCCGCTGTTGGATCCGCAAAAACGCTGACAGTGCCGTTGCGCTTGAAAACTCCCGTCTTTGGCCGGGCAGTCATCTCCGCGATGGCTGTCAGGAACCAGTCTGTGGGCCCGCGCTGGCCCCCATCCGCGCTGAAAGGGAAATCCGCTGCTCCAGCGGGCCAGGCCGGAAATCTGCCAGTCGCCGATAAAAGCATTTCGGGTCGCCGGCAGCAGCTCTGCGCCCCGGGTCACTCCTCTCATCTCATTTACTGCTTGGTGGCATCCAGGCGGAAGGTAAACAGAAGCGCTTCCAAGTTTGCGATACTTCCGAATAGGCCGCATGCAATGGCTGTTCGTTGCCAGGGCCGGATAAATTGCGTTCCCTCTCTCGACAAAAGTTGACGCTCGCACACCTTCTTTGTGCGGTCGAGAGGATCGTTAAGAGGCGATATGTCTGCTCCGCAAGGCCGCCGGGGTGTCATCCTTGTGGCCGATGACAACGAAGCGAACCGCGAACTGCTCTTTGAACTGCTGAGCGCAGAGGGTTACCAGGTTTTCTGTGCAACGGACGGCCAACAGGCGCTGGCTCGCATAAACGGCGACGCGATTGATCTCGCACTGCTAGATGTGGTGATGCCCCGCCCAACCGGTTTCGAAGTTTGCCAAGAGATGAAGTCCAACCCTGAGACGCGCTTGATTCCCGTGGTATTACTCACCAGCTTGAACAGTGAAGCCGACCGCATCCACGGGATCATGTGCGGCGCAGATGACTTCCTCAACAAGCCTGTAAATAAGCATGAGCTGCTGGCTCGCGTCTATTCCCTGCTGCGCTTGAAACAATTCACCGATGAGCTGGATAACGCCGAGACCGTACTATTCAGCCTGGCCCTGAGTATCGAAGCGAAGGACCCCTATACCGAGGGCCACTGCGACCGCCTTTCGAAATATTCCGTCGCGCTAGGGGACAAGCTCGGGTTGTCCCAGGACCTGCGCGTTGCTCTCCGCCGAGGCGGTCGCGTGCACGATATAGGTAAGCTGTCCGTGCCTGAGCACATCCTGCTCAAACCCGGACCGCTGACTCCGGAAGAACGAAAAATCATGGAGCAA
>Ga0137394_10001878_pt1 | contig 15421 bp, 14 predicted proteins | sample czobulk116metaG_FD_108278 | JGI IMG/M metagenome (GOLD analysis project Ga0137394, IMG submission 108278) | Vadose zone soil microbial communities from Angelo Coast Range Reserve, California, USA - czobulk1.16 metaG | ecosystem: Environmental > Terrestrial > Soil > Vadose zone | place: USA...
GGCTTGTGGGTGAAATCGCTACGCTCAAAGAACGGGAGCTTAGGGATATCGAAGCAAAGGCCATGATGCACGACGTATTCGCACAGGGCCTCATGCCTTTACGCCTACTGCCGGAGGCATCGCAGGCATACTTCGAACCGAAGCTCGCAGAGTTCGAGCCGCGCACGATGTGGTCGCTCCACAACGCGTTCACGACCGCAGCGAAAGAAATGCCGATGTCGACACGGCTTCCGGCGATCCAATCCGTCGGCAAAATGTTCGGGATGTCGGGCGAGGAGAAGGAATAAGGAACGCCGTTCTTTCACAACTTGAAGGTCATCTCAAAACCAAGAGCCAAGTCTTCCTTGGCTCTTTTTCTTTACGCATCAGACCGGCTGGATTACCTCCCGAGAATCGACAGATGCTCTGTTGACGAGCCGCGACACCTCGTAGGCCCGGAGATTTCGGTCATCGACCGGTTTAAGTCTTTCGATAAGATTTGGAAGCGGCTGCCGCTCCTGCAGCCATTTGGATTTGTCGCGTGGCCAGAAAATGACCGGCATACGAGCATGGATAGGTGCCATGAGTTTGTTTGCAGCGGTAGTGATTATCGCGAAGGTCGGCACCTTATTCCCCTTCTTGTCGTGATTGACTTCCCAAATTCCAGCAAATCCCATCGGAGAACCGTTCTTCGCAGTGATGCGGTACGGGATCTTCCCCCCGCTCGGCGTCTTTCTCCATTCGTAAAATCCGTCAGCGATGACGAGACACCTGCGCTCTCTGAGGTCGTGCTGAAACGTATGCCTATCCCTTAGCGTTTCGGCGCGCACGTTTATCAACCCATCGCGCTTCTTTATTTTCTCGATCCACGGGGGCATGAGTCCCCACCGGAGGAAACGCACCGTACCCGGCGCTTCGTTGATGATTACCGGCAGCATCTGGGACGGGGCGGCATTGTACCGGGGCTTCATGGGTTCCTCAAATCTCGCGCGGAATTGATCCTCGATTTCTGTGGGCTCTATAGCAATGGAATATCTGCCGCACATAACTTCACTATAAACTAATATAGGCGTTATACACAGGAACTGTTGACAGGTGAACGTTCGTTCACCTATGATTCCCGCAGGATATGCCGACGCTCGAAAAAAACAAAGAGAAGATCCTTGGCTTCTGGCGGCGCAAGAAGCGCATGCCGAGTTACGGCGAGATCGCAGAGCTTTTTGGCTTCAAGTCCAAGAACGCCGCCTACAAGATCGTCCGAAAGCTCGTAGACCTTGGGGCGCTTGCCAAAGACGCAAGCGGGCGAATCGTGCCCAAAAGCCTGGCCACTCTCTTTCCGGTGCTCGGTGTCGTGGAGGCAGGCTGGCCTTCTCCCGCAGAAGAGGAGCTTTTGGACACGCTGACCCTGGATCAGTTTCTCATCGGCAACAGGGAAGCGACCTACATCCTTAAAGTTACCGGCGATTCCATGATCGAGGCTGGCATCATGCCTGGCGACCATGTACTCGTTGAGCGCGGCGGGGAGGCAAAGGACGGCGACATCGTGATTGCAGAAGTGGACGGCGCTTGGACGATGAAGTATTTCCGCAAGCGCGGGAAACAAGTAATGCTCGTTGCGGCGAACAAGAAATACAACCCCATCGTGCCCCAGGAAGAACTGCGGGTCGCCGCGATCGTAAAATCCTCCTTCCGCAAATACTAAGCATGGAAAACCCTCCTCTCTCAATCCACGGATTCCCCCGTGCCATCGTGCACATCGACGGCGACGCGTTTTTCGCTTCCTGCGAACAGGCGCGGGACCCGGCGCTCAAAGGGAGACCCGTCATCACAGGCAAGGAGCGCGGGATCGTCGCCTCCATGAGCTATGAGGCCAAAGCTCTCGGAGTCACCCGTGCCATGCGGCTCTTCGAGGTAAGAAAGTTATGTCCGGACGCCGTGATCCTGCCTTCCGACTACGAGACCTACTCGCTTCTCTCGAAGCGTTTCTTCTCGATTGTGCGGCGCTACACGCCCGACGTGGAGGAATACGGCATTGACGAGTGCTTCGCGGATCTGACCGGACTCCGGCGGCCGCTCCGCATGAATTACATCGAGATTGCGCGGCGCATCAAGGAAGACCTCGACAAGGAACTCGGCTTTACCTTCTCCGCGGGGCTTGCCCCGAACAAGGTCATCGCCAAGCTCGCCTCGAAGTGGAAGAAGCCCTCGGGATTCACCGCCATCATGGCCAGGGACATCCACCTCTACCTCAAAGACCTGCCGGTCGAGAAAGTGTGGGGTATCGGGCCACAGACGGCGGCGTATCTCCAAAAACTGGGAGCGAAGACCGCCCTCAGCTTTGCACGGAAAGACGAAGATTGGGTGAACGCGCATTTCACCAAGCCTTCGTATGAGATCTGGCAGGAATTGAACGGGCGGTCGGTTCTTCCCCTGGTGACCGCAGAAAAAACCTCGTATGCCTCAATCCAGAAGGTGAAGACCTTCACGCCTCCGTCGAACGACAGGAAGTTCGTCTTCGCGCAACTCTCGAAGAACATCGAGAACGCGACGATGAAAGCCCGGCGGTACAAGCTCGCCGCAAAGGGGGCCGTGGTGTTCATAAAGACGCAGGACTTTCGGAGCGCGGGCATGGAGGTGCGCCTCTCGCGCCCTACAGCATTCCCGAACGAGATCATTAGCGCGATAACCCCGGCCTTCAACAAGCTCTTTAGCTCGAAGCTCACGTACCGCCAGACCGGTGTCGTGCTCCTTGACCTTGAGGAGGATACCGTAGCACAGCTCGATCTTTTCGGCGCGGCGGTGAAAGCCGAAAAGATGAAGCGCCTCTACGAGAGCGTTGATGAACTGCGGAAACGCTACGGGAAGCACACGCTCTACTTGGGCTCGAGCTACTATGCGAACCAGTTCGCGCAGCACCTCGGGGAGCGTGGCGACATACCGGAGCGCAAAGAGACGCTCTTCAAGGGCGAGACTAAACGACGAAGACTCGGGATTCCTGTGTTTCTAGGAGAAGTTCGATAGCAAAGAAGGTAAAATGAAAGCAGGGAGGAGTGATGCCAAAGCAAGAGAAGCGCAAGACGCACACTCATATTAAGGGCGCCAGCGGACCAGGAAAATCGAAGTTTTTGAAAAAACTGATAAAGGCTGCCCGTAAAGAAGGAAAGCCCCTTGCAGTCGTGAAATTCAAGAAAAGATAAACTCCGCTTTGCCCAATCCCTGCAAAATGTAGGTCAACGGCCAGCTCACCCTGGCTCTTTTTGCTCAGTCCGTTTCGCTGACATCTAAGGGCCGCTGCCCGAGCCATCAGTGTCGCTACATTGCTCCATTGCGCGGACTTGTGGCTAGTTCCTCAAAAAGCTTCGTCCAGATTCTTCGCCTCTTTAACTTTCTTAGAGCTTGTGTATCGCGGTCCATAGAGCGGCTTGATTTTCCCATTCTTCAATAGGCGCAGAGGACCAATTTGCTTTGCTGGTTCTGCGAAATTTACAACATACTTATTCGAGTCTTTCCATTGTTCAATGGAACGAACAGGGGCCCAATAAGTGATCGCCATGACAGGTGCAGTTTGGTAGGCGGCGATGAATTTGATTTGGGGAATCATCGACTCAGATACGCGGATCGCCCACCAACGGTGTTCACCCAGGAAGACCCTCTTGAACCCCTCTTCCAATGCTGGGACGACGATAGTATCGAGGTCAGAAATATCAGTCTTTTTCCCAGGGCTGATGTCTTGGAACGAGTCCTCCACATCAGCGAGAAACGGCTCGAATTTGTAAATGAATTCGTTGTTATGGCTCAAAAAGGCTTTGAATTCCAAACGCTCCACCGGAAAACTGAATTTCTCCAAAACCTTTATAAGATCCTCAGACAGTTCATCGATGATGACTACCGCCTGGAATGGCTTGTCATAAACTACCGCAGAAATGAGTGCATCGAGATTCTCCAGCCCTGTCTCGGGCAAGAATGATTCTATCTGTTGCTTGACCGCGGGCTTGCTCCTGATCTCGTCCAACAGCATTTTGACGATTCGCTGTTTGTCCGATTCAAACGAAAACGAGAATTGGAGAATCTGTGGACCTATATTTGTAAAAGGATCGTGCGCCGCTAATTCATTTTCGACAATATAGAGCCTGGGGTCTTTTTGCCGACTGAAGTCGAATAGGTACCCATCGGGTATGCTATTCTTTTTACCCTTGGCGCCAATTCGGCGCTTCGTGTCTAGATACAATCGCTTCGGCCCAAAAATATCTGCCACATTTTTCACAATGACCCGTTCGAACTCCGCCTCGTTTTCAAAGCGGTAGAGGGAATACAACTTATTGTTCAGTAGGAGCTTTTCCATGAAAGATGTGTTTACGCAGGAATAATCTCTTTCCCCAGCATAGCCCAAATCCAGAACAACGCAACATCCGCGACCCTAATCTCCGCGCACAATCAGGCTGGCGCTACACGTCTTTCAGCGCCTCTTCGTCAAGGCCGAAATAGTGGCCGAACTCGTGGAGCACGGTGAGGCGCACCTCTTCGCGGATGGTCTCTTCGACCGAGCGACCCTCTTCGGCGGCCCGGTCTTCCGCGCGGGCTTCGATGTTCTTCTGGTAAAGCACGATGCGATTCGGCCCGGTACCCGCGCCGAAGAAGCTTTGCTCGGTGCGCGGCGTGCCTTCAAAGATGCCCATCAGCAAATCGTTCGGGTCGCGTCCCCCGGGCGCATGGTCTTCGACCACGACGGCAACGTTTTGAATGTGCTTGCGAAACTTCCGCGGCAGGGAATCCATTGCCTCGCGCACCAACTCAAGGAACGGCTCGCGCCTCATATCGACTTTTCACTCATCGAACTACCGCGACATCTGATCACTTCCCGAATCTCATGCGTTTCTATTTAAAAATCTGGTGACTTCGTCTTATCCACCAAGTCTACGACGGCATTCAAAACTTCAAATTCTCCCGACTTTTCCTCGAGTGCAAGTAGGATGCCCTCTACTGCCCGGCGCTTGAAGGAATCTCCGAAGGTATCGCCTCCAAACTTCACGCCGTTGACTTCAAACGGATCAACGTCCGCAACGTCGACCACGATCGTCCGATCCTCCGCGAGATATTTCTGAAGAAGCTGATTCAACCGCTTGTACGTGTTACTGCCTTTCGCGGTTTTTGACGGCCTCTCGACCCGCTCAACGCGCCTCGCTAAATCATGGGCTTCGCCGATGTAAATCGCCTCCTTCTCTCCTGGCTGTCCTTTCAACACGCGCCACCGGCACACGCCTGGCACTGAATACTTTTGGCGAAAATAGCACGTGAACATCTCTGGGAACACGTATTCTCCTTCTCCCGTTTCAACAAGGACTGCTGGCCGCCACTGGTACGTAATGTTAAGCGAATTCATTTGGGTATCACCTCCGTATCTCTTCCTCGCGCAGCTATGTATCCTTTCCCCGAACAATCCAATCAACACTCTTTCCGAACCTCTCCGAGAGCCGAACCAAAATCTCCACGGTCGGAGCCATCTTCCCCCGCTCAATTTTCGAAAGCTGCCCCTGGCTGATCCCGAGATAAACCGCGAGCTCTTCCTGAAGCACCTCTCCGCGAATTTCTCGGATGCGCTCTCCGATGGCCTTTAAGTCCGCCTTCGCTTTGCTCCGGGCCGCCATCAAGAATTCTCTTGACTTTGGCCATATGCTTTATGGCATATTCTTATAGGAATACGCAACGGGCCCGAAGGAACATTCCGCAGTAGGGAAGGAACTCGCACGGACTCCTTTTTACATTCCCAGCGAGTGTGGCGCAACGAAAGAAATTGTTTGTTCAGGGAGGCTACGGTGAATCGCACTACACGATACCTATTTCTCGCGGCGACGTTCTCGGTGTCGCACTTCAACGCAAAGGCCCAGCAGATCCCTGTTCACGCTGGCACCCTCATCGAATGCACGCTCTACGAACCAAACTTCTCCTCTCGCACGGCTTTGATCGGCGACCCGGTGATTTGCTACCTCCGGCCTCACAGAGAATTCGGCACATCAGTCTTTCCGCGCGGTAGTTACCTTGTTGGCCGCTTCGCCGACTACCAAGACCCAGGCCACTTCGTGGGGAAGGGCTGGATGAAACTCGAATTTGACCGGCTCATTCTCTCGCCGACCACAGAAGTCCCGATTGCAACAAAGGTCGTGGCCGTCCGTCGCTACCGAATGGACCCTGAGGGGAAGGTTATCGGTCGCGGCCATCCAAAGCGCGACACATTTTACTGGACGATTCCCATTCTGTGGCCGGTCAAACTTATGACGCTTCCTGCTCGCGGCCCTCGCCCAACCATCTCCGGCGAAGTCCCCATCACCCTCCGCCTTATGGACGACATCGAGATTCCATGTGCAGTGATTCAGCCGCGCGGTATCGGCCAGAACAACGGTAAGCAGGAATAGCGCAAACGCTGTTTTGCCGAAACCACGAAAAACGCCTAGAATAAGATAACCAAAGAGTACAGGGGAAGCCCGGCTGATGGCTCGCTTTTCCTGATACTATCCGTCTTGCGAGGCCAGCGCCACCGCCTCGCCGCAAAGCAGAACTAACACACGGAGCATGAGTCACTCACCGAAGCTTACACTTACATACAGAATGACCCTCTCACTCAACAAACCAAAGCTCGACAACCTCGCGAACGAGATCTGGAAATCCGCGGAGCGCCTGCGCGGAAAGTTTAAGGCCTACGAATATCAGAACGTCATCCTCCCGATCATCGTCATCCGACGCTTAGAGTGCGTATTGCAAAAATGGCGCGTGGAGAAGAAGGCGGAGATTCATGCCAAGCAGCCGAAACGCACGGACAAGGAACTCGACGCGCTTGTCAAGAAACTGGAGATGAACCCTGTTCAGGCACCTTTCTCGAACAAGACCGCCTGGACGCTCCACAAGGTCTATGAGGAAGACCCTACGTTGCTTGAAGAGAATTTCCGTGCCTACATCAACGGATTCTCGAAAAACGTGGACGACATCATCGAGCATTTTAACTATCGAGCTACGATCGGCCAGATAGTGAAGAATAACCGGCTTGCGCCGATCCTCAACCAGTACAAGGAACTGGAGCTCGGCCCCGACCAACTCTCCAATCTAGAGATGGGCTACATCTACGAGGAGCTTCTCCGGCGCTTTTCAGAACAAAGCGGCGAAGAGGCCGGAGAACACTTTACGCCGCGCGAGGTCATCCGTCTCATGGTGGAGTTGCTAGAAATACCCATCCCGGAAAAGCATCTTTCCATCTACGACCCCGCGTGCGGCACTGGGGGAATGTTGTCAGTAGCCAAGGAGCACCTTCTTGACCGTGCGGACTCCGCCGCGGAAAAGACCCGAGTCGAGAAGTTTGTCACCGTTCACGGCCAAGAGCTGTCGCCCACGAACTATGCCATTTGCCAGGCCGACCTACTCATCAAGACCGACCAACAGGCAAAGGTCTTTCTCGGCAACTCGCTCATTCCCCACGAGCCACAGAGCAAGGAGCCGGGTGACCAGCTCCCGGAGCCGAAAAACCGCTTTGACTTCATGCTCAGCAACCCTCCTTTCGGCGTGACCTGGGGTGGCAAGGATGGCTACGAGAAGGAGGCACGAAAGCTGGAGAAAACCCGTTACCAGGCGGGTATGCCACGCGTGAACGACGGCGCACTGCTCTTCTTGCAAACGATGCTGGCGAAAATGCAGCCGCCGGAGAAAGGCGGTAGCCGCATCGCCATCATATTCAACGGCTCACCCCTCTCCAATGGCGACTGTGGTTCAGGCGAGAGCGAAATCCGTCGCTGGATTCTGGAAAACGACTGGCTCGACGCCGTCGTCATGCTACCCGACCAGCTTTTCTACAATACCGGAATCTTTACCTACATTTGGCTCCTACGGAACGAGAAGCCAGCAACCCATCGCGGCCGCGTGATGCTCATTGACGCCCGCCAACAGTTCGAGAAAGAGCCGAAATCATTTGGCAACAAACGCAATCGCATCACCGACGGGCACCGGAACTGGATTGAGCAACGCTACCACGAGGGCTGGGCCAAGGACTACGCGGACGAGCACGTGAAGATTTTCCGCCGGGAAGACTTCGCCTACCACAAGGTTAAAGTCGTCTTTTGGCAGACCGACGAGCACGACCAGCCGGGCATCGTCACCGAGCCTTACGATAATTCCTTCACCGCCGCGAGCCTCGCGAGGGAGCAGGAGTTCCACGATAGCGAACAGACCTTCCGCGTGCGTGTGAAGACGAATGGCGGAGAGAAGACCGTGGAGTTCGTCCTCAAACCGCGGGACGACCCCGCGAAGAAGCTCAAAGCGGCTCTGGGAGATCGGCCGGAAATCCTCTCAATCGAATGGACTCACCGCCACTACGTGCAGGACGACGAATACATCCCGTACGGCGAGGACATTGCGGCGTTCCTGAAACGGGAAATCGCCAAGCCCATCATCCGCTGGGAGGACAGCCCGCAACTCGGCTATGAAGTCCTCCCGAACAAATATTTTTACCGCTATGAGCCTCCCACACCCGCAAAAGACTTACTGCAGGAGTTTTGGCGGTTGGAGAAGACAGCGGAAAAGATGTTGGAGAATTTAGCGAACAACAAATGAATACAACGCAACCGAACAATTCACTCACCGAGTGGGTAGGCCACCTGCCGTCCGATTGGAAAGTAGATCGCCTGGCCAACCTCGCTGAGATTCTGTTCAGCAACGTCGATAAGCACACATTTGACGAAGAGGAGCCGGTGCGGCTCTGTAATTACGTGGACGTCTATAACAATGCGCACATCACTACAGCCATTGATTTCATGGAGGCATCTGCAGTCCCGCGCGAAATCGAAAAGTTTCAGCTCCAGCCGGGAGACGTTCTTGCGACTAAGGACTCAGAAACACCGGACGACATCGCCATCTCTTCACTGGTCGTGGATGAACTCCCAGGCGTTTTATGCGGGTACCACCTCGCGCTCATGCGCCCGCGCAAACACAAGCTCTACGGCCCGTATCTCGCATGGCTCCACACCTCAAAAGCGTTCCGCGCGCAATACGAAGCGAAAGCTGTCGGCGTAACCCGGTGGGGTTTGGCTCAGTCAACATTTAGAGAAACGCGCGTTCCTCTTCCCCCGCTGCCCGAACAGGAACGCATTGCAGCGTATTTGGACACAAGTTGTGTGGCAATTGATGCTGCGGTGTCTGCCAAACGCAGTCAGATCGAAACTCTTGATGCTCTCCGCAAAGCAACTATTCAGCGCGTTGTGACGCGTGGGATTACAGAACCCGTTGAGCTTGAACCTACAGGCAATGTATGGATGGAGAGCGTGCCACGAGGTTGGGGCCTTGTATGCCTGAAGCGAATCTCTGATATTCAGGGGGGGCTGACGCTCGGCAAGCAATATGAAGGCCCGCTTATTGAGCGCCCCTACCTGCGCGTTGCCAATGTGCAAGACGGGCACCTCGATTTGCTGGATGTATCGATGATCGAAGTGCCCGCCGCTGTCGCTGCAGGTGTCGAACTTCGTCCGGATGATGTGCTGATGACCGAAGGCGGCGATTTGGACAAGTTGGGACGCGGATACTTGTGGAACGGCGAGATCGAAGGATGCCTGCATCAGAATCACATCTTCGCCGTGCGGTGCTTCCGTCACAAACTCTTACCGAAGTTTCTTACCTACGTCACGGCGGCCAAGTATGGCCGCGACTATTTTGAAGCCACCGGAAAGCGGACGACGAATCTAGCTTCCACCAACTCTACCAAGGTCGGCATGTTCCCAATACCGTTGCCTATCGTAAGCGAACAGGAACGACTCGTTGCATTTCTCGATACTCGGCTCGATCAGCTACGAAACACACAGCAAGTCCTCGAATCGGAAATCGAAACGCTCCTCGCCTACCGCCAATCGCTGATTCACGAATGTGTGACAGGCCAGCGGCGAGTAACCGAAGCTGACTTGAAGCCAATCCACGTCCATGCCTAAAAAGAAACCACCCGAGATCACGTTTCAAGAGCACATTGCCACTTATCTGGTCCAGAACCAGCGCTATGGCGTGCTCGAACAAAGCGAGATCGCGGACGCGGAAAACTTCATAGCCGAAGACCATCTCTGGGCCTTTCTGAAGGCCACACAATCCGAGAATCTTCAGAAGCTTGCTGATGACTACGGAACTGACGCGCGGGACGAGATTTTTCGGGCTTTGCGGAGCGAACTTCAACATACCCCGCTTTGGTTAATCCTCCGGCATGGGCTGAAGGTGCGCGGACTCGAATTCAGATTGTACTATCCCCACCCTCGCTCGAATGAAAGTGCAGCTGTCAGGAAATACGCAGAGAATCGCATCACGTTTCGTCCTCATTTCTACTTCGGGGAAACGAACAACGAAATTGATTTCGTATTTTTCCTGAATGGTCTGCCCATCGTGGCACTGGAGCTAAAGCACGAAAAGAACCAGACAGTGCACGACGCAGTGGCTCAATTCGCAGCCCGCGACCACGGTCGGAAGATCTTCCAGCATCCGTTCCTCTATCTCGCCGCAGATACAAGTGACGTGATGGCTGCGACCGATCCGCGCCGCGAAGAGAACTTCCGTTGGTACAACACCGGCCTCACGAATAAGCCCTCTACGGCAGGTGAATACCCAGTGGAGTTCCTCTACCGGGAGGTGCTCTCGCAGGAACGGCTACTGCAAGACTTGGCATTCTTCCTCGTTCGAGTACCGAAGCGCGATGTGGAAGAAGATCGGCCCGAACGGCCTGCCTTAACGCTCTATCCGCGCTACCACCAAAGTCGCATGGTGCGCCACGTGGCCGATGACGCGCTGGAGCATTTCACGCAAACAGGAGAAATTGGGTGTAAGTATCTCGTCAACCATTCTGCGGGCAGCGGGAAGACTCTTTCTATCTGCTGGCTGGCCGACCGGCTCCACAGCCTTTTTCGGCCCGACACGAATCAAAAACTGGTGGACCTTATCTTCATCCTGACCGACCGAATATCGCTCGACAAAAACATCAAGGACGAGATCGAAAACTTCACGCACCTCAAAGAGTTGGTCGGGCTCGCGCGGAAAGCCGACGACTTGCCCCGTTTCCTGAAGGAGCGGAAACCGATCATCGTCACCACACAGCAGAAGTTTGAGTGGGTGTTGGAGGAAATCGAGAAGAACGAAGGCTTGAAGAACCTACGGGTCGCATTCCTGATAGACGAGGCTCACCGGTCGCAGGAAGGCAAGATGGGTGCGGCCATCCGCAAACCGTTCCGCGAAAAAGCAGCCCCACCCGATCCAGACGTGGATGCCGAGGAAGAACCCGCGGATGAAGAGGAAGAGATCGCTCGCATCATCCGCGAGCACGATCGCAATCAACTCTTCGTTGCCTTCACGGCCACGCCCGCGCCAGCGACGGTAACTCTTTTCGGGGAGCCGTTCGATGTTTATTCCGAAGCGGAAGCCATTGCCGAGGGATACATCGTAGATGTGGCGGCAAGCATCATCTCGTATAAGACCCTATATAACCTGCATTGTCGGGTTTTGCCGACGCCGGACGAGGAAAAGCTCTACCCGAAAGGTGTCGTGGCCAAGGCGCTCAAGAACGTGGCGTTTCAGGATGACGGTCTTATCCAATACAAGGCCGAGGTCATGCTCCGAATCTTTGATGAGGACGTAAGACCCCTTATCAGCGGGCGCGCCAAAGCAATGATCGTGACAAGCTCCCGGGTCGCGGGCCTCCGATACTTCGAGATCATCAAAGAGAAGCTCAAGGAACGGGGAGCTGACTACCAGGTGCTCTTTGCGTTCTCCGATTTCGTCCATCCGCAGACCAACGCTGCGATCAGCGAACATGCGGTGAATCAACTAAAGGAAGGCGAGCAAATCGAGGACCGCTTTGAAGGCAACGATTACCGGCTGATGGTCGTGGCGAACAAATTCCAGACAGGTTTCGACCAGCCGTTGCTTGCGGGCATGTTTCTAGATAAGCCCGTGATGGACCGCAACGCCGTGCAGACTCTTTCCCGGCTGAACCGTAGTTATGAGGATAAGAAGGATGTCGTTGTCGTGGATTTCACGAATAACGCCCATGCGATCCTGAAGGCTTTCGCGAAGTACCGAAAAGGAACACCGTTCGAACCGGAGGAACCGGATAAGGAACAGTGCGTCAAGCTTCACTCGGAAATCCTCAAGGCCGATGTATTCACGCAGGACGACGCGAAGAATCTCATCAAGCTCGTTGCAGCGGGCAACGATGCGCAGGCGCAGTTCGCCGTAAATGGGCTGCGCTCCCGGTTTCACGCCAAAATTGCCGACATCGAAGACCGAAAACTTTTCGTCTACTTGCTCGCTCGCTTTGTGAAGAGCTTTCATTTTCTTTCCTGCTTCTTCACCTATTCACCGGCGATTGGGGAATTCGCGGTATTCGCTGAATACGTCGGCCCGCAGCTCATCAAGCAAGGCAGTGTTTCCGATCTGATGAAGCAAATCAGACAGACTGAGGTCGTGAAAGCGGCTGTTCAGTTCCAGGGAGAGGTGCGGAGCGCCGGTCCGGTAAAGGTCAAATCCGGTAAGGGTAAGAAGACTGCCGGTCCTCCACAGAGGAAAGTCTCGGTACAAGACATGATCGTTGAGATTCGGGCGCAGTTCGATATCACCAACGAGGAAGCGTTGTACATCAAGGAAGTTACAGAAGAGAAGACGAAGGACCCGGTAATTCAGGCAACCGTCAGAACGCACAAAGAAGACCGTGTGTACCTTGAGGGGCCGTTTCAAGGCCAAGTGAATGGCCAAATTCAGGCAGCCTACGCCGAGCGAGGACGGTATGACGAGCTCGCGGACGAGAAATACACGGATCCCGGCGCAATTTTTGACATCATGTCAATCACTGTGATCCATCAGAATCTTCAAGCGCTCCCGGTGCAGCCGTCCTAAGATTGACGTGGCTCTCCCGCGCCTTCAGCAACGAACTCTAAAATCTCGCTCCATCTTCAAAACACCTCCTCATTCCCTGCATGAGAATGCGGGTTGTTTCGGGAACTGGTAACCCTGTTTCGTAGGTGACAAATCCGCCGCCGCGTACTGTGAAGGCGTCAACCAGCGTGAATGACCAGACCGCAACGTCTGCAGGTTTCTCGTCACTTTCCGCACCGAACAGGACGGGGGTGCCGTCATGCACTACGGCGCACCGCATTTTATAAAGCTTCTCTCCGAGCTGCCTCGCGTAATCGTCTACGACGCCATCGGACTGCGTCGCGAGCCATTGCGCGCAGAAGCATAGGGGATGTTGACCCGTACTACAGTACTTGGGGTCGTTTTCATACCAATGCTCTCTTCTGAAATCTTTGTCGGCCACAGCTTGCGGAAACATGAGGTGACGTTGGTGCGCGCGATCCCCTCCCAAAGGATATTCGACCGTGAACAAGAAGCCGTATAACAAAGTCAACAGCTCGTCCCGTGCAAGATAGCGGACGAGAAACCTCATGATTCGCTCTTGATTACCAAGATCTGCCGGAGCGATACCTTCAATCGCGAACAGAGTAGCCAAAACCTTGAAGATTGAGGCAGTATCCCTTAGCTCGTTGCGATTCGTGTGGTCCAGAAACCGCATTGCAAAGAGAAATCGGAACAACTCCCGCTCTCTTCCCTGGAATGCGGCTGAACCCGCATACGCCGCGGCGGGTTCTATTCCCAAGATCCGGCATAGAACATCTCTATCACTCTGGATGCGTTGAGCTTTCCAGTCACTATCCGGCTGGTGAGTGTAGGGGTCAGCGGCTAGCGGTCGTTGTCCGTTTGCGCACATAGACAGTCGCGGACGAGAGGAATCCCATCCATCAGTCGCCTTTCTTGAGTCTCTTGAAGAAATTCTTGAGATTGTTCAGGAGGTCGTCGTACAGAATTACCTCAACGTTTTTAAGGGCGTTGTTCAAGAGTCTGAAGTTTTCATCCATGATCTGGTTCTTCAGTTGCTTGCGCTGTCCGGCGATGATGAACCCGCGTGGTTTCATCACGCGCACGTCAATGTTCTTCTGTTGTTTGATGTGAACGCGAAGCTGGGCATCGTTTCTCTCAGCATAGGCAATATAGTTTTCCACTTGAGAGATCGCCTTTGCGATTTCGGTGTCCCAATAATAGTTTCCGCGGCTTTTGTCATGGCGGAGCAGACTGGTACTCGGCTTCTTGATCTCGTAGATATCGAGATAGTTATAGGCGTCAATCATTAGGAAGTCAGGGTATTTGCCTCGAAGGTCGATGCTCTCCTTCTCCAACGTACTCGCGTAGTTTGTGTTGAACACAAGGATGTAATCGGCAAGGAACCTCTGCCACGAGTGCTCATTTTGGACTTTGCCACCCAGGCGGCGTTCGTATTTCTTGATCACATTCTCCAGGTACACAAGCTCAACATGCTGTTTGCCTGAGAGAGCCAACAGCTTTTCGGGGTTCTTCAGCGTCGCGCCATACTGTTTAACAAATTGTGGGAAAAAGCTCCCGAGCTGTTCAATGTCTTGCTTGGACAGATTATCGAATAGCTCCTTCTTGTCGAGCAGGACAGCCAGTTCTCCACTTTGGTAATCGTCTGTTTCCCTCCGAGGCGCCTTGAAATGAGCAGGGAAGGATTCGTTGAGGATTGTGAGCACCGTATCCCGTTGTTCCTCATAGTTGCGTTTGGATATTCTGCGAAGGCCTTGCAACATCCTCCGGAGGTCATCATGGGACACGGTTATCTTGGATACTCCGTTCGATTTGGTTACGGAGGTCTTTTGGTTCGTTGCAAGCGTGAGGCGGCAATTGGAAAACTTGTCCGAAAGATACCGAAGCAAAAGGTAACCACGACTCGGGAGGCCGGTTCCATTTGACTTTAGACCGGACGGAAGCTTATCGAAGCCAACTAGAGCGATCCTATTTGCCCATTTGTATTGGGGACTTGAGGGCAACAGAAAATACTTGCCCCGCTTCTTGGGACGGTCGATCTCGCAAACAAGATGCTTCTTCTTCAGGTTTCTAAGGCGAAAGACCTTTGAGGTCTTCACCGTCTTGAGCTTTTGCGCCATAAGTATGCCGGTAAGCATACTAGGGATAATCAAAAGTGCAAGAACCCAGGAGGGTACCACATATTTCTCCGGGTACAACTGGGCTGCTGCCCCGCACTGCGGTGACGCCTAACGCTTGCTGCGAACCGCTTCAGCCCGGGACGAAACAACGCCTTGGTGTCTATTTGGTGTCGGTTTCTATAGGGCACCAGGCAGACTTAGGGGGACTGGGCAGACCTAATAGAAATTCAGCTAAGACCCATCCCTACATATAGATATGGGGTATTTCGTGCGTTTCCAACGACATACGTCTAAGCGGTGGCGGAGAATCCCCCCCTCTCCGCCATGACTTAAGTACAATCGGCGTCAAAACTTACAGACTATTTTGTTCTATATTATTCTTATATAGTAAATATACCTTACTAGTATATTCTACCGCGGTCTGCTAA
>Ga0137394_10001881_pt1 | contig 15406 bp, 12 predicted proteins | sample czobulk116metaG_FD_108278 | JGI IMG/M metagenome (GOLD analysis project Ga0137394, IMG submission 108278) | Vadose zone soil microbial communities from Angelo Coast Range Reserve, California, USA - czobulk1.16 metaG | ecosystem: Environmental > Terrestrial > Soil > Vadose zone | place: USA...
AGGCGTGATTTCGTGTCGTCGAAATCTGAGGTGCAGATCACGTAGGCTTCCCGTGGAGGAAGTATCTTGACCATCTCCGATTGTGTCTTGCGCAAGCGGTCCGCCGTTTGCGGATGATCGGAAAACATCTTGGCCATGAAACCGGGTTTCTGCTTTTCCAGGGCTTGAACACGCTCAAAGAAAGAGATGAATGCCTGCGGATCGTAGCCGGCCTGGTACAGGTACTCCACCCCTAGGTAATCTGCTTCCGCCTCGAAACCGCGTAAAAACTTGGTTAAGGTAAGCGGCATTGCGAGCCCAGCGGCCTCCCTTACTGCGATACCGAGTCCACCGCCCACGAAAATCAGTGGAATGCTCGCCAAGGTGAACATCTGGGAATGAGTCATCTGTCGGGTAGCGTGGTGCGCGGCAACATGGGCAACCTCGTGCGCCATCACCCCAGCCAACTCGGCCTCCTCCTGTGCAGCCAAGATCAGGCCACTGGTTACATACAAAAATCCTCCGGGAAGAGCAAATGCGTTGATTTCTTCAGAGTCGATGACCTTGATCGCGAACGGCACCTTGGCATCAGAATTTCGGACTAGCTTTTGCCCAATCCGGTTCACATATTCCGTGACGACAGGATCCTTCAGCAATCGGGCGCGGGCTTCGATTTCTTTCGAGTACTCGCGGCCAATCCCGATTTCCTGTTCGACCGAGTACCAATTGCTTATACCCTTGCCGCCGATGTTGCGAGTACCAATGGCTTGTATGTCGTCTTTGACTGCACTGTGCTTCGACTTGCGTACTTGGCGAGGTTGCGAGGTAACAGTCTGATTCTCCTGCCCTACCATCGTCAGGCCAAAGAGCAAGCATACTTCAGCCAAGGCGAGGAGCCACTTTCGGTGTTCCATAGCCATGCCCTCTGATTCTCACCGCTCTGCATTTTGGCGTGACCAACCCCAAGAACCATCTTCGGAACCCATGTTCCACACTCCCCAGCGTTGCATGAACTAGCAAAAGTACTAGTTGTTCGCGACAAATGTTGTTCGGCTAGCAGATGTGAAATCCGCGTCAAATCAACAATGGCTCCTGACTTGCCAGCACCTATCACTCTTGACAGTTCAACGCCTTGGGCGTGTTGCATACACTGACGCGGCTTCTCTTCCACGAACCGGGACAGTAAGGACTGAAAGTGCATTCCGGGGGACAACATGCGATCAAATTGCCAGGATTTTCTGCTGACGACATTGTCGTTCCTACTCCTACCAAGCGTGACTTTGGTGCAACGAGACCAGCAGCTCCGGGTATTGGTAATAGACGGGCACCCGGGACATGCCGATGTGATCCAAAAAGACGGACGCGCATACGTCGATTTGCAATCTCTTGCAGAGATCACGAATGGTTCCCTGACCTTCAAGGAGAATCGGATTATCTTGAGCATCCGCGGAACCGATATGGGCCGTCCAGCAGCCGAAGCTCCAGCGCATCCGGTACATTCTCCGGCGAATGATACTGGTTTGTCGCAGGACTTCATGCGGGCGGGAATTGAGGAGTTCGCAACGATGAGGGAGTGGGCAAGCACAATGGCCTATGCGGTCCAGAATGGCTACCAGATCACTGAGGAATGGGCAGCCAACTACCGCGAGAAAGCCGCGAACAGCCTTAGATTGGCGTCCGCGGCAGCTTCTACGGAGGCAGACCGACAAGCCCTTCAGCTGCTCACTAATGAATTTGAGGCCGTGCGTGAATGGAGCGACAAACTTGTCGAGGCGAAGAAGTCTATGGACACAGCGAAATACGCCCTATCTCCTAACGCGCTACGGGATGAAGCCCTGTCTCAGAAGATCATAACTTGCGGACGTTTCCTTGCGAAGATGTTGGGAAGCAGCAGCTTCCAGGATGATCCATCCTGCCACTGAGCCCGCCACTCACTTAACCGAATATGCGCGCGCGTCCATGCATGCCGAGAACGCCCTCTTGAACGTATCTAAGGCTCCCTGATATGCAGCCTGGGTCTGCGCCTGCGATTGTTGCTGCGCCTGTGCAGTCTGTTGAGCTGCTTGTTGTCCGGCTTCTTTTTGTGCTTTCTTTTGCTGGCGTCGACCGCGCACAGCACCAGCCGTCGCACCGATCGCAGCGCCCGTCCCTGCATCTCCGGCAATCGCGCCAATGGCAGCGCCTCCAGCCGCTCCCTTAGCGGAACCTTTCACGGCCCCGCCCTTGGGCGTTGACCCGGCAGCTTGCTTTGCAGCCTGCTCTTGAGCGGCTTTTTGTTCCTCAGCACTGGGTGCAGCGGGTGGGGGAGGCTGAGGGTCGACTCCGGTCTGCTGTTTCGCCGAGCTATAGCACTCGGTCTCGTCCTTAAGTTGCTGATCGGCACTCTGCTGATTCTTTGGGTACGCAAACAGCCCGATGCCTTTGGCCGGCGATGATCCGGCCAAGCCGGGCGGTGAACTTTGTGCCACTCCCGACGTACCTAGCAGTAGAAAGATTGGAAGTATCGAAACATTTTTCATCGGAATCTCGCCTTCCCATTGGTCTCGCTCACGGCCAATACACGCCTTGTGTTTAACCACTCATCCCGGCACCGAATACTGGCAAAACCGACAGTTCACGACGGGACACTTCGGTGAGAAAACTCTAGCCGTGACCACTGCCAAACGGAGACTGCCTCAGCATCACTTCCAAGATTAGAAGCACCAAGTTGTGACGGCGCCCCCGTAACGGGCGGACGCTATGCGCAGAGGGTTGACTATCGTGCGGTGGTTGCTTTTAGTGGTCTCGATCAGGACAGAATCTATATGAGTGCGACCTTTACTGAACCGAGAACAGCACTCCAGGGCATTTCCGTCTGGCCCCGATATCCTTCCATCCACGAGATCAACGCTTGGGTCTGGCTTTCGGACATTAGCCAGAAGTATGGGATAAGAATCGATCTGTTTTCCGTGCCTTCCGCCGAGTGGGATGCCATCGCCGCGCTTGGCTTCGATGCATTGTGGCTGATGGGAGTTTGGGAGCGAAGTCCCGCCGGCATCGCCATTGGCAATCAGAACAAAGGCTTGTTGGATGACTTTCGCCGTGCACTTCCTGACTTTCGCCCTGAGGACAACGTAGGCTCTCCGTACTGTGTGCGGCGCTACAAGGTCGACGAGCATCTTAGGGGTCCGGAAGGTATGGCCGTAGCCCGCCGGGCGCTCTCGAAACGAGGATTGAACTTACTCCTGGATTTCGTGCCCAACCACGTCGCGCCCGATCATCCGTGGGTTACTGATCATCCTGAGTATTTCATCCGCGGTAATGCGAACCACATTGCAACTGACCCCTCTTCTCATATGGCGGTCCGCGGGACGGTCTTCGCCTGTGGGCGAGACCCTTACTTTCCAGCGTGGCCCGATGTCCTGCAGTTGAATGCTTTCGAACCGGGACTTCGACAGGCTGCGGGCGAGACGATAGCTAGTATTGCCCAGCAGTGCGACGGTGTGCGCTGTGATATGGCAATGCTGTTCCTGAATGCGATTTTCGAGCGCACTTGGAACGGCCGGACGGGACCACGTCCAGCCCTGGAGTATTGGACCGAGGTGATTTCAGCCACGAAGAGGCCATATCCAGGCTTTCTTTTCATTGCTGAGGCCTATTGGGAGTTGGAATGGGAACTCCAGCAGCTGGGATTCGATTTCTGTTACGACAAGAAGCTTTACGATCGTCTGGAGCACAGCAATGCGGAGAACATCCGGCTTCACCTCTGTGCCGATCTAGCCTACCAGGGCAAGCTCTTGCGTTTCGTCGAGAACCACGACGAACCTCGCGCTGCTGCAAGCTTCTCCCTTGCAAAGCAGCGCGCGGTTGCTCTTACCACTGCCACACTTCCCGGCACAAAGTTGTTCTATGAAGGGCAATTCGAAGGACGGAAGGTGAGACTCCCAGTGTTCCTCGGGAGACGACCCGCTGAACACTTCGATCGGGAGCTGGGCGAGTTCTACAACAAGCTCCTGCACGGCATTAATCGAGCGGCGTTTCACGACGGCAAGTGGGCTCTATGTGAGCGCACGGGTTGGGCTGACAACGCGAGCTATCAGAATCTGGTCGCCTGGAGTTGGTTGTTAGGCGACGAGTTTTTCCTAATCGTTGTGAACCTCAGCGACTGCTCCTCGCAGGCTCGGGTTCGAGTGCCCTGGGCGAATACACCTGGTGCAACATGGCACATCGTCGATCTGCTATCGGACTCGATCTACGAACGGGACGGAGACGAGATGACCTCCCACGGCCTTTACGTAGAACTCCGGCCTTGGAATTACCACTTCTTCCAGTGCCTGCGCACAAACTAGAGTGGTGCGCAACGTCCTTGAGATATTGACCGGCCTGGTGCGGGTGGTGGGGAGGTCGGTACGAGATTGAGAGTTGTGACCAGCAATTCAGAGCGGCCACCGTTCGTCTATCGAGATCGATCGCGTATCTGATGGGACACCACGCGCTATAGGAGAAGAGATATGAAGACATCAATGAAATCAAGCCTGAAGCCCCACATTGCATACGTCGAAACAAACGAACAACATAGGCTGAACGAAGCGCGCGAAGGGGGGACTCCTTGGAAGAAGTGGGGCCCTTACCTCAGCGAGCGACAGTGGGGGACAGTACGCGAAGACTACAGCCAGGACGGAAATGCGTGGGACTATTTCAGTCATGACCAGGCCCGTTCTCGCGCTTACTGCTGGGGAGAAGATGGTCTAGCTGGGATTTCCGATGACAAGCAGCAACTCTGTTTCGCCATCGCTCTTTGGAATGGGCGGGACCCAATCCTGAAAGAGCGTCTCTTCGGTTTGACAAATAGCGAAGGCAACCACGGCGAGGATGTCAAGGAATACTACTTCTATCTCGACAGTACGCCCACGCATTCCTACATGAAGTATCTCTACAAATATCCCCAGCGGGAATTTCCCTATCGTGACTTGGTCGAGAAAAACCGCAGCCGCTCGCGAGAAGAATTCGAATACGAACTGCTCGACACGGGCGTGTTTGATACCGACCGATATTTTGACGTTTTCGTTGAATATGCCAAGGCAGATCCAGAAGACATGCTGATCCGAATCACAGTTCACAACCGTGGTTCCGAGACGGCGGAGCTGCATCTCCTTCCGACCCTCTGGTTTCGCAATACCTGGTCCTGGGGCCAGGACGCGACCAAGCCGACGATTCGTCAGGTTGAAAAGGGATCGGCCCTTGCTTCACATGCCCAGTTGGGTGACCGCACGCTTGACTGCGATGGAAATCCAGAGTTGTTGTTTACAGAAAATGAGTCCAATGCCGGCAGGCTGTGGGGACAGTCGAATCCGTCGCCTTACGTGAAAGACGCATTTCACAACTATGTCGTTTCAGGTAACCGGGAAGCTGTAAATCCATCGAAGACGGGCACGAAAGCGGCGGCACATTATCGGCTGGAAGTACCTGCAGGCGGCAGCCAAGTCGTACGGCTGCGCCTGGGTGCGAAACCACCGGCAGCCCCGTTCGAAACATTTGACCAGATATTTGCCTCTCGCCTCGCAGATGCAGATGAATTCTACGCTCGAATCAGCCCGCCTTCGCTAAGCGAGGATGAGCGCCGTGTCCACCGGCAGGCTCTGGCCGGGATGCTGTGGAGCAAACAGTATTACTACTTCGATTTGGACAAGTGGCTGGAGGAGCACGAAGCTCGTCCCCTGACCGGCACCACTAACCGCAATGTCAGGAATACCGAGTGGTTCCACATGTTGAACAACGACATCATCTCGATGCCCGACAAGTGGGAGTATCCCTGGTACGCGGCATGGGACCTGGCTTTTCACACCATCGCCCTGTCGCTGGTGGATTTCGATTTTGCCAAAGACCAACTCCTTCTCATGTTGCGGAATCTTTATTCTCACCCGAATGGACAGATCCCTGCGTACGAATGGAACTTCAGCGACGTGAATCCGCCGGTGCACGCCTGGGCCACATTGTTCCTCTACAACGTCGAAAGAGAACTGGGCCGATCGGATTTACGCTTCCTCGAAAAGTCGTTTCAGGGCTTGATGCAGAATTTCAACTGGTGGGTCAACCGGAAGGATCCGCAGGGCAAGAATGTCTTCGCGGGAGGTTTTCTTGGACTGGACAACATTGGTCTGTTCGATCGCAGCGCTGCGCTCCCGACGGGTGGTCACCTCGACCAGGCGGACGGTACAGCGTGGATGGCCTTCTACTGCCAGAACATGCTGGAGATCGCGATGATTCTGACCGAATACGACTCCATGTATGAGGATATCGCCTTCCGCTTCCTGGAACAGTTCTTGTGGATCACATACGCAATGGACCGAGTCGGGGAGCACCACGACGAAATGTGGGACTCTCAGGATGGGTTCTTTTACGACCTGCTCCACCTGCCAAATGGCGACGCCACCCGCCTGAAGGTCCGATCCATGGTGGGATTGCTCCCGCTGTGCGCTTCGACGGTGCTTGAAGCAAATGGGATCTTGCAACGCCATCCCCGGATGGTGGAATTGATCACATTGTTCAGGAAGCGTCATCCCGGTTTGTTGAAGCATATTGCTCCGGCGGACGGCACATTCAAGGGGTACGCTGATCGTCGGCTTTTGTCTGTGTGCAACAAGGAGAAGGTCGAGCGGATATTGGCTTACATGCTCGATGAGAACGAATTCTTCGGGCCCTATGGCATTCGGTCTGTCTCCCGCTATCACCTGGAGCATCCATACGCTTTCAATCTCGGCGGACAGGAGTACAAGGTCCAATATCTGCCGGCGGAATCAAACAACGGAATGTTCGGCGGGAATTCCAATTGGCGTGGACCGGTTTGGATGCCGGTGAATGGCCTATTGATCCGGGGATTGATCAACCTCTATCAATTCTACGGTGATGACTTCAAAGTGGAGTGTCCCACTTGCTCAGGGAAATACATGACCTTGTTCGAGGTAGCGAAGGAACTGGCTCGCAGGCTGTCGAGCATCTTCCTCCGTGATGCCAGCGGTAAGCGCCCTGTCTATGGAGGGACCAAGAAGTTCCAGGAGGATCCACACTGGAAGGATTACATCCTGTTCTACGAATACTTCCATGGGGACAACGGCGCCGGGCTAGGAGCTAGCCACCAAACGGGCTGGACCGGGATTATCGCGCGGTCGCTCGACATGTTTGCACGCATGAACCCGGCCGATGTTCTCGAGACTGGCAAGCAAGACCTCGTAGCTCGGATGACTCGTCAGCAGGTCACGGGGTTCAAGGTCAGTTAGAAACTCGGCCCGCGATGCGCTTCGGCCAATGTCAAAACTGGCAGTTCGTCGCCAGTCGATCAAGGGAATTCATAGGACCCGGATCTATGTCCGTGGCCCAGAGGTCCGGCGAATGGCATCGACACAACAAAATCCTCCACGGAGCAAGGGCTTGCACACGGTGGAGCCCAACTTCCTCGAGGGACCGAGTGATTTCTCCCTGGTATTGGGTGGACCGATCTTCCAGCTCTTTCGGAGGTCCCATCTCGCCGGGGAGGGCTTAGAACTCGTACATCGCCGGCTGCTCATGATCACTGCGGTCGTATGGGTGCCGTTGTTGCTCCTCGCGGCGCTCGACCCCTCCGCCGCAAACCTGGGTCGGCTTTCGTTTCTGCACGACGTTGAAGTGCAGGTCCGGTTCCTCATTGCACTTCCCGTTCTCATCGCTGCCGAACTCATTGTCCATTTACGGATACGTCCCGTTGTGCGCAGCTTCGTCGAGCGCAATCTCGTTTTGCCCCAAGACATGCCCCGTTTTCACCGTGCGATCGAGTCAGCCATCAAGCTGCGCAATTCCATTCCGCTCGAGGTCGGGCTCCTGCTCTTTGTGTACCCAGTTAGCCTGTTGCTCTGGAACGGTCGGGCCGCCCTCGGGGTCTCGACCTGGTATGCCAATCCCGGCGGACGCTGGCACCTGACTCCGGCCGGACTCTGGTACGTATTTGTCAGCATTCCACTCTTGCGGTTTATCCTCCTACGCTGGTACGTGAGACTCTTTATCTGGTTTCGCTTTCTGTGGCACGTCTCCAGAATCAACCTCAACCTCATTCCGTCTCACCCTGACCGCTCAGCAGGCCTTGCATTCCTGGGCAAGAGTGCCTACGCCTTCGGCCCAATCCTTTTTGCTCAAGGCACCATGCTCGCCGGTTTAGTTGCCGAGCGAGTCCTTTACAGCGGGCAAAGCTTGGTGAGCTTCAGGCTACAGATCGGTGGTTTTGTAGTGTTTTTCGTCCTGGCGATTCTCGGCCCGCTTTTGATGTTTACTCCCCGGATGGCTGAGTCGAAAAGAAAGGGATTGGCTGACTACGGTCTACTCGCTCAGCGCTACGTCGAAAGCTTCGAACGGAAGTGGCTCCGCCGACCCTCCGCAGGCTCCGAGGAACTCCTCGGCACTGGCGATATCCAGTCGCTCGCCGATCTCGGCAATAGCTATGCCATGGTCCGCGACATGCGCGCTGTCCCCTTCGGGCTCGAGGACATCTCCCGTCTGGCCGCGGCCACCGTGGCTCCGCTGTTGCCTCTCCTGCTCACGATTCTCTCTCCTGAAGAGCTCCTCATGCGCGTCCTCAAGGTCGTGTTTTGATGATGCCCAATCGCAAAGCTCGGCAGTTATTCCTGAAGCGATTGGCTTGGAACGTAAACGTTCTGCCCTTCACGATCTCATGGTGCATGCGTACTGAAACCGGTGTATGTGGTAAGTCGCGCCCCGGAGAACTCGCGGAGGCTGGTATGGGTCGACTCAACAGTTTCTGGCTCGTTGTCCTATTCTTTAGCCTGGTCACTCTATTGGGCTGTCAGGATCTGGTTCCGCGTGATACGTCTAGTCTATTCATCCCTAGGTTCCATCGATCAGAGATTCTCGGGTTTGTAGCGGGACTTGGAACGACCTTCGCTGCGGTGCCCGATTTGGTTGCTATGCTGAGGCGCAGGTCCAGCGCAGGCATGAACCCGAGGATGGTGGCAATCATAAGCATTTTTTAGGTCCTGTGGATCTACTACGGGATGCTGATTGCGTCACGGCCAGTAATCGCGTGGAACGTGATTGCGGTGTTCATCAATTCACTGAGCGTCGGCGCGTATTTTCATTTTGTACGCAAGGAAAGGATGCAAGCCATAGCCTGAGCATTGACATCTCCGTTAGTCAACGTCGGTCTAGTGCTGATATGTCTCCCCTCTCCCGCAGGTCGATCCTAAGCTCGGTCGTGCTGGCAGCGCTCGTGGTGGTTCAAGACATATCGACTCCAGCGATCTTGCCAAGGCCCGATAGATAGCCGAGATGTTTCGATTCGGGAATAGAACCTTTGCAGTCGGCCTGCGTCGCAGTTCGGGAGGAACAATACGATGGCCGACATGCTCCGTGATGATCGCGTAAGTCGGGCACTTGAAGTGTCCATTAACGTTGGACTCTTCATTCTGCTGGCCGCCGGGTGTTTTCTCATTTTACGCCCCTTCCTGCCGCTGCTTGCATGGGGCGTCATCATTGCCATCGCTGTGCACCCAGGCTACCGGAGAATAGAGAATCTCCTGGGCGGACACAGAATACTTGCCGCGGTCGTTTGCACCATTTTTATGTTCGCACTCCTGATTTTGCCGGTCATTTTGCTAACAGGATCATTGGTTGAAGGTATTCAGAGTTTGGCGGGACACCTCAAGGAGGGAACTCCGCTTGTCCCGCCCCCGCCTGCCCGTGTTGCAACTTGGCCTATCGTGGGTGCTCGCTTAACGAATGTTTGGGAACTGGCATCGAAGAATCTATCGGCCGTTCTACAACAGTTTGCGCCTCAGATCAAAGCGCTTGTTCCACAGATCCTTTCCGCCACTGCTGGAATCGGCGTGGCAGTGCTGCAATGCATTCTTTCTATTATCGTTTCCGGAGTCCTTCTCGCCAACGCCACCAGCGGCGAGAAAGTGGCGCACTCATTAGCCAGCCGCTTTTTTGGCGACAAGGGCCCGGAATTTGTAGAACTCGCCGGAGCTACGATCCGCAGCGTCACGACCGGAATTATTGGCGTTGCGTTTATCCAGTCAATTTTCGCGATCCTTGGATTTCTGGTGGTGGGGCTGCCGGGTGCTGGATTGTGGGGCACGATCTTCCTTATTGCCGCCGTGCTCCAGCTTGGAATAGTCGTGCTGCTGCCTGCGTCGATCTACGTGTTCGCACTTGCCAGTACCACAAAGGCTGTGATCTTCCTGATCTGGTGTCTCATCGTTGGGACGATGGACAATGTGCTGAAGCCGTTGCTGCTTGGGCGCGATGTAGCCGTTCCGATGGTGGTCGTGTTTCTGGGTGTGGTTGGTGGATTCGTGGCAATGGGCGCGATCGGTCTCTTTCTAGGCGCAATCGTTTTGTCCATCGGATACAAGTTGCTTCTTGCATGGCTAGAAGACACCGTCCAAGCCCACACAGTGATGTCGGAGCGGAGTATCTCCGCTTGAAGTGGAATTTGAGTTTACTTCAGGACAAAGTGCAATGCGGGAAACAAACGGAGGAACGGGTTAAGCGAAACAATTTCGCACCCTAGTTCGCTTGCGCATGAGGGCCAAATGTCTTCCATTTCCCGTACTTCGATACTGTATGCGGTGATGATCGCACTGCTATTGGCTGCCCTGCCTGGCGCCATCCGCAAACTAATACAAACTGGTCATCCGCACCTGCTTACCGAGCGTTTCGTTCAGGATATCTTGGCTCGTCTGTCTGGACCAGGAAGATTGCGCTTCATCGTGCAACCAACAGTGGCGATCATGCTGGGCGTGAGAAGTGGGATTAAAGATGCCCGGGACGGGGTCCCTCCATTTCTATGGGCGCTCGCTTTTCATGGAAAATGCCGGCGTGAACTGTTCCGAAGCGCATTCGCTTCGATTCAGGCTCTGGTCACCATCGCGATTCTCCTGGATGTCATCTCGCAAGTTCTCATCTTTCACGAGGTTCGTCCGGGCGCAGCCTTGCTGGTTGGGCCAATGCTGATTACGTTGCCTTATGTTCTAGCTCGGGCCTTAAGCAATCGGATTGTGCGGAGGAGAGGTCCCATCGCGTCGTCGGCTCACATATCCTGAAAACGATCGGAGATGAAAATGGTTCGCTACTGGTGTGGAAGAATCCTGGTTGGAGTGGGCCTTCTGTTCGTGATCATGCCAGCTGCGGCTAAATCCAGCAAGCTAGTGATGAGTTGGAGGAACCCCGCCTACGTGCACACCAAAGCTGTTTTTCGAGTGCTAGCTCTGAGATTGAGTGACAAAGCCAGTATCCGCGCCGACTTCGAAGATGCGCTTGCGGCACAGCTCGCGGAAACTGGAATGGAAGCCATTCCCGGGAATACGATCTTACTTAGGCCCGAAGGTACAAACCTCGATCTGCAGTACCTTAGGATGCAGGTCCGGGAGAACAAGCTCGATGCAGTCGTTGTGTCACGACTGATTAAGGTAGACAACACCGTTACTTACGTTCCGAGAACGGCTTACATTCCTCCTCCCCTTCCCTACTACGGCACCTTTTACGGTTATTACGGCGCGGTATATCCAGCGGTCTACACCCCGGGATATCTAAAGGGGGAAAAGAAAATGCGTATTGAGACGAATCTTTATGTCATCTCTTCCGGGGAAGGAGAACTTGTCTGGACTGGCATCACCGACACCTTCAACCCTTCCAACGTGGACAAATCGATCGACCGCCTCATCAAACTGGTGGTAAAGCAAATGATAGATGACGGTGCCCTTTAAATGTGGGGAGCAAGACTTTTCCCATATGAGGCTCGCATCCTCTATTCGTCAAGTCATTTCATCGCGTCTCGCAGATCTTCCAAAACCTGATCAGCGGCCTCAAGGCGGATGAGGCCGGCACGCGGGTACTCGATGTCGAGGACGACGTAAACAACAATGACTGTAATCACCGTGAAGCCGAGAATGTGCAGCCAACTCCGGTGCTGTCCGGTCGCCATCCGATAGCCCGCCAGGACCGAGCAGATAAGGCCCAGTCCAAAAAGAAGTGCATGGATGATCCTCGGGGGATGCATTTGCAGCGCCATCGTACGGGTGGTGGTGATGTCGATCATGTTGTTGAGCGCGGGAAGCAACAACCAGCCTGCCGCAGGATGAGAGCTTGGGAGACGGGTGGCTGCTACTGCCTCGGTCCAGATCTGTTCCTGGATCTTTTTGGAGTTGCCCATTTCCAGGCTCGCTGCTTTCATATTTGGCAGTTTTCGGTACGTTTCAAGACGTGAGTTCAGGTATCGGCGGAACAATTCCTGCAGCTTGGGTTCTGCAGCGGGCACCAAGTGCAAGCGCAGGTATGCGGTTTCGATGGTATTCGCCTCCTCGGCGATCAACATGCGTTTTTCGTTAAACCGTGATGCCGCTCCCGAAAAAGTGAATGCCATCAGCAAACCGAACAGAGCAAAAACCGCTCCTTCGACCGGGCCCAGGTTACTCCGCTCGCCATCGACCTCCTTAGACCGGCGCCTGACCGCGAGGCGGCGACCCACTTCCAACATGATCAACATGCCGAGGAAAAGGAATACAGAAAACAGGACGGGAGATATCGGTGGCTCCATGAAACGTGCCCCTTTGCGATTCAGTTCAGAGTCCGCAACCACCACGATGCCCAGTCATATGGGCACGACTGCTTCTGAGAATTACTTAGGTCTTCCAAGCCAGGAGTACTGCCACGCGAACGAAACATTCTGGTAGTTCCCTCCATACCTGATGTAAGCACCGCGGTTGTAGCTGAACTTGATGGACTGATGCTTGCTCACAGGGACGGAGACCGTGCCTCCAATGCGCGAATTTCGCTGCAGCGTACCTGGGTTTTCAACGCCATTCAAGGTGCTGCGGCCGCCAACCCAAAAATTGCCGTCGAGCGAAGCCCAAAGGCGGGGCCTCACGTCGTAGCTCAGGTGTCCCTCGAACGCGAAGATCGGATTCTGCTTCTGGGTATTCGTCCCGGGCGAGAACTGATTCCGCGAAAAGAAATCGTGGTTCGTCGTGAAGAACCACCCCGCTCCATAGGTATCGAGCAACCAATGCTGCCACCGTCGAGATAGGCCGAGTTCTGGCTTAAACGCCCAGCGGTTAGCCCCGTAGTTGAGCAGTTTTGTGGGGTCATACTGTCCGGCCGGAGCCACTACCTTAAGGCTGATACCAACGAGCATCTTTTGCTGCCACTTTCGGAACTCTTGCACATCCATCGCGGGTCCGCCCTTCAGGTTGACAGACAGCCGGAAGGCGGAATCCAAAGCACCCGATCGATAGGCATTCATCTCTGCGCCAACCACAGTTCCCCGAAAGTTGCCAACGCCGTAGGGCAGCGATGCGGTGAAATTCGCCGAACGCCCCAAAACATTGAGGGCGTGGGTGTAGCTGAACACTGACATGTTGACCTTCGCGGTCGCACCCGTAATCGGGACCGCGCCGTCAAAGAGAAGGTCACCTCTGAAGTACGAATAGCTCAACGTGATGGCATTCGAGTGTTTAGGGGTGATGAGGTATGCGCGCGGAGCCAGGTCTTGAGCATTGCCGAGTAGGGATGCGAAACAGGCTGCTAAAGCCAGCGTTCGGCACAACCTCGTGACGCCGAATCGTGTTGCGTTCTTCAGCGTCAACCGCTTTCCCCGTTTACAGCCGTTTGATAATTACTGCGGTCAAATCGTCCTGCTGTTTGGTTCCGTTCGAGAATGCTGTAACGCTCTCATAGAGCTTCGTGATGATCTCCGCAGAAGCCGAGTCCCGTGATGCCCGAATCACCCCTTCCATCCGAGGTACACCGAATTGCTCCCCCCGATCGTTTTCCCATTCGAAGAACCCGTCCGTGACCAGCAGCACCAGATCGCCCGATTGAAGCTGCAGATGTGCGGCAGGATCTGGGCGGAAGGTGGGTAGAATGCCGAAGGGAAGTCCCTGTGCATTCATCTCAGTGAAGCAATCTTGCGGACGGCAATAAATAAGGATGGGACCGTGCCCCGCGGAGAGCAGTTCCACGTCGGGGCACTCGGGACAGCAAAGTGCAGCTACGAAGGTTACGAAGCGCCCAGTGGTAAGGTCAGCTCCAAGCTCCTGATTGATATGTTCGAGGGCTGTCGTAAGATCTTGTGCCGAGGCAAAGTTGGACCGGGCATATGCGTGACACACCGATGCCAACAATGCAGGTCCGATACCGTGACCGGTCACATCAGCGAGACTGACAACCACCTTTCCATCGGGAAGGGTCTTCCAGTCAAAATAGTCTCCGCCGGTATCGTCCGCCGGGCGGTTCCAACCCGCAATGTCGAATCCTGCAAGGTGAGGCGTATCCTGCGGAAGCAGTGACTGCTGGATAGATTGGGCTACTTGAAGGTCATGTTGGATCGTCTCCAACTTGCTCTTGGTTTCTGCTTCGCGAAGTGCCGCTTGGACATGCTTACGAATTTGTCCAGCAACCGCGCCGGCCACGATCCCGCCCACCAAAAGCGTGATCGCATTCAGGCTTACGCCGGATTGCGTGGCGTGGGCTGGAATTCCAGGAACAGGGGGCCACCAGCCAAGATACAAGGCAGCACACAGGTAAGAGCCGCTTGCGACACATCCAGAAAGAACGCCAATCCAAGGACTTAGTCTTAGGGTAGAAAGAATAATAAAGATAAAGAATACAAGTATCGGCGGACTCGCTACGGCTCGATACTCAACCTCGATCTCTGAGCTGGTCAGGAATGCGACTGCAAATGCCGGGATCGATGTTTCCACTATCGTGCTGAGGATCCAGAACCGGGCAGGAAGGCGGCGATCTGCCTTCAAGGCAAGATCTACTTTGCGGAACATCCAACCCTCGTAAGTGGCAATTATGGCAGCGAGCAGAAAACTCCAAATCCAAGAGGCAGTGTCGGACGCCGTGCGGATAATGAATACACGGACAATCGTTACTACGATAAAAATCGATACGAAGCCCAATACGCCAATAATGCGTAGGAGCTCACTGTGTAATTCGGCATTTCTAAATGCGGCCGAGTCTAGTTGATGTTCCCTCATGACCAGATCCAACCTTCTGGTGCTTCATCAGGTTTACGAACAGGACTGCCGCGAATGGCCCCGTACGCTGCCAACCAGAAATGGGCAAACGCTGTGACCTGTCGTTGTCATGCTGTCTCTCTAAGCACACGATAGCGGCGGATCAGGGCGTTGGTCGAGCTATCATGTTCCAACGCTGGCTCCCCATCGCTCTCCAGTTCAGGGATTATTCGCTGTGCCAAGTCTTCTCCAAGTTGAACGCCCCATTGATCGAATGAATTAATGTTCCAAATCACGCCCTGAGTGAACACAGAGTGTTCGTACAAGGCCACGATTTTACCCAGCGTTTGTGGGCTGAGCCGCTCTGCAAGGATCGTGTTCGACGGTCGATTGCCATCACATACACGATGCGGCACGAGCCAGTCCGGCACGCCTTCAGA
>Ga0137394_10001882_pt1 | contig 15383 bp, 9 predicted proteins | sample czobulk116metaG_FD_108278 | JGI IMG/M metagenome (GOLD analysis project Ga0137394, IMG submission 108278) | Vadose zone soil microbial communities from Angelo Coast Range Reserve, California, USA - czobulk1.16 metaG | ecosystem: Environmental > Terrestrial > Soil > Vadose zone | place: USA...
AACGTGAAGCCGAGCCCCAGCATCATGGAGATGACGGCCCAGGCCCAGAACGGGGCGCTGATCTGCCACATCAGGAAGTAGAGAGCGGTTGCCGCAAAGAGGGTCGCCGAGCCCAGCAGGTAGGAAGCCCGCCTGCCGATCGTGTCGGCGACGACCCCGGTCGGCACTTCGAACAACACCTGGCCGACGGTGAAGAAGGCATTGGCCGCGAAGGCTTCGGTGATGCTCAAGCCGGCGTTGAGAAGGAAGAGAGTATTGATCCCCCAGATGAGAGACGCCGAAAACGTAGACAGCGCGGTGAGCGTCACGTAGGTCCTGAGGATCTGCCCTGCCGTGAGGTTCATGGGATGCGAGCCATCGCCGGTTGCTGCATCGAGGGCACGTGGCACGCTCGAACCCGGCGCGCCTCTTCTAAGCGGCCGCGCCTCTTCAGGAGGTCGCGGCGCAAGCTCTGCAGCAGATGGTAACGCTCGCCAGGTGACCTCATCCAGTAGGATCCGGCTAGTCCCCGACGGGCCTCACGCGTCCGCCGGCTCCGCGTCCCGGTTCTCCGCGCCGAGGAGCGTCCTTCCTTCCGTGGCGGGTACAGAACAGGTGACAGTCACCCCGCCGGTCGGGCCATTGCGAACATCGAGCGTGCCCCCGATCGTCTGGGCGCGGTATCGCATGATCCGCAGTCCCAGTCCGCGCATGTTTTCGTGATGGGCCGGCAGGCCGACGCCGTCGTCTGTGATCGTGAGCGTGATCTCGCCCTGCTCACAGGCGAGAAACACGACGATTCGCGTCGCCTTGCCATGCTGGACCGCATTGTGCAGGGTCTCTTGAGCGATCCGGTAGAGCTGCAAGGTCGACGGGCCGCTGATGTCGGCGGAGGTCGATGAGTCCGGACGGATCCCGCACCGCACGCCGAACGAGACGCTGACACTGCGAGCGAGGTCTTTCAGAGAGAGGAGGAGCCCGAACCGCTCCAGCTCGACAGGATAGAAACCTCTCGCCAGTGACTGCGCCTCGCGGATACTCTGCTCGACCAGCGCCTGAAGGCGGCTCGTGTCGCGCGCACCGTCCGACCACCGATTCTTCAGCTTCTCGTGCAGGTCGGCGAGGAGGAGGCTGATCCCTGTCAGCCTTTGACCGAGCCCGTCGTGCAGCTCCGAACCCAGCCGCAATTGCTCGCGCTCGACGATGCGGGCCATCAGCGCCTCGAGGTTCTTACGCTCTTCCGCCTCCACTTCGAGAGCCTGGTGCGCAAGGGTCAGGTCAGCGGTGCGCGCCTGGACTCGGGCCTCGAGCTCGCGATGCCACGCACGCAGCTCCGCTTCCGCGAGCTTGTGTTCCGTGATATCGAGGACGACGGTGCTGACGCCCAGCATGTCGCCGTTGACGGCGCGCACCGGGTAGCAGCTCGCCAGCCAGTGCTGCCCGACGCGCCTTTCGGCGCCCGTGGTCCCGGTGAACTCGTAGTCCACCCAGGGCTCGCCGGAGGTCAGCACCTGCCGATGGAGTGGCTCCAGGGTGTCGGCCAGCCGCGGGACCATCTCCCGCAGAGTTCGACCACGATGCGCCGAGACCGGCAGACCGTGGATCGCCGCCAGCCTCTCGTTGATCCGCACATATCGCAGCTGGGCGTCCATGAGGCACAGGCCGACCGGAGCGGTCTGGTAGAGGTTTTCGATCTCCAGAAGCTGCCCCTGGAGGGCTGCCTCACTCCGACGAAGCGCGCTCTCCACCCGGCGACCTTCGGAGGCGGCGGCGCCGAGGACGAGGTTCGTCACCGTGATGGTTCCCACGAAGGTCTGCAACAGGAGGAGGGAGTCGTTCGGTCGCCCCAGGATGAAGGGGCCGACGCCGCGCAACGTCCCGAGGAGCGCGATCCACGAGAGCAGGAAAACCGAGGTGACCGCTCCGCGCGGGCCGAAACGGTATGCACCCCACAGAAGGGCCGGGATGACCATGAAAGCCCTCAGGGAGGCATCAAGGCGCTCAGGCAGCAGCCCTCCGAAGACGATCACTCCGGCGCCTGCCACCAGCGCCAGCATCAGCAGGGCTTCGGCCGTTCGTCGGGGGCCCCAGCGGGGGAAGGACGTCGTGCTCCAGATCAGGATCAGCGGAGTAATCGCCATCGCGCTGACCAGGTCGCCGAGCCACCAGGTCACCCAGACGGCCGGAAAGTCGGACCACCGCGCGAATCCTCCCAGCTCCAGGCTGAGCACGCCGATCGTGGGGCTGACGGCCGTGCTCAGGATCGCGGCCAGCAGGATGAACTTGAAAACGTCGCGAGCGTCGACGAAGGCACGGGGACCATGGGCAAAGCGCACGGCAAGGATGGCGCCCGCCATTGCTTCCAACGTGTTTCCGGTCGCGATGCCGATCGCCGTCAGGACCGATCCTGCGGTGGTCACGTTGACCAGGAACGCGCCGAGCCAGATCCCCGGCCAGACGCGGTAGCCGAGCAGCAACAGTGCCGCCAGAGCGATGCCGGTTGGCGGCCAGATGGGTGAGGCGCTCTGGTGAAAAAGCGCCATCTCCAGGCCGAGCTTTCCGGTGATGAAATAGATCAGCGCCAGCGCGGCGATACGCGCAAGATCCGAGAGGCCGCCTGGAATCGACGGTGGCCAGAAGCGCGGAGATCCGACGCGCTCTGTATTCATCTTCATGGTCGAGGAGCGTTCCCCACACGCTGGAGCGTTGCGGTGCCCGTGTCGGGGCGCAGGGAAGCGGCCGTTGCAGTCGCGCTCGGGGGCCCCGGAGGATCGCAACGGCGTGCGGCCTGCGCCGCGCTTACGATCCCTTCCTGAATCCTCCTCCCGACGAGCTGCCCCCTTCGACGACGTTGGAGTCGCCGGATGGCTCGCGATCGCGCGTCCTCTGGTCCTGCTCTCGAATCGGCCGATGGTTCTCGAGAAAGCCGTGGAGCACGACACGGTACGTGCCTGTCTCCATGTTCAGGGATTCCACGTTGGCCCGCACTTGGGTGCTCTTGCAGATCAGCTCGCCAATTCTGGCGGTCAACGCGGCGCGGTCGCCGGGATCGTCCCCGACGACGAGGAAGTACTCGACATCGAAATGGGCCAATGCCTCAAGCCGCCTTTCCGCCGGGTCCATCCCCGCGAACGGAGGATGTCGAGACACGGGACACCCTGCTTGGAATGACGGGATTTCGCGCGACGCAGCTTCGCCGCCGGCCGGTCGGGCGCGCCGTCGTTCCCTGCTCCGGAGCAGACGGACTCCTGCCTGCGGTCGGATTCGGAAACCGCTTGGAGACCCTCATCACTCTGTGCCGGGGAATGGAACCCCCAAGCGTGACCCGCCAACTCCCCGACGCCGTGGCCTTGTCGCAGCCCAGTTTTCCGTCGTCTTGGTGGCTGGGATCGGCCGGTAACGGTCGGCGACGACGGCGCGCTCCCTGAAGCCCGTCTCCAGTTTCCCTTCGAGCACGATCGCGTACGCACCAGGTGTGGCGTTGCTGTCGAAGATCCTGGCCTCGGCTTCGCGGCTGCTGAGCACCAGTTTCGCGATTCTCACGCCCAGGGAGCTGATGTCAGCGTGCACTCCTCCAAGGGCTGGAAACTCCTCGATTCGGAATCGGCCCACGGTTCTCCCCCTTCTGGTCGGGCGCCCTCTCGACCGGCACCGGGCGCCGTGACGTCGCGCCGGAACTGCCCGGTGACGCGACGTCACTGCCCCCGCCCCTAGCGCCCGTACGGTCTGGATGGCTTCGTGACTGTGATTTTTCACACGATGCTCCGATCTGCCGGCCATTTCAATACAGCGGGTCCCTGAGAATCGGGGCAGTTTCACTGTAGGTGAGAACTTCGTCGCTGGCGGGCACGAGGAGGCGGCTACCCACCGGGGAGGGCCGCTCGCGGACCGCGCCTCCGCAGGGAAGGCAGGAGCGGTAGTACCCCGGGGCGACGGTCCCCCCCGACCCGCCTCTAGGGGAGGATCAGCTTGTTGCGAATCGCGTAATGGATGACGTCGCTCAGCCCGTGAAGGCTGAGTTTCCGCATCAGATTGGTTCGGTGCGTCTCGACGGTCCTGGTGCTGAGGTTCAGGAGGGACGCGACTTCCTTGTTGCTCTTCCCCTCGGCCAGGAGCTGGATGATCTCCTGTTCGCGCCGCGTCAGCTCCCGGCCGGAAGGGTCGACCGGATCCCGGCGCCCGGAATTCGCCAGGTACGCGTCCAGGAGCTGCTGCGACACATCGGCCGTGAAGTAGGGCCGGTGAGCGGAGAGCGCCTCGACGGCGGAGATCAGGTGCTTCGCCGCGTCCGACTTCAGAATGTACCCCCGAGCTCCCGCCTCCAGGACTTCCTGCACCATCTGCTCCGAGTAATGCATCGACAGGATGAGGACCTCCGTCCGCGGCGCGAGCCGCCTGATCCGGCGTGTCGCCTCGAGACCGTTCAGCCGCGGCATCGTGATGTCGACGATCGCGATCTCCGGGGAGAGGCGCAACGTCTCCTCGATGGCCGCGTGGCCGTCCGCCGCCTCGCCGACGACCTCGTACCCGCGCGCCTCCAGCAGGCCGCGCACACCGCTCCGGACGATCTCGTGATCATCCGCGATGAGGACGCGGGTCACGCGCGAGGAGACATCCGAACCTTCCCGGCCCTCCGCGCCTCCACCCCGGACGTCGCTCACGCCTCCACCGTCGGGATCGGGAGGCGCACGTGCAATGTCGTGCCGTGCTCCCCGGACTTGATGCTGAAGTGGCCACCGAGCTGGTTCGTCCGCTCGCGCATCCCGGGGAGGCCGACCCCCAGCGTGGGGCCGCCGAGGCGCTTCGCTCCCGCCGTCGCGGGGAAGCCGTGGCCGCGATCACTGACCTGGACGCTGATCTCCCCGTTCCCCTGCCGGATCCGGATCTCGGCCACCTCGCTGCCGGAGTGGCGGTGGACGTTGGAGAGGGACTCCTGCACGATCCGGAACAGCGCCGTCTCGATCTCCCTTGGCAGGCGCCCCGTCATCTTCGGCTTGTGCAGCGTGACCTTTACGCCGGTCCGGCGTGTGAAGGAATCCGCGTGCCATTTGATCGCCTCGACGAGCCCGATGTCGTCCAGCAGGGGCGGGTGCAGCAGCGACGAGATATCGCGCAGCTCCCGCGAGCATTGTTCCGCAAGGTCCTGACATTCCAGGAGGAGCCGGCGAGAATCAGGAACGAGCCCGGCCGGCGCGTTGGTCACCAGCTCCAGGTTCATGGCGATCGCGGTGAGGTTCTGTGCCGTCGCGTCGTGCAGCTCTCGGGCGATGCGACGCTGCTCCTCATCCCGGAGGCGCAGGAGCCGGCCCGCGAGCTCCCCCACCGCCCTCTTGGCCCGCAACAGCTCCGTGATGTCCGTCACCGCGCACAGCAGGCTGCCGGGAAGACTGTCGGCCTCGATCCTCCTGACCGTCGCCTGCAACGTCCGCCTCCCGATGACGGGGAACCCGGCCTCGAACTCCAGCCCTTCGATCGCGTCGTTCCCGCCCGCCACGGCCTTCAGGGCCCCCAGGAAATGCGGGACGTTCAGGGACCCGTCTCCCAGCTCGAAGATAAACCGACCAATCGTCGTCTCGGGAGTCATCTGGAAGAGCTCATAGAACGCCCGGTTCGCGCTCTGCACCCGGAACTCGTGGCTCAGGACCAGGAAAGCCTCCTGAACGGTCTCGACGATAGCGCGCGCGTATTCGCGCGTCTCCTGGAGCTCCTGGACGTTTCTTCGGAGCTCGTCGATGTCCAGCAGCATCATGACAGCACCGTCGATCCTGTTGTCGATGGTCCGGTAGGGCCGGGCGCGCAGAGAGTACCAGCGCCCTTCCATGTCCTGGACCGTCGTCTCCCGAACGCTCACCGTGTCGATCACCTCCAGGAGCATCTTCTCCAGGCCGGGCACCACGAGGTTCGGCTTGATGTCGGTCACCCGCCGGCCGGTGTCGCCGGGGATGAGGTTCAGCGTCTTCTCCGAGGCGGGAGTGAAGCGCCGGATCCTGAGATCGGATCCCAGGATGACGATGGGAAGGTTGACGCTCGCGAGCACGTTCGTCAGATCGCTGTTGACCTGGCCGAGCTCCACGTTCCGGTTGACCAGCTCCTCGTTGACCGTGGTCAGCTCCTCGTTGCCCGACTGGAGCTCCTCCTTCGCGGTCTCCATCTCCTCGTTGGTGCTCTGCAGCTCCTCGTTGCTGGAGAGGATCTCCTCGTTCGCCGACTTCAGCTCCTCGTTGGTGGCCTCCAGCTCCTCGATTATCGACTGCAGGTAGGCCTTCGTGTCGCCCAGCTCCCGCCGCAGGCGGCCCACTTCCGCTCTCTCAGTCCACCGCGCGGCCGGCGGTCCCTTCGCCTTCCCGGACGGGCGCTCCGTTCGCTGCACACGGTCGAACATGATGAGGTAGTAGTTCTCGTCGGTGGGCCGGACCGCCAGCGACACCGGGCAGACCTCGATGTTGGCGATCCTGCGCTCGCCTTCGCAGAGGTACGGGACGCCGTTCCTGCGCACCGAGCGCCGCGCCTTCCCTGCCTTCCGGACCGCGTCTCTCAGCGCCGCGGCGAGTCCCTCGCGGGCCATGCGCATGAGGTTGACGCTCGCCAGTCCGGGCGAGGGCTCGAGAAACCGGCCGGTGCGGCCGCGGAACTGGATGATCTCGAGCTCCTCGTTCACCAGGACTCCGGCCGGGGCGTATCGGGCCAGGAGGAGTCGATCGACGTCCCGCGCCAGGTCCAGCTCCCGTCGTGCGCCCTCCGCCGAGGAGGTCCCTATCTGCTCCGGGGGGGCGGCGTCCGGAGCGGGAAACTCGAAGCTGGTCCGGACCGGCATCTCCTTCCTCGCATAGATTCTGTGCTTCCGTTCGACGAGATCGAACAGGTCGGGGAATCCGACGACGCTCTCGGATGACCCCAGCATCAGGAACCGGCCCGGGTTCAGCGCGTAGTGAAGGATCGGCATGACCTGCTTCTGCACCACGGGGCTGAGATAGATGAGAACGTTGCGGCAGCTGACGAGGTCCAGCCTCGAAAAGGGCGGGTCCCGGGTCAAGTTCTGCCGCGCGAAGATACAGAGGTCGCGGACCGCCTTGCTGATCTGGAAGCCTCCCTCGACTCTGACGAAGTAGCGACGGAGGCGCTCGGCCGAGATCTCGGCCGTGAGTGTCTCGCGATAGATCCCCGTCCGGGCCGTCTCGATCGCCCTCCCGCTGATATCCGTGGCGAAGAGCTGCATCGGAACGCTCGTCGCCTGGTCCCCCAGGTACTCCAGCAGGCTGATTGCGATGGAGTAGGCCTCCTCGCCCGTCGAACAGCCGGGCACCCAGATCCGGATCGGCCCTCCGCACTCACGACGAAGGGCCGGATACACGACGTTGGCCAGCGCCTCGAACATCTCGGGGTCTCGGAAGAAGCCCGTGACATTGACGAGCACGTCTTCGTACAGAGATCGGACCTCGTCGGGATTGCTGCGCAGGTACGTGACGTAGTCCTGAGGCCGCTCGACCCGATGGAGGATCATGCGCCTCTGGATCCGACGCCTGACCGTGTCCTGCTTGTAGTGCGAGAAATCCACGCCCGTAGCGTCGCCCACGATCTGGAGGATCGTGCGGTGGGCCCCCTCGCCGTCCACCGGGCTCTCCTCGACATGCTCGGCTTTGGTACGAAGGCCGAAGTGCTTGCCGATCCGCGCCAGCTCCTGCGCAATCCTCTCGGGTGAGAGGACGAAGTCCACCACTCCGGAGGCGATGGCGCTGTGCGGCATGCTGGGGTACTTCGCCGATCGCTCTTCCTGCGCCAGGGTGATCCCCCCAACCTCCTTGATCGCCGCCATCCCCAGGGCGCCGTCGGAGGCGGTGCCGGAGAGGATGATCCCGACCGAGCGATCCTGGCAATCTTCAGCGAGGGATCGGAAGAATCCGTCGATGGGCAGGTGCGGACCGTGCCCTTCTCCCCGCGGCATGAGGCGAAGCCTGCCCTCGCGGATCGCCATGTCGACGTTGGGCGGGATGACGTAGACGCAGTTCTGCTTCACCGCGATCGCCTCCGTCGCCTGGCAGACGGGTATCTTCGTCGCCCTCGACAGAAGCTCGCTCAGGAGGCTCTCGTGCTTGGGCGCGAGGTGCTGGACCAGGACGAAGGCCATCCCGGTGTTTCCCGGCAACGCCTTCAGGAGCTGGGTGAAGGCCTCGAGGCCGCCCGCGGAGGCGCCGACGCCGGCGACGAGGAAGGGGCGTTCGGACGCCGCCGTCGCCGGCCCGATTCTGTCGTTCCGGATGACGCGGGTCGTGCCGCGTTGAATCCTGCGCCCGGCCCGCGAGAGGGAGGTCCGGGCCTGACCCTGGCTGGATGTCCCTCGCGCGACGTCCGCAGCCCGAACGCGCTTCCCGGGGAGCGGGGTCTTCGATCCGGGGGGCATGGCGCTCTCCCTGCGCGGCCGGCGATCCCCGCGGAGACTCGACGGAACACGGGCCGGCCTGCTCGCGATGGGGTTCTTGCTTTGCTTATGCGCTCTTTTACCATGCCCTCCCCTGATCCTGCAAGCGACAGCCGGAGCCGATATCGCCGGTCGCCGCATCGTGGGGGCGTGGGCGGCTTACGCGTCTTTCTCCACCAGCCTCTGGAACCGGGGGAGCTTCCGGAGCGGCGACCAGACCGGGTCGAGCTTCAGGAGGCTGCCCGACGTGCCGGAAGGGATGCTCAGCAGCTTTTCGAGCAGGTCGAGCGCGGCGTCGTATTCGCCGACCATCACATAGACCTCCGCCAGCGTTTCAAGGAATTGCGGGCCGTCGATCGCGTCGCTCGACAGGGGTGAGAGGTCCGTCGCCAGCCTTGCCTCCCGCATCGCCTCGTCCTTCCGGCCGAGGCAGGCGAGGGTCAGGCCTAGCGCCGACCGCATCCGGGCATCCCTCGGGCTCCCGGCGATCGACTTCTCGAGGAGCTGCCGGGCCGACTCGCACGCGGCCCGCGCGCGACCGCGGTCGTTCATGGCGAGGAAAACCATCCCCTCCAACAGGGCCTTTGGGCGGTAGACGTCCGGTGTGTCGAGCACATCCTTTGGAAAGGAGGCGAGACCGTCGAGCGATTCCTTGAACCTTCCGTCCAGCATGTTGAGGTAACTCTCCACCCCCGGGAGCTCCGGAAAACCGCGCGGGTTGATCTGCTTGATCGTCTCCCGCGCTGCCCGCGTGTTTCCATCCGCTGTAACCTGGAGGAATGCCTTGAACAGATACAGGAAAGGAGCGTCAGGCGCCAGGGAGATGGTGATGTCCGCGAACCGAAGCGCTTCGGGGTATCGCCTCATCGACTGGTACGATCCGACCATGTTGCTGGCCAGCTCGCCGTTCCTGGGGTTCAGAGCGAAAGCCTTCTCCATCGCCGCAATCGATTCGTCCCAGCGCCCTTGACGCCTCCAGATATAGGCCATCGCTTCCAGGCTCTCCGGGTCGTCCCCGCCGCTGCCCGCGGCGAGACGGAATTCCTCCAGGGCCTGCCCGTAGTCACGCCGCCCCCAGTAGTAGTAGTACCCCAGCGCCAGATGACCCTCGCGCAGATTCGGCTGCAGGGCCAGCGCCCGATCGGCGCACTCCCTCGCCTTCGCCAAACGCTCCTCGGTGAAATCAAAGTGGTAGTGGTAGGCGGCTGAATCCGCTTTGGAGAGCGCGGCCCAGGCCACGGCGAAGTTCGGATCGAGCTGGACCGCCTGTTCCAGCAATTGATCGATTTGCGCCTGGCTCTCCCGGGTCCCGCTTGGGGACTCCGACAGCGCCTTGCCGCGCAGGTAGGATTGATAGGCGTCCAGGTTCTGCGTCGGCTGGCTGCCGATCGCCTGCCGCTCCGGCTGCCGCATCGCGACCCCCAGCTTCTGGACAACCTGCTGGGCGATCTCCGACTGGACTTCGAAGATGTCCTTCATCTCCCGGTCGTAGCGGTCCCCCCAGAGCTGCGTATCGTCGGCGACGCGAACGAGCTGCGGCGTCACCCGCACGCGGCTCGACTTCCCCGCACCTCGCTCCCAGCGGACCGTCCCCGCGAGGACGTAATTCACACCGAGCTCCGAGCCGATCTGCTTCGTCGTTTTCCCGGTCCTGGCGTACTGGACGGCGCTGGTGCGCGAGATCACTCCAAGGCCGCTCACCGACGCCAGCCGGCTGGTGATCTCCTCCGTCACGCCGGCGGCGAAATAGCCGTCGTCCGACGCCCCCAGGTTCTCGAACGGCAGTACGACGATCCTCTGCCGGCCATCCGCCGTGCCGCCGCCCGTCCCGGGCAGGCCGACCCTGCCCTCGACCGGTGCGGCGGGCGCTCCACCGCGCCATGCCCTCAGTCCCACGTACCCTGCGCCGGCCAGCCCTGCTACGACCACCGCCGCCGCGGCATACCGGAACATCCTGACGCGCCCCGACATCTTCGCCCCGGGGAGTGACGCCACGCCGGGGCGCCGCAAGTCGCTCGTCAACGACTGGAGCTCTCCCGAGTCGGAGTCCTGCTTCAGCGTCGCAAGCTCCGCGGCCAGCCCCTGGGCGCTGTGGAATCGCCGTGCCGGGTCCTTCATCAGGCAGCGATTCACGATGCGGGCCAGATCGCGGGGCAGCGTCGAATTGATCTGCGTCACCGGCGGCGGGCTGTCCTTGAGGATGGAAGAGAGAAGCGAAACGGCGGTGTCCCCCTTGAACGGCCGCTCCCCCGTGCTCATCTCGTAAAGGATGATCCCCAGCGTGAAGACGTCGGAGTGCACGTCGATCGGCTTCCCCTCTGCCTGCTCGGGCGACATGTAGGCGATCGTCCCGACGATGCGCCCCTCCCCGGTCAGCGCCGTCGTCGGCAGCCGCGAGAGCTCGCCGGCCCCCCCGAAGACCTCGCTCACCTTCGCCAGGCCGAAATCGAGGACCTTCACTCTTCCCTCACGGCTTACCAGGATGTTCTCCGGCTTCAGATCCCGGTGGGTGATCCCCTGCTGGTGAGCCGCCGCGATCGCGTCGGCCATGGGGATCGCCAGATCCAGCACCTTGCCGAGCGATAGCCCGCCCCGCGGCAGCAGCTGCCTCAGGGTCTGTCCCTCGACCAGCTCCATCGTGATGAAGTCGATCCCGGCCGCTTCCTCGACCGAATAGATCGTCACGATGTTCGGGTGGTTCAGCGCCGCGACCGCCTTCGCCTCACGCTCGAACCGCTCCCGCCTCCTCGGATCGCGCGCCGTCTCCCCCGGCAGCACCTTCAGCGCGACTTTCCGCCCCAGCTTGGTGTCCTCGGCCTCGTACACCTCCCCCATCCCGCCCACGCCGAGCTGGCGGAGGATGCGATAGTGGTTCAGGAGCTGGCCGATGAGTGCGGACAAGGGACCCTCACGCAATTCGAGCGATCATTCTATCGCTCGGGCGTGACGGGCGCGCTACGGGACGATCCGATCAGGAGGATCGGGCCCGGCCGGCAGGGCGGCTCAGCCGTGCACGGCCAGCAAAACCTCTTTCCCCTTGAAGACCTCCGGGTCGAGGATGACGAGCCGCGCGCTGCTCTGGCCCTCGTCGAGCTCGACGGAGAAGTCCCTGCCTTCCTGGTAGATCGAGGGCAGCACCCGCACCCCACGGATCTGCTCGAGGCCGTAGGCGCGCGGGTCCAGGGTGATGCTCGTCACGTGGCTCAGGTTCACCGACTGGTCGTAGTTGACCCCCTTCACGTCGCGAAGGCGCTTCAGAACGGAGCTCAGGATCCCCTGCTCTCTCAGAGCCTGATCGCTGTCGGCGTGATAGAAGAGGCTGTTCTCGCGGGCCACGATTTCATCCTGGAGATTCGTCTTGTCCTGCTCCAGATTGGACTTGTCCTCCTGAAGCGAAGCCACATGCTCCTGCGCAGTGTCGCGCTCCTTCTTGTAGCTGTCCCGCTCCTTGACCAGCTGGCGCGTGTGCGCCCGGCGCAGCGTGACCGGCGTCTGACCGGCGTCCCCCGCCGTCACGTAAGTCCTGAAGGTGTCCTTCTGGGGATCGTAGAAGAACCAGACCTGGTTGCCCGCGAGCAGCTCGTCGGTCTGATCGACCTGCTTCAGGTGCTCTTTCGCCTTGGCCTCATCCAGCTGGGCTTCGCCGGTCAGGTAGGCCATCGCCAGGGCCTCGTGCCGGTCACCTCGCTTGGCCACGACGAACTTGTCCGGAAGCGACTGCTCGAGGTGCATCACCTTGTCCTGAAGCTCACGGATCGAGTCCCGGTCGGAGATGATCTTCTGAAGAAGGGTCTTGTACGAGATGTCCTTTTCCTCCTGCACGAGCGTGTCGAGCACGTCGCGCTGTTCGGGGTTCAGATCCTGAGTGAAGATCTCGCTGAATTGAAGGGTCTGCTCCCCGGGCTTGCGGGAGGCGTTGAACATCTCGATCCGCTTCATCATGGTGTCCGACGCCTGATCGATCTGGGTACGGTCCTGCTGGAGCTGCGTCAGCAGCTCATCGCTGCTCCTGGCGGTTCCCGGCCCCTGCCTCGCGCATCCGAACCCCCCGACACTGACCGCCGCGGCGATCGCCGCGCACAAGACGATTCCTCTGCCGCTCATGAGACCTCCTTATGGAACACTCCTCGGGATCGACAGTCTGCTTCCCGGGCCGGACTCCGCACGATCCGTGCCATGCGATCGCCCGGGCCATCGCTCGCGCGAGAAACGAGCCCCGAGAGGCAGCCCCCCGAATGGGCGCGACGCAAGCGGCTGATCCGCAAGGAGCTTATCCAAAGGGCTGGGCTGGAGCAGCATTCACGCCGGTCGCAGCGAATGAGAGGCTTGTTGTCCATTGCGGCCGGACAGTCGAACCGTCGGTCGTCCCGGACGCCGACTCCCATCCCGGGTTTGGACTCAGGCGATCGATCGGCCGGAGGTACCCGAGGTAGTACGTTGTGACAAGACTCCCCCTCCCCAACCTCTACGAGATCGAAGCGTGAGCGAGCCCAGCGGCGAGTCGTGCCGGGAGAGATCCCCGCGATGCCCGTCGATCCGCTGACGGGCCGCGCCTTCCGCTACGAGACCGACGGCAAGGGGTGGCGCCTCCGCACCGAAGCGGATCTCGCATCGATGGAGAATGCCCGCCAGTACGATCCTGTGCTCGACTGGTCGCGGAAATAGCTACCTGTCATGCCGGATTACCGTCGCACCGGAGTCAACCACCCGTGCTTGTCCTCCGTCTCCCCGCGCGCGATCGAGAGATACCTGCGCTGGAGGTCGAGTGTGATCGGTCCCGGCTGCCCGTTGCCGACAGGGAGCCTGTCCACGCTGCGGACCGGGATCACCTCGGAGGCGGTCCCCGTCAGGAAGACTTCGTCGGCGGTGTAGAGCAGCTCGCGCGGCAGCGGTTGCTCGCGGACGGGAAGCTTGGCCTCGCGGGCGAGGGTCAGGACGCTCGAGCGCGTGATTCCCGGCAGCATCGTGCCGTCGATCGGCGGCGTGAAGATCGTGCCGTCGACGACCAGGAAGAGATTCTGCCCCGATCCTTCGCTCAGCATACCGTCCGGTCCGAGCGCGATCGCCTCGTGGAAGCCGTTGGCGAGCGCCTCCATCTTGATGAGCTGCCCTCCGAGGTAGTTCCCCGCGATCTTCGCGATCGCCGGCACGGTGTTGGGCGCGACGCGGTTCCAGCTCGACACGCACGTGTCCACCCCCTTCGAGAGCGCATCCTCACCGAGATACGCTCCCCACGGCCAGCAAGGAAGGTAGACCTCCACGGGGCTCGCAAAAGGAACCATGCTCGCCGCACCGTAACCGCGCAGCACCATCGGGCGCAGATAGCAGGACTCCAGCTTGTTGCGCTCGACGACGGCGCAGCAGGCCGCCTCCAGCTCGTCGAGCGAGTACTTGAGGTCCATGCGATAGATCTTGCAGGAGTTCTGGAGGCGCCGGAGATGATCCCGAAGGCGGAAGATCGCAGGACCTCCGGGCGTCTTGTAGCAGCGAATCCCCTCGAAGGCCGAGGAGCCGAACTGCATCGAGTGGCTGAGGACATGCACCTTCGCCTCTGCCCACCGGATGAATTCCCCGTCCCGCCAGATCCACTCCGTCGCCGTCAACGTGTACATCGCACCCCCATCGCCTCCGCGACGCCTCCACCGGACCCCGGAGCTCACGCCCCTCAGCAGAGGGGCCCTGCGACCTCCACCGCGCAGAATAGTTCATCCGGCGCGAACCCACGCGGCGCGTGACCCGGTTGACGGGACGGGGCCCGGCGGGCGTAAGATGCGGGATGGATTTCACGAAACGCGTCGCGATCATCACGGGCGCTGCGCGCGGCCTGGGCCGCGCTGCCGCGGCACGCCTCCACGAGCGCGGCGCCTACGTTGCCGTCAACGCGCGCGACGGGGCCCGCGCGGGCGAGGTCGCGAGCGCGCTCGGCGGCCGCGCGATCGCCGTGCCGGGTGACATCACCGCGCCCGGCGTCCCCGCGGAGATCGTCAGGAGGACGCTCGACCGGTTCGGCCGCGTCGACATCCTGGTGAACAACGCGGCGCACGCGCGATCGACGCGGTTCGAGCAGCTCGACGCAGGCGAATGGCGCCTTGCTCTCGAGACCAACATGACGGCTCCCTTCCTTCTGATGAAGGCGGCGCTCCCGGCGATGAAGGCGCAGAACTACGGACGCATCATCAACGTCTCGTCGTCCGCCGGCCGGATGGTGAGCACGCTGGGCGGCGCGCACTACACGGCATCGAAGACCGGGCTTCTCGGCCTCACGCGCGCGGCGGCGAAGGAGCTCGGAAAGCTCGGCATCACCGTCAACGCTATCTGCCCGGGGATGATCGACACCGAGCTGACGCGCGAGAACGCGTCGGCCGATCTGCTGGAGCGCCTCTCGGCGTCGTATCCCGTGCCGCGGCTCGGGACCTCGCTCGAGGTCGCCGACCTGATCTGCTTCGTCGCCTCGGAGGCGGCCGGATACATCACCGGCGCCTCGTTCGACATCAACGGCGGCGATCTGATGATGTAGACGTCAACCTCATGAAAGAAGGCACACGGGTTCTCGTCGCCCTCGGGGCCGCGATCGTGGGCGGGATCGCAATCGCCCTCAGCGGCGCCCCGACGCTCCTCCGCGCGGCCGACGGCGTCGCGCCGATCGGCGCCCTCTGGGTGAACGCGATCCGGATGACCGTGATCCCTCTCGTCGTGTCGCTGATCGTCACCGGCGTGGCTTCGGCGACGGACGTGAAGGCGATCGGGCGCCTCGGGGGCAGGACGCTGCTGGTCTTCGTCTCTCTGCTCGCGGCGCACGCCCTCGTGGCGATCCCGCTGACGTCGGCGGTCTTCGGGCTGATGCCCGACCGCGGCCCGAGCGCGCCCGCCCTTCCCGCCGGAGCCGCGGAGGCGGCGAAGCTCATCGCGAGCGATCCGCCGCAGTCCTTCAGCGGGTGGCTCGTCCCGCTCGTGCCCTCGAATCCCATCGCCGCCGCGGCCGGCGGCG
>Ga0137394_10001883_pt1 | contig 15383 bp, 13 predicted proteins | sample czobulk116metaG_FD_108278 | JGI IMG/M metagenome (GOLD analysis project Ga0137394, IMG submission 108278) | Vadose zone soil microbial communities from Angelo Coast Range Reserve, California, USA - czobulk1.16 metaG | ecosystem: Environmental > Terrestrial > Soil > Vadose zone | place: USA...
TCAGTTCGCATCGCAGAAGTATATTAAAGAAGAACCCCCCCGGCCCCCTTCCTGTGCTTGCTTGTCGGCTCGGGATGAGAGACGGCGATACTGTATACGATACGATCGTGACAAGACGAAAAAAAAAAAAAATAGCAGCTGGGGGCCTTCTTTTTGATCCTCACTCGTCGCTGGGTTCGATGTACGTGTACAATAACAGCGCCAGAGAGAGCTCTCGAAATTCAGTCCGCAGAAGCGCGCTCCGTCGGCCGCCGAAAGAAGGAAGGGGGGTGCGGTGGGAGGGGGGGAAACTGCCTACGTTTGCGGTTGTCACAGGTGCGTTGCTATCGGCCGCCTGCCACTGGCAGGCAGGGGTTGGTTCACTGGCCCTTAGACTGACAGTTGGGCACAGGGTACAGTACAGCAGGAAGTTCCAATTCTACCGCCAGCCGCCAAACATTTCGCCGACTTGGCCGACCCTGGTAATTCAAGCCCCCCCATCGTGTGCGACCTGCGGTGTCTTCTACTGCCAGTGTGATACGAGTTTCGGCTTCCCTGCGTGTGCTCATATCGTATCGTTATAAGGGACTTTTAACGGGTTTCCTAGGTCCTACTGGCACATCACTTACTGCATGCAGTAGCGTTACCGTTGCGTTGCGTTGCGAGTCGACTGTTGCTCGACATCTCTTTTCTCTATGGCACAATTTTTTATTCGGGTAACCGATCGTGAAAAACCGGCAATACGGTACATGAGTGTTGGTGCCACTCGGTGGTGTTAATAGCTTGACGGCGTCTTGAGGGGACTTTAGACTTGCCGCCTCCACGCAATCTGTCTCATAAAGATGTGTACAGTGCGATGAACGGAGCCTTTTTGTTGGTCCATTTAATGTTGCATGAGCCAGTGCAACTCGTGAATGGCGAGTCACCAAGTGCCTCACTCTTTAAAAGGTCCGAGCAGCCATGGCACTGCCTGGCGCAAAGAGTTATTTTTTGTTTTCTTTTGTCATTTGCCTTGCTATCCTATGGCTGTTGGAGAGCGATGCCGGGCATATGAACTACTTTGCTGGACTTTTGTTCGTATGAAATACCTACATAAATACAATGTGAGAATAATAACGTACTGTACGAACGCTACCCAGTGTATGCTATAGTACACAGCGCCTAAGAGGGCGATTACTTCGGGGCGGACTGAATAAGGGTGTCCTCATCGGGAATTTCTGATGGTCGGAGAGAGTGGGATTGATGGAAGAAATAAACGGCAAGATGATGAGCGAGAGCGAAAACGAGTACGAGAACCAACAGAAGAGCAAGGCCGAAAGCAAAGCGGGCGCAACAAGTACAAGTGAGACGATTACGAGACGACAACGCTGGGACAGGACTTGAAAGCGGGGGGGATACGACTCGCAGGGGATGGTGGGGCCGAGGGCGAAGGAAGCAGCTTATTTATTCCACCTCGCCTTCAACCGCGACGGCGCGTCCTCCTCATCTTCTTCATAGTCGTCGCTTTCCTCGAGCGAGGAGCGCGACCGTTTCCTTCCCCGACCGCGCCACGTCATCTCCGGGTACTCACACCGCCTGGACCGCTTCTCACACTGCCTGTACAGCACCGACGATGGATCAGCGACCCCGAGATTTTTAAAAAGAAAAAAAAAAAAAAAAGGGAAAGAAACTCACTGGCAAGTGTGGTCTTGGTTGTCGCCAGCCGCTGGCCGGCATTGGATCTTCCGCCGGCGACAGAAGAGACATGCCAGCTTGGCCCGCAGCACGGGGCGCTTGCGCCCCAATAGAGGCAGACTGAAAGCCGAGTTGAGAGCGCTCTTACCGGTACTGGTACGGGCTCGATCGCGTGAGGTCGACGACGTTACCGGAGCGCCCACCGAAGATGACGGGCGCGATGACAATGGTGAGAGCGGGCTCGACGCAGCAGATTGGTCTTCTTTGGCGGATCCCGGCAAGGCTGGCTGGAGCTGAATGACGCGACGAGGCAGCTTTTTCGTAAGTGTACGTATGGATACGGCATGTTGCTTGGAAAGGAAGGGGCAAGGGGATCGTGGGCTCGTGGGTAAACTTACCTTACGGAGGCGCGGGAGCGTGTCGTAATCCTGGGTCATCACCTCAGGGAGTGATAGCACTAGTGTGTGAGCCTGCGAGGGCGTTACGACAGCGATAGACTCCTTTCGTGCTGGCACCGCCGCTGTGCTTGGCGGTGTTGCGGAGGAAACGGGGGACTGGGCTGTTGCTGCTGTTTGCACACCGGTAGATGGAGGAGGCAACGCGACTAGCTGTGGCAAAGTAGGGGGGTCCACCACCGCCGTCACAGGAGCAAGAGATGTCGATATCGATGACTGGCCGCCACTCAACGCTGAGTCCGAAGTCATCGTGGGGCCCCGCGTGTTTCCGAGGACAGGCGTGCGTGCGGGAGGCGCCTGTCGTGCCTGTAGTTCCTGCGGCCCCAGAGCGTGTGCGATTAACGAGACACCCGACTGCTGCGTGCCTTGTGCAGGTGTGATGGGAGTGTTCTGCTTCAGGACCTGATACAAGGAGCTGTGGCGTAATGGTACCGGTGCCAGGGGCGACGCAGTGCCAGTGATTGACCGATCGTCGGTCAGATGTCGTTCGGTAGGTAAGAGACTAGATTGTGAGAAGACATCGCTCAGGGGGCTGCTGACGAGCAGAGTGTTATTATTTGGATAAGGAGGAGGTGGCTCGTCGAGTAGGGTCAATTGGTCGGGGTTCATGACGGACTCGACTTGCGAGTGTCCGTCAAAATTCGCAAAGCCAGGCACCGTGCCACTTTGATGAGTTCGAAAGAACGGCACCAATGGTTCGGAGTAGTTGCTGGGCAAGGCCATCCGAGAAAAGCCCTGAATGTATGGCGTGGGATACGGATGCTGCGCTGCAAGCTAAGTTTGGCGTAAGTCCGGAACGGAGTACGAGTGCCGAGGAATGGGGGGAAACGCACCTGTTCGCGAGAACGGAGAGCCGGTTTCTGCTCACGCTCATAGCCATGGGATTCTTGGTGATACATGTTGCGAAACGACAAGGCTTCGTGCGCATTGTCGAGACGGTGGTTGCCAGATTGCGAGAGTGCGTCCTGCCCAGGGTGCAACGTCGGAGGTTGTATCATCAGGGACTCGAGTGGATACCACGCGGCGGAGGTCGTCGCGACCAGAGGAGCAGCCCATTCATAGCCAACGAAGATGTTGTTCGTCTGAGGTGCGAACTGCGAAGAGTTCGTCGAGGCAGCTGTAGTAGTCATCGTTGCTGTGTACTGGAGGGGAGCACCGTAGCAGGTACAACGGTCGTGGATGGGGCACGACATGAATGCGAATACTTCCGAGTCCGTGCAAGGCGAGTTCGATAAAATATCAAGGAGTGAAAGGAAGTGAGGAGAAAGAATCGCTGAGATCACACGGCGGGTGTGTCGGCCTTTAGGACATCTCTGAACGACACGCTAGTCTGAAAAAGAAGCCCTGAGATATAGGCAAGTGATAATATTATTTTATTATTAGCGATTTATCGAGGGACGGGGGAAGGGGAGAAGAAAAAGCACAGTTAATGGCGAATTTTTGACACTGCTAGAACGCTTCCCTGGTACCAAGCGCCTATTGTAGTGTTCCGTTTCCTTATTCATCTTAACTCTTTTGGGGGCGTGTCAGTTTGGTTTGGACACAGACGCCTATCGCGACCGCTTAACCAAGCGGCGGCGCGGTCGCAGCAGCGTATCTGAAGCTCAGCCCGTGGGGTGAGTACAGATCTGTCTCATCTTTACTAGGCCTTTCATTGGCTAGCCAAAAAGTCACGAATTGCAGACTCGATCCCCGGGCGGCGGTCGCGTATCGAGCGGGGACTAGGCCCTGCCTGTCTTGCTACGGTAGTGAGTGGGAAAGAGTCTAAGGATGTAAGCGCAAGACGGCGACGGCGGCAACCCCGGGACGCAGACACCCCCTGACTCGGACACACGCATCCTCGAGCCTCGAGGCCACGCCACAGGACGTTGTTGCGAATGCCCACCTAGCTGGCTGCTGCCTGACCACCTCAACCGACTTGCCGAGCGTTATCTGCTGGGTGGTCACGTTCTATGACAGTGCCGGACACCCAAGACGGTGGCATCAACTGTCCATCAACCTCCTTAGCTTGCATCACGCCAATGCTACACGCTAGTGGTGGCAGTGGCAGAACTTGAAACTACGCTTTCGCAATGGCACGCAGATGGATCTGGGGACACCAGCACCGGTTTTAGACCTGGTGACCGGTGTCCGCCACTCGTTGGTCCTGCCACTTGCACAGTACCCACGGTGATTATGTGTCGGGTGCTTTATGGACATTGATACTCAGCGCCGTGATGGTCGTTCGCTCAAAATGGGGTGCATCCTCTTAACGCGAGAGGTTCAAAGTTCATGCAATAGGACAGGATCCAGGGCGGCACACGACAAACTCGTCTTACGACCAGAGGCTCCGAGCTGACAGGCCCCCTGGCCCTAAAATTGATTCGAACCATGACCGTGGTCTGGACGTCCGACTTGCAGAAATTCCAGACCTACTACGTTATTGAGAGTTTGAGAGCACGTGGAGGAGGAAACGATAGCAGTGTGTGACAACAATCTCGTCGCGAAATTAAAGGGGTTGGGTGGGCGCAAAGCTCAGCTTATCCCCTTTCAGATGTTCGATTCAAAGTGACGCCACCGGGTGCACTCCCTGGCCGGGGTGAGGTAAGAGCCCAAGGCAGTAAACAAAAAGGAAGGAACGCGCTGCTTTTGACAGAAGCTTCCCTGTCAATCCCTGATTGTATTAGCGCTCGAGATAATAAGAGAAAGTGATTGCCAGTACGTAGCGATAGCGACCCAACGAAATGCAGGAATTCAGGAATTCAGTCAAAAATTCGGGGACAAGACCTGAGGAAGGTTTTGCGCCTCGGCGTGGGCATGAGATTCCCAGAACTTGCTAATTTGACCCCCGTCATTTAAACCACGGAGTGCCTGGCAGAGCGCAACACCGATGCTGTCGCATACCTTTCAATGAATGAACCAGCTCCGAGTTGTCAAGTGTCATGCAATGCTGTATCATGCTGTACGGTGCTACAGTAGTAGCGATCTTCGGCCTACAGTAGCACAAGTACAACTGCACGTTGGTAGGTAACGTAACGGTGTGATCTTCTGCCCAGCAATATAACCTCTCTTCTGTCAAAAGTCTTGCGATCAAATCACAATCTCGGTTTAGTATGTACCTAAGTCCTCAAAAAAAAGGTAACGTAACATGGGTTCTTTTTGCGCGCGATCCCATTGTTAGTTATTACTCGATAACGATAACCAAGAAAAGAATCACCAAGCGTCCCATGATTGAATGATTGACACAACCCCAAACAGGCAGCGGCGTTCCAAGGGAAAGGGTCCTCAGATCTGAGGCATCAAGAGAATCTCTCTTTTCCCATTCCGCGAGATGATTCCTCACAAGTTGTGGAGTCTGTCTGACAAGAAGATAAGTTGAGACGATGGCTGTGGTCGAGTCGATCACGTGTGTCAACAAGCAAGTTGAATTTTTTGGAATGGAGACACGCCATCGGTAGATCTCGATCAGGGGGGGCCATCGACTCGGGTAATGGGGCAATCATAACATAATGCTCTTTCACCTTTCAGCTTTCAGTGAAAGGTGGCCGTCGGACAACTCTGGAAAGTTACATCCTCCCCCTCTCCGTACCTACCTCATGGAAGGGCTTATCAGATGCTCGACATAAACGGACCTCCGTCTCTCATGCACTCAGGGCGATGAGAGACCCAGACATAGACTCGACGGCCAACGAAAAGGGAGGGGCTCAAGGCCCACCCAACAGAATGAATTTGTTACCAAGTTCTGGTACCGAAGGGTTAAGGGTTTTCGCGCTGCCAAGTGCCCCACCAACTGCACATCCATCGCAATTTATTATGTTCCCTTAACCCAGGCACCGCATTCGAATCGATCATCTGCTTACTGTACAGTACTGCGGCGAAGTCGGTTTGTAGCCTAGCCCAGCCACAGCGAGCCACGGTGTGGGGCCTGGAGGGGGAGCCAGGAGGAAGGCAACGTCAAGGGTCCGCGCCAGACACGGCGGTTTCCACTCCACAGTGGCGTACTTACCACACATGTACTGCACGGTACCGAATATGGCACAGTACGATACACAATGGGGGCCAAAGTGCTGCCTGAAAATGCCAAAATATTATCGAACTTTGAAGTGGATTTATGTTCCGAGCTCGCCTGTCAGCACCACCGTGACATGATCAATGACGCCAAAAAAAATAATGCTTTTCTCCACGGAAAAAAAATAATCGACAGGCACCTCGCAGATCCCAACGGCAGGCTAGTGGCACATTGATCGACAAGCGCACGGCAGCCTGTAAGTAATGTACCTTTGGACTTTTGGGGAGCGGGGTTTGAGGTGACTCGGAGGGCGGAGATTCTGGCGATAATTGCGCATGCCCCAGAACCAGTTCAGTTCCGAGTCCAGTTCCAGTGGGTTCAACATGGGGGAGGTGTGCAAGGCGATGATTACTTGTGAGGCTCGGGCTCGAGTCACGGTATTCCTCTTCTCCTTTCTATCCTTCCTGTTTGCGCTTCTGGTAGGAAAGACAGACGGTGATCATGCACGCACCATAAATCCGAGTCGGCAGTCTCGCTTGTCAAAAATAAAAATAAAAATAAAAATCGACCTTCGACGCGTCCAGCCTCGTCGCTCACAACTCCGAGTCCAAGTCAACGCAAATCAGGCACTGACTCGGATAACCCCTCCCCGTTTTTCAATGCGCAGGTCGTAAACAGTGCGGTGCGGTGCATTACGAAGTACGTGACCACCGTACCATGCAACTGAATAAGCACCGTACCGTACTGTACGGTGAACTTTATCGATTCAAATTGCTGGCTGGGCACGGATGGCATGTGCTATGGCCACTGGCTGGCACTGCCCAACGCGATACAGCCATCAGAAAGGGGGCTCCTTGGCACTTCGTGGGAGAACTCTTCAGGATATGGAACTTGAAACCTTCTGTTGAAACCTTCTGTTGAAACCTTCTGTTGAAACCTTCGTCGTGCAGTGTTCAGTCATATGACTGGGATTCGATGCAAAACTGAAGCGGTCAGCCTGGCGGGTCCGGTGGGATCTGCTGTGTTGTCAGCCGTTCACTACGTTCACTGGCACCTACACAGTATATCTAGAAATTCCCTGCACTTGTTTTGATCACACGCAAAAAAAAAAAGCTAGTTGTAAACTTGAAACATCACCTCTCCGTAAAGGCAGCAACAACATAGACAAAAAAAATCCGTCCCGAAAAGTCGAATGCAGAATCGGTTGCTGATCACGGGAGCGTAAAGCAGGCGTAATACATGGTGAAATTGTAACGGGCGGTACACACGATCGCAATATATCTACTACAGTAGCACAGTAATTCTTGGCGTCCCCATGCTACTGTGCCTCCCACTCAAATCGAATCGAGGAAAGGAAGAAAGTATTCAAACATTCACTGCTGTACTGGCAAAGGATGACCGTACAGCAACGGCCTTTTCGGACAGACGTTTGGCCGCGCGAGTAGATCTGACTTCTCACGCTCATATGAGTCACTACTGCACGCGCGCGCACAGGTCGGCGCTGCCTACTTTCCAGAAGTTGCACACAACGGGCATGAATAAGGTCATATGATGAAGGGGGAAGGGGGGGGGGACATGAAGGGACACTAAAAAGTAACTTAAACCTAAACAAAAGAAGTTGCGGTGAAAGATGCCCTATCACGATTTTTTTTAAGAACACAAGTCAAAGAGGCGCAAAAACGAATAATTGCTGGACTAATGATTTTCGCCCTCTAAGTCCCGAAGATAGGACGGAGGTTGGGTGAATCGCGACGAGGAATTTGAACTGTTTAACGTAAGTCGTTTCAAGAAAAAAAGTGGGACTGGGTCGAAAGGCTCTGCTGATCAGAACGAAGAGAAACAAGACGAAAAGATGCGTGGTGGGGATATATATCGACGGGGAGAAGGGTCGTGGGGTACGTATAAAGGGTAGGTATAAAGAAATGTATGGGAGTCGGGTCGGCCGTCGAAGGTATGAAGTTAACCGGGTGCGGTCAGGGGGGAGGGGGGGTTGAAGAACTGATACAGACAAACCGAATAATGATACCAACAACGCATCAACATCTTGTCCAATAACTCAGAAAAGTGTTGGGTTGGACAAAAGCCAAAAAGACAAGAAAAGGGTCGTCACCTACAACATCACGAAAGTGGTAAACATCTCAATTACACGCTCTGCCCCAGCTCAAGTTCAGGGAGACACGACGCGGTCCACGCACCGCCTGCAAGGCAGCACGCCCGCCTGTTTTTGCTGTACATGCGCCTGACCTTCAACCACAACAACACCTTCTTCGGCAGCCATGCGCTGACGCAACCGCGCGAGTTGGCGTTCCTTCGACACGAACCCCTTCCTCTGCTCCTCTACTTTATAATTGTTGCCTTCCACAGTCGATGGGATTTCAGACGAGGCGCACGCGCTAGGCCATGAGAACGGCGATTGGAACGGCACGAGGCTCGCAAGGTTCTGCAGCGTAGCGAAGGGGCGAGCGCTCACGCTTACAATTGCGTCGGCCGACGATGACCTCACTGCAGCCTCGCCGGACGGAGGTTGCCACCGCGACTGGGCCGAAGAGCTAAGCGCGCGTCTGATGTCATCAGTTCAATAAGATGCGGCACCCGTATGTACTCACATACTGGAACACGAGCTTGCCTTGGTCGTGGGCTGAGGAATAAAGGTTGGCGCGGAGACCGACTTTGTGATTGGTTGCGGAAGGAATGAGGGGCGTAATCCTCCACGCATATTCGACGGCGACGACGTTGGGGCACGGGGAGAGAACTTGGCGTCCTTGGGGAGTCCCTCGAAACGCTTCAGCGCAGTCGCACGCGGGATGGAGGAGGGAGATGGCGGCGAGGCACGGGTGCGGGAGGCAAGGCGCACTGCGGTAAAAGGGAAAGGGGTGTGGTCATCATCCTCGGCCTCGGTCACAGGCTCGTGATACGGCATAGGCTTGTGCCCCAGAGGCATACGCTCAGGTGTCGTTGGTGAAGGTGTCTGTGAAGACTCGGGCGAGACAAATGGAGACGGGATCTTGAATGTAAACTTGATCCCACCCTCATCTTCTTCGCCTATAAACTCATCTTCTGTGCCAGCGTCCATGGTATCCTCGAGCTCTTCTTCCTCTTCGAGGACGACATCGAGCCCCGAACCGGCATAGAGTACAGCATCCTTCGCTGGCGGTGACTCGACTTCAATCCCCACATCTACAGGAAGCACAAAGGGAGGCAAATCGTCAGCATCATCTTCAACCACACCGAAGAAGCCTCTCGAGAACGGATTCGGAGTGTCCGGAAGGGCAGTAGAGATCGGCGGTGAGTCCCCAATGTCTTCAAGGCATCCAAAAAATCGGTCAATTTCCTCTGGCACATGTTGCGGAGAAGCTGCATGAGGCGTGCCCTTCACAGGGAATGACCACTCGCGGGAGAGCGAGGACCGCTTCGCATGCGTTGGAAAGGATGTAGCCAAAGGCGTGAGAGAGGGCGAAGGCGACACGGAGTGTACCAAATGGGCTGTCGAGCGCGGGATATCTTCCAGGGAGCTGAAAGACGAACCATCGTGGGAGATGAAGCTTTCGTCGCCTTCTTCCTCATCTTCGTAACCCATGAGGTTGTTCTCCTGATCCGAGTATGGCTCCTCATCCTCGTCAACCTCCTGGACGGACTTGAGTTCGGAAGCAGTTAACACGTGCCCGTCAAGCGAGTCGACGTCCGTCACGGAACCCAAGGAGTCGATGGACATTACGTGGCGAGCCGGTATGATCGGAGTGGGCGCGTTGAAATAACTCAATGCTTCTAGCGCTTTCTCGAGCTCCACGCGACGACGACGCTCTTCTGCCAACTCAGTCTTGACACGTTCGAGTTCAAGCACGGTCTCTTTGCTGCGCGCCGTCTCCTCCCGCATAGCATGAAACTCTGCCTGCGAGGCCGACAAGGCGGCAGCACTCTCCTCAGCACGACGAGCGGCAGCACTCTTCTCGATCTCCAGATTCTCGCGAGCAATAAACGCCTGGCGTCGCTCAACATCGATGCGTTGGGCAAGCACACCGTTCTGTTTCTCGAGATCGGCCACTCGCGTGCGCCATCCAACGACATCGCGCTTTAGTTCATCTCGTTCTGCCTTGAGGTCGGCTACAAAATGGAGCATCTCCTCAGTCGGCTCCGGACCGCCTGAAGACATGTCAGAAGCGGCGAAGGAAGCAGGGCGGGAGTGAGTACGGGACGAGAGAGCGCGTTCGAGGTCCGCAATGCGCGCTACAAGAGCAACTTGAGATTGGAAGAGAAAGTGTTGCTCATTGCTGACGGACCACGGCCGGGGCCAGTCACCGTCGGACCCGGTCGATGCGTGGCGATCAGTAGTGGGAGTGAGCTCTGGGGTCGGGAGACCATGATAAGACGGTTTGTAAGAGATGCTACTACGCCTTTTGGGTGCTTCGAATGGATCTGAGGATCCTGAAGGCGGATTGTCGGTCAGCTCCGGCCGACGAAAAAACGGGGCAGACGAGACGGCATGAGTCGGAGGAACGACGATAGAGCGGCGATGAAAGGAAGCGGCACTGGTAAGAACACCATCCGAAGGAGGAGAAGAGACCAAGCTGGGAGACGTAATGAGGGTAAGTGACTTGAGGCCAGAAGACTTGGAGGGAGTGTACGTGGGTTGTTCGGAGTTGGTACCTGACAAGGGCCTGTCCGGGCTGAGCGAAAGCGGGCGGAGACTAAGGCCAGCAGGGCGCGGACGCGCACGAGTAGGGGTCGGAGATGTAGGAGCAATGGCGGCGCGCGCAGCTGACATAGTCGGAGGCGAGGAAGGTGCCTCGGGCTCTTCTTCCTCTTCCTCTTCTTCTTCGACGAGGGTATGGAGCTGATCTTTAATGGAAGAAGACAGACGGTTGCTGAGCGACTCGCGCATGTTGGAGAGACCACTGATCCCAGAAACGAAGGCGGCCATACTAGGGGGAAACGAGGGCTTACTCGCTGCATTGGGGGGTGAGTTGAAAAAGAAAGGAAAAGAGGGAAGAGGTGTCCGTACGCAATTCAGAGATCCTGCGCTCGATCTCCGGAGTGCTCAGCTCTGGGATCTCAACGGGAGAAAAGCCATCTGCACTTGACTTGCCCTCGAGGGCCCAAAGAGCGCGACGACGAACGGAGTCCTTGTCGCCGAGGCTCATGCTATCCTCACTATTAGAAGCGGAGAGAGCGGGGAGAGAAACGCCCATGACCTCCGCCGACTCGCGGCGGGTGGAGACGGATGAACGGCGGCGATGGTGGGATCCGCGCTTTGTTCCCGCGGCAGAAGTTGAACTTAACTGTGACAGGGAAGCGGGTGAAGACGAAGAGGAGGACAACGAGAGCGATAGGTCGTGAGAAGAGACAGAGAACGGAAGGGGAAGCGAGGGCGAGGGCGAAATGGAGACGGAGACGTTGCGAGAATGGGAGCGTGAATGAGAGTGTCTCTTGGGCTGAGAGGAGGGCGAGTGGGTGGCGAGTGGCGGGGCACCACCAAGCTTGAACGACTCGAACTGGCGGAAAGAAAGTACGTTAGCGGCGGCGTCGTTGGATCAGAGAATGACGAAAGGAAGAGAGGGAAAAAAAAAGTATTACCCTCTTCTTGTCGGCAAGGAAGTCGTCATCTCTGATCCAGTCAGCGGCGGGGTCGATATGGCCAACGATGGTAGTCATGCTATTAATATCTTTTTTTTTGTTTGAATAAAATTAATTTGTGGAAGGAGCGGAGGTGTGCTTTGTGAAGCGAGTGGAAAGGAAGGAAAGGACACGCAAAGGACAGGAAAGAGAGAGTGGTGGTCGCAACTAAAGCTGGCGATGGAAGCCTTCGAACGTGTTCATTTCCAATTGTTCGTTTTCGGTCGACTCCCTCAACATGCCACCACTCAAGCTCGTCCCATCCACAACCGCGTTTCTCCTCTGCGATCTCCAGACAAAATTTCGTGCGCGAATGACCTTGCTTTTCTCCCAGCCTCGCTAACACGACTATCTATCAGAACCGGCCATCCATGCGTTCGATTCCCTCGTCTCCACGGCGAATAAGCTCTTCAAAGTAGCCAAGGTGCAGTGCGGGATCAATGCGGCAAAACCAATTCACCCGACAAACATTCATTTTTTAGATACACGAGGTGCCCGTGATCGTCACCGAACAGAACCCGAGAGGTCCGTCCGTCGCAAATTCGGTTCGCGGTTGCACAAGCGTCGCGCCTCTTATTTATGTGCTGTGCCACAGGCCTCGGCAAGACCGATGACCGCATCGACCTTGCGTCGCTTGGCCCACTCCGCCTCGCTACCATCGAAAAGTCGCTCTTCTCGATGGCCACGTCCGAGTTCCTCCAGCTGATCGCCACTCACGACCTCAAGTCGTTCGTCCTCATGGGCATCGAGGTGCGTCTCCTCCCCGTCTCACGACTTGCAGCCTAGATCGCGTCATACGCCCACCTAGTCGCACGTATGCGTGCTGCAGACCACCCTGGACCTCCTCGAGCACGGGTACAACGTGCACGTGCTCGCCGACGGCGTGTCGAGCTGCAACAAGGAGGAGGTGCCATGGGCGCTCGAGCGAATGCGTCAAGCCGGTGCCCAGATCACCACCAGCGAGAGCGTGCTTTTCCAGTTGCAAGGTAAATGAAAAAAAAACGAAATGGCTCCCGTTCCCCCCGCATTGATTGTGTGCTGCTCCCGATAGTCGACGCGTCGAGGCCAAACTTCAAGGCGTTTTCCAACGTCATAAAGGAGGAGAAGGAGGCAACCGCGAAGACGCTGCAGACGCTGCTACCCACCCGGCATTCGCTTTTGTAGATATGACTATTTGAAAGGCGATCGTAGAGCGTAAACATGTATCATGGTATCTAGTCAATATATGCATGGCAGAGAGCGAGGCATCAACGCGCCGTATCACATGACAGTACCTGGTTATATACAGCACCCTAGCACTTGCTGCCAACCACGAACCCTCCAGTTCAACTTACCCCCCAGAAATGCTCGGACGACTCATACACCTCGGCATCGATGCCCTCCTCCTCAGCGCCTTCCTCGCTGGTATCAAGCGATCTACCGGCTTAACGTGTGTCCCCTTTTCTCCCTTTCCTTGTCCCTCGTTCCTCGGAACGCAACCCCATATATATCGAGCTGCCAGCTGACAACCCCCGCTCACGTCGCGCGATTCGCATGCAGACCCGCATTGACCCAGGTACCGAACAAGGACGTCCGCCGTGAGTGGTCCTCCGAGACCATCAATGTTTCTAAATCGCTTACGACACGCTTGGCAGAGCTACTGCGCACGTATCTGGAAGTCGGTACGCTCCGTTCCTTCCCACCCTCCTAGACGGTGTATTTTCTCAACGCATGGCGCGCTTGCCACCGACAGGCGAATACATATTCGATTTTGCCGTCGTGGTCTTTGGGGTGCGCTTGCCGTTAACCTCGTGGCTTTCGCGCGCAAGCTAACGATCACCATCTCACATCCATCGCCTTTTCCAGCGGTCTAGCTCCTTTGAGCGCAGGCGCTCGACGTGATATATATTTCGTTTGCAGTCACATCGCTTTCGCATCGTGTAAATGTGCGTCGCTCGTATTTCGGCTCGCAGCTACACTCGTGATTGATCAAAGGCACGCACAGATGTATTTCAATAACGGATTTTCTGTTGCTTCCTCACCTCTCTCTACCTTAATATGTTATCTGTGGTCATGAGAACTCTGTGCGTTTTAAAGGGTGAAGACAGAACTTGTATGAGCAAGCAAAGGAGAATAATTATAACATCAACCAAGGAAGTTGAACACGAAAAAGTGCAGTACGACTGAGCCCACGACAAAGTCTGCGAATGCCCTGCAAAGATCTGAGCACACACAGACCGCACATAAAGGGTCGTGGTCAGAGAACACCCACCGTTCAGGCGACACGTCCTTGAACAGCTCGCGGTTCGTCACATTGACTTGGGAGCGCAGCGACGCAGTAAGCACAAATTGCCCAATCGTGCTCCCGAACCTGTCCCGTCCCCGCCAAAAAAAAGGAAATTAAAAACAAAACAAAAGCGAGACGATGGGCACACAAAAAAACAACTACTCACCCAGCGAGAAAAGCGTTATAAGGGAAGTTCGTCACGAGCACGCAATACGCGAACTGTGCCGCGCCCGACAGGGCCAGGAAGACGAGGAAGGCGTCGACGAGTTTTAGCCGCGCAGGCGTCGCGTCGACGTACGCTATCCAGAGCGTTCGCAGTGCGGCCGTCGAGGCGGAGGATAATGCTGACGCGGGTGCGGAAGCGGAAGAAGGAGTCGAAGGGGGAGCAGTGGAGTGGGTGGCGGGACGAGCAGGGGTCATCGTGGGCTTGGGCTTGGACGCAGGAGCGTGCTTTGGTGACTTGGGCCCTGCCATTGGTTCTTTTTTGTTGTCGCTGTTGGATTTTGTTCTTCTTAGTTGGTCCGCAGCGGCGATAACTTTGAAGTCAGTTGCAGCAGTTGCTATGATAGGTCAGGCCAGTCAAGCCGCCAACGTGGCCATACAAGCGGTGCCCTGGGTCTCAGCGCATACCGCTCTCCGGGGTCCTTGTACTGTATTTACGCGCCGCGCGCTGCTCCGTGTTCTTCAAAGTTGCTGTACAACAGCGGAAAGCTTTTCCACTCACCCTCCCATCATCATGCACCGCGTCGCACGCGGCTTCTCGACAGCAGCACCGACACGTTGCCCAAAAACGACGAGCGCAGCTCGGCTAGCCGCACGTTCTCTTCGCAGCGCCGTCGTGAGACCGCCAGCAGCAACAGCAGCAGCGGTAGGAGCAGGACACTCGCGGAGGATGATTCATGTCCGAGTCCCGCTACCGTATAAAATTGAGGATGGGATGGGCGACTTTTTCTCGCCCGCCGCGCTCAAGGTCGTCGCGGTGGACTACCAGCAAGGCCTGCTCGACCGTCTCAACGAGCAAATTAAAGGTGTGTCCTGTCGCGCTGCCTTTCTCTCTCTAGTCTTTTTTTAATGAACTCACATATGAGGTAGGTACCAAGTTTGAAAATATGAGCGTCGCTCAGATCGTCATTTCCACTGCCCCGCATGAGAGCCAAACGCTCGCATTTAACTATGCGAGTCTCGCGCTCAACAACAGCTTCTTCCTGCACCACCTCGTGAGTCCACGTACACACTCAGAAAAATACCCGTCTACTAACACCACACGGTGACTGCCACGCGCGTCGGGGAAAAAAAAAACAAAAAATTAGAAACCGCCAACAGCGAATTCTCTGAATCACGAACCGGCTCTGACCGACAAATGGGTGAACACAGACCGGACGCAAACGCTGGGCGGCGTGATCGCGGCCCA
>Ga0137394_10001884_pt1 | contig 15376 bp, 14 predicted proteins | sample czobulk116metaG_FD_108278 | JGI IMG/M metagenome (GOLD analysis project Ga0137394, IMG submission 108278) | Vadose zone soil microbial communities from Angelo Coast Range Reserve, California, USA - czobulk1.16 metaG | ecosystem: Environmental > Terrestrial > Soil > Vadose zone | place: USA...
ATCTGGCTGGATGCCACATCGACGGGGCCGTACATCCTGATGGGGAAGGTCCTGGAGAAAAAGGGCGAGACCGCCCTTGCCGTGCGCGCCTTACAGCGCGCCATCGCCATGGATCCCAATAACTCCATCCCTCACCATTTGCTGGGACAGGCTTACCGCGAACTAGGCAGGACGGAAGAGGCGGAGCGCGAGCTTAAGTTGTCGGAGCAATTGCAGATTCATCAAGATGCGAAGCCTTGAGCAACTCAGTCGGGGCGTAGCGGAACCAGGGAGATCAACCGTGTCGAACCGCGCTAAGTTTGCCTTTCTCGCTGTAACGATCGGGCTTTGCTTTTCGGTAAGTCCCGGCCTGGCGCAGCAAGTTCCGCCCCAAAGTTCGAAAGCGGAGCACGCTCACCAGAAGGCGCAGGATCCGTGGTGGAAGCACGCCGTCATTTACGAGATCTATCCGCGCAGCTTCCAGGATTCGAACGGAGACGGCGTCGGCGACATCAACGGGATTACGTCCCGGCTGGATTACCTCCGGGACCTGGGAATCGATGCCATCTGGATTAGCCCCATGTACCCGTCGCCGCTGGTGGATTTTGGCTACGACATCTCGGATTACACGGCCATCGATCCTCTCTACGGTACTCTCGCGGACTTCGATCGATTGGTAAGCGAAGCGAAGAAGCGCAACATCCGCGTGATCATGGATTTTGTGCCTAATCATACGTCGGAACAACATCCCTGGTTTGCGGAATCGCGCTCTTCGCGTACGGATCCGAAGCGCGACTGGTATGTGTGGCGCGACGGCAAGGGGCCGGGCCAGCCTCCCAACAACTGGCAATCGTGGTTTGGCCATTCCGCGTGGCAATTGGATCGGGCGACAAATCAGCATTATTACCATCACTTCTACACAGAACAGCCCGATCTGAACTGGCGCAATCCCCAAGTGCGGAAGGCCATGTACGACGCGATGCGCTTCTGGCTCGACCGTGGCGTGGCCGGGTTTCGAATTGATGCGGTATCGCGTTTGTTTGAAGATCCGAATCTACATGACGACCCGATTCTGCCCGGAAAGAACGCTTATGGTGATCCGAATATCGCGCACAAATACACAGACAACTTGCCGGAAGTTCATGAAGTGCTGCGCGAAATGAGGCGGGTAGTGAACAAGTATCCGGGAAATCCGGTCCTGATCAGCGAGGCCGACGAGCCAAATATCGCAGAGCTCACGAAGATGTACGGCAGCAAGGGTGATGAGGTTCAGTTGCCGATGGATTTTCAGATTGCTGACGTCAACCGGCTCTCCGCGCCGGATTTCCGCAGGCTGCTGGATGAAATCGACCGCAACGCGGCCGGCGGACAGCCGCACTATTTTTTTAGCAATCACGATCAGCCGCGCCAGTGGGATCGTTACGGAGACGGCGTCCACAACGATCAGATTGCCAAACTCATGGCCGCTCTCCTTCTCACCACACGCGCGACGCCGCTTATGTATTACGGCGAAGAAATCGGCATGCGGACTACGACTCCCGTTCGCAAGGAGGACGTCCAGGATCCGATCGGGAAGATCGGCTGGCCTGAGGAGAAGGGCCGCGACGGTGAACGCACACCCATGCAATGGGATGCATCGAAGAACGCCGGGTTCAGCACGGCGGAGCGTCCTTGGCTGCCTGTGCCGCCCAGCTCAGCCGAATACAATGTGAAGGCCGAATCGCAGGACCCCGGCTCCATTTTGTCTTTCTACAAACAGTTGCTCGCGTTACGCCGAAACGAGCCTGCCCTGCGGGATGGACGTTACCTGCCGGTGAATCGAGAAGATCCGTTCGTGCTTGCGTACTTACGCAAGAATCCAGGCAGCGGCGATGCGATTTTCGTTGTGCTGAACATGAGTGCGGAATCAAAGACGGTGAGGTTCGATCTCGCTGCAGACGGAATCAAGGAGAGTACTGCGAGACCCTTGATTGCGGCCCCGGAGATGGGCCACGAGTCAACGCAGCTTAATCATTTTACGATTCCCGCATTCGGAGTCTTTATCGGGTCGGTTCACTGACGTAATCAATGATTTCTCGGGATGAGGCGCTGTTCCAACACGCAGCCCGAGAACAACTTCCAAGAATCGCGTTTCCAATCTAACTCAGGGCGTGTTTCAAGCGCTTCGCGGTTCTCTGCAATTGGCGCTTGAGAGCATCGACTTGCTTCGATATATCATCAAGCTCTTTTTTAGCTAGCGATCCTGCTCTTGCAACCTTTTGCACTCCGCGATCCGCTTTGCCCATTGCAGTTCCAATTCCCACCGCAACTCGTGTGAGCTTACTCTTTCTGGCCATCGTAGTCCTCCATTCAGAATAGAGCCATCCTATACCCGAACGATTCCAAGAGTCATTAACCTTAAACAGAATTGTACGGAAGAACCCCGCTGAGGCGCCGGCGCAAGAAACGGTTCTTCCGCGTAAGGCTCTAGGCGAGGCCGGCCTTGGAAAGGGGCAATTCGCGAATGCGCTTTCCGGTCGCGGCAAAAATCGCGTTGCATAGGGCGGGCGCAAACGGCGGCAGCCCGGGTTCGCCAATTCCAGCCGGTGGCGCTTCGCTCGGCACGATGTAAACGTTTGTTTCCCTCGGGGCATTGTTCATCCGCGCCATCTGGAAGGTATCGAAGTTGGATTGGTCGATCACGCCGTTGGTCGCCGTAATCTCTCCGTAGAAGGAAAGGCTCGTGCCCATTACGGCTGCACCTTCGAACTGCTGACGCGCCATCTCCGGATTTACGACCGTGCCGGCGTCCAGGGCCGTGTCCACTCGTTTGATTTGCACTTGCCCACCGTCGTTGACTTGCACTTGTACGACCGTCGCCACATAGGTCAGAAAGCTGCGATGCATCGCCACGCCAATTCCGTAGCCGTTGCCCGGCTTCTGCTTTCCCCAGCCTGCCTTTTCCGAAGCGAGCGTCAGCACGCGGCGAAATCTCGCGGTATCGATCGGATATTGCTCGTAGTCCGCGTCGTAATTGGGAAATTCTTTCGGGAGTTCGGCTCTCGGCACCACGCGGTCCGGCCCGAGCAATTGCAGCAAGTAATCCACCGGATCTCTGCCGGCCGCGTGCGCCAGTTCATCCGCGAACGAATGAATCCCGAACGCGTGATAGATGTTGGCGACAGACCGGAACCAGCCGATCCGTGTGTGGGTTGTCGCAGGCCCGTTCTCAGCGCGAAAGCGTGGCAAGGCGTACGGGACATCCGTGAAACCTAGCCCAAGCTCGCCGGGATCGGAATAATTTGCGCTCGCGTCGAACGTCGATCCAATGGGTGGAAACACTGTTCTCTGGAGCCACGCCGTAGGTCTTCCATCGGCTCCCAGCGCCGCCTTCATGTACATCGCCGCCACAGAGTGGTACACGTCGAACTTAATGTCGTCCTCGCGGCTCCAGACTACCTTCACGGGCTTCCCCGTTTTTTTCGAAAGCACCGCTGCTTCCACTGCAAAATCCGGAAACGACTTCCGCCCGAATCCGCCGCCAAGCAGCGTCACGTTTACCGTCACGTCTTCCTTCTTCAATCCTACGGCCTGCGCGATCGCATCCCGCGCACCCTGAGGATTCTGGGTCGCCGCCCAAGCTTCCACTTTTCCGTCGCGATAAACCGCCAGCGCGGCTGGCGGCTCCATCGATGCATGCGCCAGCAACGGCGTGTAATATTCCGCCTCGACGATCTTTCCGCCCTTCGCGAAGGCCTCATCCACATTGCCGTTCTCGCGCACAACCTTCCCCGGTTTGCGCGCGGTTTCCTGCAGCTCCTTCTTGTAATCGTCCGAGTTCCATGCGGCGTGCGGGCTCTTTTCCCAATCTATCTTCAGTTTCTTTTTGCCCTGCATCGCCGCCCAAGTGTTGTCCGCCAGCACGGCCACGCCGCCGAGCGCCTGAAAGCCGATCGGAGGCTTAAATGCATCGATCGTTTCCGTCTGCTTCACGCCAGCGACGCTTAGCGCCGCCTTGTCATCGACCGACTTCACACTGCTGCCGAAAACCGGCGGATGCGCCACGCTCGCATACAGCATTCCTTCCATGTGCGTATCCTGCCCGTACGCCGCTTTGCCGGTGCACATGTCCTTCAGGTCATAGCTTGTTGTGCCTTTTCCGATGTAGCGCCACTCGCTTCGCGGCTTGAGCTTTACGTCTTCCTTTTTCGGAACGTCCAATTTCGCCGCTGCTGCGACGAGTTCTCCGTAATTCAATTTCTTTCCGGACGACTTGTGCACAACCATATGCGGATTCGTACTGCATTCCTCCGCCGGCACGCCCCATTGCGCCGCCGCCGCTCTTATCAGCATCAGCCGCGCGGTTGCGCCAGACTCCCGCAAAACGTCGAAGAAACTTCGCACCGAATGCGATCCGTCGGTATCCTGATCGCCGTATTTTTCGTCACCGGTTGCCTGCACAATCTTCACGCGCGCCCAGTCCGCATCCAGTTCATCCGCCAGGATGCGCGGCAGCGCCGTCCGGCTCCCGCTTCCCATCTCCGAGCGGTGCGCGATGATGTATGCGGTCCCATCCGTATCGATTGCGAGGTACACGTTCGGCCGCAACGGCGCTTTGGTCATGGCGTCCGAGGCGCCGCCATTTGCAGATGCAGCAAACATCTGCCCCGGCATCAGGCGAATGCTCAGAACAAACGCTCCCGCTCCGAGCATGCCTTTGAGGAATCCGCGCCGGCCGCTCAGCAAGTCACGATCGCGGCTGGAAATATTTTCGATGTGAATCATGCGCCCTCGCTCCGCCACTGGACGAAAATAGTTGCTATACCGTGGAATGCAATGCTCCATCCTACCGTCAATCCGGTTTCTTGCAAGCCCGGGGGCCGCCGAGCATAGTGCGCCGATGGCCCGGGAGCTAAATGATTCCGCGCATCAGGAAAATGCCGCATTGCGATTTTGGACCGGACAGTACAATCTGAAGCACAGTAGAGCAAGACGTCATGTCCCCAGACTTCATGAAGCGTGCCATCTCGCTGGCGCTCGACAATGTCCGCTCGGGCAGCGGCGGGCCGTTCGCTGCCTTAATCGTCAAAGAAGACCGCATCATTGCCGAAGGCACGAACCGCGTCACTCTTACGAACGATCCAACGGCGCACGCGGAAATCGTGGCCATTCGCGCAGCCTGCCGCGTTCTCGCCGATTTTCAACTCAGCGGCTGCGATCTCTATACCACGTGCGAGCCTTGCCCCATGTGCGTCGGCGCGATTTACTGGGCGCGCCCCGCGCGAATTTTCTACGCCGCAACCGCTGCCGATGCCGCGGACGCCGGATTCGACGACGCCTTCATCCATGATGAGCTGAAGATCGCGCCCGCCGGGCGGCGCATTCCGATGACGCAGCTTCTTCGCGGCGATTCCCTCGCGATATTTTCCGCCTGGAAGCAACAGGCAAACAAGACCCCCTACTGATGCAAATTCCCGCTTTTCCGGCCTCACTCGCGATTCCCGAGCGCTTACGATTCCGGCCAGGCACCCAGCGCGCGCCGTAAATCGACCAACTGCCCCAGGTGATAGGCATTGTGATCGGCCAGCAGCAGTGCCTGGCGCAGAATCGTCTGACCGTCTCCATGCGGAATCGCCGCGCACAAATCGGTTTTCGGGTTTTTTACCAGCTTGATCATTTCCTGGAGATCGCGCTGGAATGCTTGCACGCTCTTTTCCCACGCAGCGTCATCCGGCGGCAAGGGCGTCTTCGGCCAGTAGCCCTCGGGAAATCCCGGTGAGACGTGCTTTGCGTTGCGGCTGAATTCCAGAATGTCCCATTGCGCGATCCGCACGTGCTCCATCAACTGCCATCCCGTGTGCCGCAACCCTTCGACGAACGCTCCTCGTTTCGCTTCGGGAAAGCCCTCGATCGCGTCCATGAAGTGCACGTGCGCCCCGCCACCCTTCAGCAGCGAGACGAGCTGTTCGCGCAACGCCTGATCGTGATTTCCCGCTTTGCTTTTCTTTTTCGTGGTCCGCTTGTTTTTTTTCTTCACGAGGGTTTCCTATTTCTCCGAGAGAAGCAGCTGCTGCGGCGAATCCGGAACCGAATGCTGCGCCGTTTTCAGGAACCCCGCATTTCCGAACATCTTCTCATATTGCGAGAAAGTGTAGGCATCGCCCGAGTCCGTTCCGGCCAGCATGAAGCCCCCCATCCTGACAATTTGATATCGGAAATTATACACGCTGAACCTCTCAAAACGTTCCTCTCCGTGGGCAAACTAATTGCCCGAAACCCGCCCTGCTGGCATACTTTCTTTTCCCCGCAACAGCCAAGAGGCAATCGATGAAACGTGAATATCATCGCTGGTACTCTCACCGTCTCGGCATGGAGCTGGGCGTCGCCGTCTTCGGTCATTGGGGCCCGCCGCTCCTGGGCTTCCCGACGAGCGCCGGCGATGAGTGGGAGCTCGAGGGCCAGAGCATGGTCGGCGCGCTCGCGGATTTCATCGAAGCCGGTAGAATTAAATTGTTCACCGTGAATTCGATCAATGGGCACAGCTTTTACAACAAGAGCGCGCACCCGTTTCATCGCAGCTACGTCCAAGTCGTTTTTGATTCTTACCTGCGGGAAGAGGTCGTCCCTTTTATTTGGAACAATTGTCGGACAGAGGGCATTGCGATCTCGACGATGGGCGCTTCGTTTGGCGCGTACCACGCTGCCAACAGCCTATTCAAGCACCCCGACGTCATCAAGCGCTGCTTCGCGATGTCCGGCGTGTACGACCTGCGGAATTTCATGGACGGGATGTACGACGACAATTTCTATTTCAACAATCCCGTCGATTACCTCTCGAATGCCAGCGATCCCTGGTTCTATCGCCAAATCGAAAGTTGTGACATTCACATCAGCACCGGTACCGGTCCGTGGGAGAACAGCGGGTCCTCCTACCGCCTCTCTGAAGTTCTCTCCGGCAAAGGCATCCGCCATTCGCTCGACAACTGGGGCCCCCAGGGCGGCCACGACTGGCCGTACTGGAAGCACCAGATGCGCGAATACATATCGCAACTCTTCTAAAAACGGTTGTTATCGTTTCGCGGTTTGGAGAAGGCTTTTATCAAAGGCGTAAATGTTCGAGCTGATACTGGCCTTTTTCGATGACCTGGTCGTCGTCGATCCAGACGTCGCAGTTGCGGGTAAGCACGTCAACGTGCGTCTTGGATTTCCAGTCGGCGTGGGTCTGGCTGCCGTAGGGATCTCCGAACGCGATGTGCACGCCGGGAAATTTTTCGTCCTGAAGCAAAATGCCGATCATCTCGGATAGGCCAAGGTTGGTGCCGAAAGCGAGTTCGCCGACCCGGTCGCTGTTTTCGTCCGTATGGCAGTATTCCCAGAATTCCTGCTCCAAATCCTTGCGGGCACACGTGGCGCCGACGAGCCGCGCGCCCTTGATTTCCAACGTCAGCGGCGTGACCTGCAGGTCGCCGTATTTTCCGTTGAAATGATCGCCGGCCGTGGCGTCGCAGACGAAGGTGCCGTCCACCGTTGCGGGGGTGGTGAAAACTTCGCCAGCCGGAAGGTTCGACCAGTAGCGCGGGCTGATGAGCCCGCTGGTCTTCACCCAGTCGAGGCCGCGGTCGAAATGCGCAGCGATCTTTGTGCCGGCTTCGGTTTTTACGGTGAGCGTTTCGGCGCGCAGCATGCGTTCACGCAGGCTGTCGCTTAGGCGATCCACCATGCGGTAGTCCGCACGCATGCCCTGCTGCATGATCTGCGGCGTGACCCCGATCATGTGCGCGTAACGAATCTGCCGGCGCTCAACGACTCGGACAATGGCCATGCGCGCACCCAGTTCGCCCGGCTGAGGCGTCATGCACATCACGCCGACATCCGCGGTTTCCAAGGCGTCGAGCACATCTGCGGGCGCAGCCTTCATCGGCCGAGGCCCAAACTCTTCCAGAAGCAATCCCGTATAAGGTGCGCGCCGATCGTCCAGCGCCGCGGCGATGCTCGCGGCCACCGCGCGGCTGGCTTCATCGGCAATCAGGGCCACGTGTTCGTCGGGGTGCACACCAAGGCACGTTTCCACGGCGTTGCGCGCGCCGGGCATCAATTCCGGTTGTAGCGATCCAAACTTCATCTATTTAATTCTACTTGAATTGCGCAGTTTTTCTAGGGCAAGCGTTCGACTGAGTCCTTCTTTCAACTATCCGTTAGGCCGGGCGAAGTTCTGCCACGAAGAGCAAGCATCGCGAGTTTGCCTTCAGGGATAGATTCTTCCCGATTCATTGGCCGCCGAACTTCGCGGGGAGACGCGAAAAGCCGGCACCTGGCCTCCACCGCTGGTCACATTGGCGAGGCCGGTGGCGCTGAGGCGGGTAAGAAAGCCACAAAGCTTTCCACGGAACAAGTACGGGGCGAAATCCACCAGCATGTCGCGGTAATCGACCCTGCCGGCGTCCGCGATGTAAGGAAAGACCTCGCGGCGGATGGGAATGCGTTCCTGGACGATCCACACGCCGTTCTTCGCGGAAAGCGCACGTTCGATCGCCGCAGCCCAGGCGGCTTCACTGGTTTCCCAGCCGAGCGTCACACCGGAGCCGCCATACTCATCGCTGGGCTTAAGGACCAGGTTTTCGCGTTCTTTACGGATAAATGCGAGTAACTCAATGGGCTGGCCGTAGTGCGCCGTCTGGACGTCCGCGACAACTCGCGTCCAGGGAATATGCTTGCGGATCAGTTCGCGCTCGCGGTGGGAGAAGAGCGCGCCGTTTTGCTCCTCGGTCAGCACGGCGAAAAAGGCTTTCACATGCGCAATCTTGCAGCGGAAGTTATTCGCCACGCACACGGCGTTCGCCGAGTAGGCTTTGACCAGCGCGGAACACTCGGCAGGCTTGGCCACAACGTCGTTGACAAGCACGCGGCGGTAGACGAGATCGATCTTCTTGTCCTGCGCTGCGAGAGATTTGCCGTCCCACTCGAGCTCGCGAGGATCAGCGATGAGCGTTGGGACCCCCATTTTTTCGAAGCGGTGCTGCAGGATCTCGAACTCGCTCACCGTCGGCACGTCTTCCCAATCCACGATAGCAATCTGCGGCTTTTTGGACGATCCTCCCCAGTCCAGGTAGCTCATCACCAGAGCATCGAGGAGCTTGGCGCTGAGAGGATAACTGTGAACTTCATACATTTGCGCAAATTTACCCATCACGGGGAGTTCACGAAAGATTTCAGCAAGCGATTCCGCGTAGCCCGCGCCCGCAGGCGATTCGCCGTTGTATTCCGCAAATTTCAGCGAGTCCGGAAGCAGAAAGGCATCCAGCCGCGAAGCCGTGCTCGCCCGCCCGTATCCCGTGGGGATCCGTACGAGACGTTCCTCTTCCTCGCGCAGGTGGAATTGTGCAAAAAGTTGCTTGTCGTCGAGCGCGGCGCTTGTGATGCGCTCGCCGAGATCCGCTATGGTTTCCGCGACGGTTCTCACTCGCTCTTCGTCTTCAGGAGAAAGAAAAAACGGGCGCAGGAAAGGACAGTGAACACGGTCACCAAAGGTCAGCCTGGCTCTGCGCATGCGCTTGAACAAATCTTCCGGGAGCGCGGGCATGCGCAGGAGCGTGGCATTCAAAATGGCGTGCCACGCCTCCACGGGAGAAGGCGGCAAAACCGAAGGTGTTGGAGCGCTGGTCATTTCACCGCGATCCCTGCGCGGACCCTGCAGCCGGAGCGGCCGCTGACCTCTGTCCGGCGGAGGCGCTCTTTGGCGCCCCTGTGAATCCCGCGGCTGCGCCGATGCCTAGCATCTCTTCCCAGCGCGGCCACGGGTTCGAAGCCTTGCCGTTCAGCGCGCGGTCAATCACCAGCCGCGCCATTTTTTCCACCACTTGCTCGAAATAAAATTCCGTGATGCGGTCGCGTTCGAAATCCGGCGCCGGATTCAAGAAGTCGATGGCGTAGGGCACCCCGTCTTTGACCGCGAACTCGATGGTGTTCATTTCGTAGCCCAGCGCCTGGTTGATGGTCTGCGCATCTTTCACGACTCGTGCGCCTAGCTCGGGCGTCAGGTATTGGTGATCGACCAGGTATTTGCGTTCCTTGGGATCATAGTGAACGGGGACAATATCCGTCTTGCCGAAAGTGAAGCAGCGCACGTACTGATTGAAATCGATGAATTCCTGAAGGGTCATGCAATACGGCGAAGTCTTGTCGTACGCGGCAAGCAGTTCCTCTTTGTCGTTCACTTTGTAGACGTGCTTCCAGCCGCCGCCCGAAAAGGGCTTCAAGATCGCGGGCCGTCCGACGTAATCGAGCAGCCCGTCCCAGTCCACGGGATATTCCAGGTTGTGGAGCGACTCGGCGGTGATATCCACGTCGCTGGGATAACCCTTCTGCGGGAGGAGTACCGTCTTGGGGATGGCGATTCCAAGCCTTGCGGCCACGGAGTAGTTAAAATACTTGTCGTCGGCGGTCCACCAGAACGGATTGTTGATGACGTACGTTCCTTGAAGAACGGCGTGCTTCAGGTAGCCGCGGTAATACTCGACTTCATGCGAGATGCGGTCGACGATGACGCTATATCGCGCGGGCTCGCCCATCCGCGTGCCGCCCAGCTTCACAAACTCGGCGGTCACTCCATCTTTGGCGCCGAGCGTTTTGACGCGCGCGATAAACGCCGGAGGAAAGCTGTATTCCCTCCCGCAGAGAAGGCCAACCTTTTTCATGTTCGTGCTCCTGTCAGGGTCCTGTGGGACTGCCTCACTAGCGATCGACTTCAGTTGACAGCGTGCGCCGGGGCGGCGCGCGGCTGAGTGACGCCTCCGCGTGTTTCGGCAACAAGGTGCCGGACCACCGCCTTCAAGTCACCCGTCTCCTGGTACACGCGCAATTGCCGGTCCGCGCTGGTGCCTTCGTTCATGATCGTGTGGACATATTCGACCGCGCTGCGGCTGCCCAGGTCGTCGACGACGTCATCCACCAATTCCAGCAATTCGGGAATCAGCTGGTGCATGGGCACTTCGGCTTCCTTGCCGAAGTCGATCAGTTTTCCATCGATGCCGTATCGCGCCGCGCGCCATTTGTTTTCTTCGATCAGTGCGCGCCCGTACAGCCGCCAGCTCAAATTGCGCTGGTTGAGGCGGTGCAGCTTCACAATGATCGCCTGCGTGAGCGCGGCGATGGCCACGGCCTCTTCGACTCTCGTCGAGACATCAAACATGCGGAATTCCAATGTGCCGAACATCGGGTGCGGGCGCACGTCCCACCAAATCTTTTTTCCGTTGTCGATGCAATTCAGCTTCACGAGAAGATTCACGAAATTTTCGTACGCGCTCCACGATTCGAATTGCTCCGGCACACCGGTCCGCGGGAACCGGCGAAACACCGTCGTGCGGAAGGACTTCAGTCCGGTATTTCTGCCCATCCAGAAGGGCGAACTGGTCGAAAGCGCCAGGAGGTGCGGCAGGAAATAGCGCACGCCGTTCATCATGTCGATGGTCGTCTGTTTGTCCGGCATGGCCACGTGAACGTGCATGCCGAAGATGAGCAGCGACCGCGCCAGTTGACCCATCTCTTCGACGATGTGCTGATAGCGCTCGCCGGGAGAGATGACCTGGTCGATCCAGCTAGAAAATGGGTGTGTACCCGCCGCGGCCACCTGAAGTCCGGCGCGTTCGGCGGCGGCGACGAGCTCGCCGCGCGTGCGGTGCATTTCGATGCGCAGCTCGCTTACGTTTTCGCAGATGCGCGTGCCGGTTTCGACGATGGACTGGTGCAGCTCGTGCTTCACCTGCTCCGCGATGTCCGGGGAAGCCGCGGAGACGAGCTGGCTGACGTGCGAACGCAATTCGCACGTCGCGGGATCAATAATCTGGAACTCTTCTTCGACTCCGATGGTAAAACGGTGAGCCATGGGGTGGCCCTCCGGGTCTCTTGGTCTTGTTGGGGACTTCGTGCCTCGTATCATACCCCGGGGCGGCTCAAAAATGTACCTCTCCGCTTGGTCGCGGGGTTGTCCTCGATTTAGATGTCTTGCTGCTGCCAGGAAGTGTCTATGATGAGCCACGGCACATCCGTTTCGGCCACGGACGCAAAAACATGCCGGAGGAACCCCTCTCCCAATTTGGTGCCTATCTGGATAGGCATTTTTGATGGAATTTGCTTGCGGTTGACGGGCTCGAAAAAAAAGTGGGACAGATAGGACTATCCGTCCCGCGCGAAGGATTCCGTCGTTCGAGCTATTCTTCTAGACGTCTGGCTTGCTGCTTCGAATGTCTGCTTTACGCCGCGCCCATCGCCCTGCGCTGCTGGAAGCATTCCCGGCAAAACACCGGCCGGCCTTGCGTGGGGCGGAAGGGAACGGTGGTTTCCTTCCCGCACTGCGAGCAATTCGTCTTCGTCTCCGAGCGCATAGGTGACCCGTGACCGCCGCCACCACCGCCCTCGGCCCGTTTAGCCTTGCAACCCTTGCAGCGCTTCGGCTCGTTCTTAAACCCCTTGTCGGCGAAAAACATCTGCTCGCCGGCTGTGAAGACGAACTCGGCACTGCACTCCGAACACTTCAGCACTCGATCGTGATATTCCATGAGCCGCTCTCCCCTGGTCCCGTGCCGGGCAGGAGCTTGGGCGGACTTTGTACCTGAGAGCCGAGATGCTTGAGGAGACCAGTATCCGGGGACGCCGGGCGCGGATCCCTTGGGCCTGCGGGCACGAAGCTGAAACACGAACCCAAACGTTCTGCCTTACGGGGGCCTGATTCTCGGAAGTGCGGCGCCGAGCTGCGAGGAAAACGGAAGAGCGACCCCGACCGGGTCGGGGCCGCCCCAATTCTTAATCCGCTTCCCGCCGCTGCTTCTTGCGCAGTCGCTTCCGCGAAAGCGCTTCTTTTGCCCGGCGCTTCTCGCCGGGTTTCATGTAGAAGCTGTGCTTCTTGATTTCCTTGATGATGTCTTCCTGTTGCACCTTGCGCTTGAAACGGCGCAGTGCATTTTCCAGGGATTCACTCTCTTGGATGATGACTTCAGCCACTTTATTAATTCACCCCCAATCCGGTTCGGATTGGTATCTTGCGGTGCCTCTCGCCGGTCATGCTGTGGCCGGCTGGGTACTGCTGCGGGCACCGCCCCTGGTACTGATTATCGCATGTATTGTCCGTTTCGCAGGTTCACCTAGAAAGGTAGCTGGCCTCTTCTAATCAATTCCCGCCCTACAAGTCAAGGAATCTTTGCATTTTTTAACCTCCTTCCGCGGTACTAAACCCACCTACTAACCACCTGTGTACTCTATTGACATAGGAATAAACTGGGCGCGTGCTCCCAGGCGTTGCATCGGGATGCTCCTCCACGAGCCTTTTCGCCCACTGGTTACCCCTCGCCGGCTTCGAAGCAGCCTCCCTTGTCTTTTTCCCTGCTTCTGTTGTTAGAATGAGCCGCTTCTCTATCAGCACCGCGGGGGCAACCAATGTCCGATATGCGGGATGCCATCGTTGTACTCCTTGCCGGAGGCCAGGGCGAACGCCTCTGGCCGCTCACGCGCGATCGCGCCAAGCCTGCTGTTCCTTTCGGCGCTCTCTATCGCATCATCGACATCACGCTCTCGAACTGCATCAATTCGAATCTCCGCCGCGTCTTCATCCTCACGCAATACAAGGCCCTCAGCCTGAACCGCCACATCCGCGCCGGCTGGTCGCCCCTCGCAGGCCTTGGCGACTACATCGAAGTCCTCCCACCGCAGATGCGCGTCTCGCAGCAGTGGTACCAAGGCACCGCCGACGCGGTCTACCAGAACATCTACTCCATCGGCAGTGAGCGTTCGAAGTTCGTCTTCATTCTCTCCGGCGATCACATCTACAAAATGAATTACAGCCGCATGCTCAAGCAGCACTCCGACTCCGCCGCCGACGTCACCGTCGCGACTATCGAAATAGCCACCCCCCAGGCGGCGAAGCAGTTCGGCGTCATTGAGACCGACAAGGATTGGCGCATCATGGGCTTCGAGGAAAAACCCGCCCTTCCCAAGGAGTCGCCGCACCACGCGGGGCATTGCAATGCCTCGATGGGAATCTACATCTTCAATACGCAACTGCTGATTCCCATCCTTCTCGCCGACTCCGAGGATCCCAAGTCCAGCCACGATTTTGGCAAGGACATTCTTCCGCGTATCATTTCGAAGCACCGCGTCTTTGCCTATAACTTCGTCGATGAAAACGCTAAGGACGCTCTCTACTGGCGCGATGTCGGCACCCTCGACGCCTACTACGAAGCGAACATGGACCTCGTCAGCGTCTCGCCCGTCTTCAACCTTTATGACACTTCCTGGCCGCTCCGCACCTGGCAGCACCAGTATCCGCCGGCAAAATTTGTCTTCGCCGATCCGGAGCGCATGGGCGTCGCCCTCGATTCCATCGTCGCCGGTGGCTCCGTCATCTCCGGTGGCCGCGTTCAAAAATCCGTAATCGGCAACAACGTCCGCGTCAACAGTTACAGTGAAGTCTCGGATTCCATCATTTACAATCACGTGAATGTCGGCCGCTACTCGCGCATCCGCCGCGCTATCATCGATCGCCACGTCAGCCTCCCCGAGCGCACCGAGATCGGCTACGACCTCGAAGCCGACCGCCGCCGCTTCCATGTCAGCGATTCCGGCATCGTCGTCGTCGTCCGCCAGGAATCCCTGATTGAAGAACCCGAATCGGCTTAGAGTGGACTGTCCCACCATACTTCCCAAATCTTGATTCATTTCTCCGTGCCTCTGTGACTCCTGGACATTCTTCTGTAAAATTATCGATTCGCATCTACCCAGGAGAACAGACAACCATGTCCACTAAGATCGTCAAAGTCCACGCCCGCCAGATCATCGATTCTCGCGGCAATCCCACCGTCGAAGCCGACGTCATCCTTGATGGCGGAGCGCTTGGCCGCGCCGCCGTCCCCTCCGGCGCTTCGACCGGCGAGCACGAAGCCCTCGAGCTCCGCGACGGTGACAAATCGAAATATCTCGGCAAGGGCGTGCTCAAGGCCGTTGCCAACGCCAACACCGAAATCGCCAAATCCATCGCCGGTCTCGACGCCGCCGACCAGCGCGCCCTCGATCACAGAATGATCGCCCTCGATGGCACGGCCACCAAGTCCCGCCTCGGTGCCAACGCCATCCTCGCCGTGTCCATGGCTGCCGCCCGCGCCGCCGCCATCGCCCTCAAACAACCGCTCTACAAGTATCTTTCCCGCTATTCCACGGATTCGTCCGCGAATCTCCTCCCCTGCCCGATGATGAACATTCTCAACGGCGGCGCGCATGCCGACAGTTCGGTGGACTTCCAGGAGTTCATGGTTATGCCCGTGGGCGCCCCGAGCTTTTCGGAAGCCTTGCGCTGGGGAGTGGAAATCTTCCACGCGCTGAAGACCGCGCTGAAGAAGCATGGCTACTCGACGGCCGTCGGCGACGAAGGCGG
>Ga0137394_10001885_pt1 | contig 15374 bp, 12 predicted proteins | sample czobulk116metaG_FD_108278 | JGI IMG/M metagenome (GOLD analysis project Ga0137394, IMG submission 108278) | Vadose zone soil microbial communities from Angelo Coast Range Reserve, California, USA - czobulk1.16 metaG | ecosystem: Environmental > Terrestrial > Soil > Vadose zone | place: USA...
CTACCTCTACGCCGAAGAAACCGCGCTGGTCTGGGCCGCCAGGAAGGTGGGGCGTCCGATCAAGTGGACCGCGGAGCGCAGCGAAGCCTTCCTCACCGACGCGCACGGCCGCGACCACGTCACACATGCGGAACTCGCGCTCGACAAGGATGGCAAATTCCTCGCGCTGAAAGCGGAAACAACGGCCAACATGGGCGCGTACCTTTCCACGTTCGCGTCGTGCATTCCCACCATCCTGCACGCCACGCTGCTGGCGGGCCAATACACCACGCCGCTCATCTATTGCCAGGTACAGGCCGTGTTCACCAACACCACGCCGGTCGACGCCTATCGCGGCGCTGGACGTCCCGAGGCGACCTACCTGCTCGAACGCATCGTCGAACTGGCGGCACGCGAGATGAAGATCCACCCGGCGGAGCTGCGCAGGCGCAATTTCATCCACACGTTCCCGTATTCGACGCCGGTCGGCTTGACCTACGACACCGGCGACTACGACGCAACGCTGGATCGGGTGACAGAGATCGGCGACGTCAAGGGCTTTCCAGGGCGCAAGGACGCAAGCGCGAAGAAGGGCCTGCTGCGCGGCATCGGCTACTCCTGCTACATCGAGGCGTGCGGCATCGCGCCTTCGAACATCGCCGGCGCGCTGGGCGCGCGGGCAGGCCTGTTCGAGGCCGGTGAAGTACGCGTGCATCCGACCGGCAAGGTGACGGTCTTCACCGGCAGCCACAGCCACGGCCAGGGACACGAAACGACGTTTGCGCAGGTGGTTGCCGACAAGCTCGGTATCGGCCTGGACGACGTCGACATCCAGCACGGCGATACCGGCAAGATCCTGTTCGGCATGGGCACCTACGGCAGCCGTTCGATCGCGGTTGGCGGCACCGCCATCGTCAAGGCGATCGACAAGGTCATCGCCAAGGGCAAGAAGATCGCCGCGCACCTGCTCGAGGCAAGCGACACCGACATCGAGTTTTCCAACGGCGAGTTCCGCGTTGCCGGCACCGATCGCAAGAAGGCCTTTGCCGAGATCGCGTTGACGGCCTATGTGCCGCACAACTATCCGCTCGACAAGCTCGAGCCCGGCCTGAATGAAAACGCGTTCTACGATCCGACCAACTTCACCTATCCGGCCGGTTCGTACATCTGCGAGGTCGAGGTCGATCCTGCCACCGGCAGCGTGAGCGTCGATCGTTTTTCAGCGTGCGATGACTTCGGCAACGTGATCAATCCGATGATCGTCGACGGTCAGGTGCACGGCGGGCTGGCACAAGGCATCGGCCAGGCGCTGCTCGAAGGCTGCGTCTACAACGAAGACGGGCAGCTTGTCACCGGCTCGTTCATGGACTATGCCCTGCCGCGCGCCGACGACTTCTGCCACTTCAACGTCGAAACCGCCAAGGGCACGCCCTGCACGCACAACCCGCTCGGCGTGAAAGGCTGCGGCGAAGCCGGCGCGATCGGGTCGCCGCCTGCCGTCATCAACGCGCTCGTCGATGCGCTCGCCCAGTACGGCGTACGCGATGTACGCATGCCCGCCACGCCGTACTCGGTGTGGAAGGCGATCCGCGCAGCGCAAAAGGCCTGAGGAGGGACACCATGGAAACGATGCACTATCACCGTCCCGCCTCCATCGCCGAGGCGGTCAAGCTGCTTGGTTCACACGGCGATGACCGTGTGCTCGCGGGCGGCCAGTCGATGTTGCCCTCGTTGCGGCTCGGCCTGCTTTCCACCAGCGGGCTGGTCGATCTCGGCGGCATCGCCGAGCTGCAAGGCATCAGGGTCGAAGGCAACAAGGTCGTCGTTGGTGCAATGACCACGCATGCGGCGGTCGCCGCCTCGAAGGACGTGCAGGGGAAGATTCCGGCGTTGGCTGCGCTCGCATCCGGCATCGCCGATCGCCAGGTACGCAATCGCGGCACGATCGGCGGCTCGTTGGCCAACAACGATCCGGCGGCGTGTTACCCGGCCGCGGTGCTGGGCCTGGGCGCAACCATCCATACAAACACGCGCCAGCTTGCGGCGGACGACTTTTTCAAAGGGCTGTATGAGACCGCGCTCAATCCCGGCGAACTCATCACGGCGGTGAGCTTCCCGGTTCCCGAAAAGGCCGCCTACGTGAAATTCAAGCAGCCGGCGTCACGGTTCGCGATCGTAGGTGTGTTCGTGGCCAAGACCGGCGGCGCTGTACGCGTCGCTGTCACTGGTGCCAAGCCCTGCGTATTCCGCGTCAAGGTGCTCGAGGACGCGCTGGCGAAGAATTTCTCGCCTGGTGCCTGCGACGGGATCAGCGTGCCCGCAACGGGGCTCAACAACGATCTGCACGGGAGTGCGGAGTACCGCGCGAGTTTGATTCCGGTATTGGCGAAGAGAGCCGTCTCGTCTCTCGGCGCGTAGCGCCGCCGTCCATTTCCCCTCCTCCGCGAAGCGGGGGAGGGGGAAGGGGTGGGGGCGAAGGGCACAGACTTTTCCGCCCCCACCCTAACCCTCCCCCGCAAGCGGGGGAGGGAACTTCTCGCTCGCTTACTTCTCCGCCGTCCGCATCGCCGCCGGGCCTCCGTTCACCTTCACCCGTTCACCCGTATCCACCACGGCGTTCGCTTCGATGCGATAACTGGCGATGTCTTTTTCGACCATGTTGCCCACGTATACCGTCTTGCTGTCGGCGGAGAACAACACGCCTTGCGACCAGCGGCCGATCTTCGCTTCGCCGTGCTTGCGCAGCGACGTGCCTTCGAGCGCATAAACGCCGAGCAGCCCGCTGTCGGTGCGGAAGGGCGACGTGCTGGGCTTGCTCGTGCCTGCCTGCATGACGACGGCGACCCACTTGCCGTCGGGCGAAATCTTCACGCCTTCGGGCACGGGCCCGACGGTAAACGTGCTCACCGTGCGCGGTGGCGCCAGGCGCATGTCGATCACGCTGACGGTGTCGCTGTCACCCTGGCCGCGGCCGATGTTGGCCACCACCACGAGTGAGCCGTCCGGAGTGATGTCGGCGCCGTAAGGGCGTATTCCGGCGGCGAAGTCGCGGCTCGACTCGACCTTGCTGCCTTCGATGGTGAGCAACGACAGCGTGTGGTCGCCATCGCGCGTCACCAATGCCCGTCGTCCGTCGGGCGTGAAAACGACATGGCACGGTCCGGACTTCTCGTCACCCAGCTTGATCTTGCCGGCTGGCGTCACCGTCTTGCCGCTGATCGTGTAGATGGAGACCGTGCCTTCGTTGCGGTTGGCCACCATGGCCAGGGTCCCGGCCTTGTTGATCGACACGCCCGCGGCGCCGAGTCCGGCCTCCAGCGTCGCCAGCACACGCGGCGGATTGGCCTGCAAATCGATGACCGACAGCTTGTTGTCCGGAACCTGCTGGTTCTTGGCGGGGTCCACCTTCATCGCGCCGGTGACCAGCGCGATCGATTGATCCGGTGCCACCGCCACCGACAGCGGCGGCCCGACCACGCTCGTGGGTGCGACCACTTCGCCTACCACCCGCGGCGGTTTTGCCCCCAGGTCGATGACTGTGACGTTGTCGGGCGGCGCACCCGGCACGACCTTTGCGCCGCCGGTGCTGTCATCCAGCACCACCTTGTTGTCGACCGCCACCACTGCGAGTTGCGCAGTGGCGCATGAAGCGCATAACAATGAACCTGCGAAAACCGCGAGCAAACGGGTCAGCATTGAGGTCTCCTTTGCGGACGTCTGCGTGGGTTGATGTTTTCTGCGACCACGGCGGGTGCGGGTCGCGGCAGGACCGCGGCGGGCACTATAGGGCAGCGGGCTTGCGGCAAGACAATCGGTAGCACATTCAGGTAACGTCAAAGCCATGCCTTCGTCTCCAGTCTCGATCGATGCCACCGCCGCCTTGCTGGCGGCGCAGGACTACGTCGCCGACCGCCAGCTCGCGACCGCAGTTTTCCTCGCACTGAAGCTCAACCGCCCGCTTTTTCTCGAAGGTGAGCCGGGCACCGGCAAAACCGAGATCGCCAAAGTGCTGGCGTCCGGGCTGGGCGCGGAACTGATCCGCTTGCAGTGCTACGAAGGGCTCGACGTCAACTCCGCCGCGTACGAATGGAACTACGCCCAGCAGCTGCTCGAGATTCGGCTGGCAGAAACAGCGCACGAAGCGCGTGATCGGATCGCCGCCAATCTTTTTTCCGACCGCTTTCTGGTCGCGCGGCCGCTGCTGCGCGCATTGCAGCCGCACGCGACGGCGCCGGTGCTCTTGATCGACGAACTCGACCGCACCGACGAGCCGTTCGAGGCCTACCTGCTCGAAGTCCTGTCCGACTTCCAGATCACCATTCCAGAGTGGAAAACCGTGCGCGCCGACGCGCCACCCGTGGTCATCATCACCTCCAACCGCACGCGCGAGATCCATGATGCGGTCAAGCGCCGCTGCATTTATCACTGGGTCGGTTATCCGGACGCGGCACGCGAGCTCGAGATCGTTCGCCGCAAGGTGCCGGATGCGAAGGAAGCGCTGTCGAAGCAGATCGTGCTGTTCGTGCAGAACCTGCGCCAGCTGGATCTCTACAAGCTGCCGGGGGTCGCGGAGACCATCGAATGGTCGCGCGCGCTGCTCGCGCTCGACGCGGTGGAGTTGGAGCCCGAGACCGTCAACAACACGCTCGGTGTGCTGCTGAAATACCAGGACGACATCGCCAAGGTACAAGGCAGCGAGGCGGCGCGTCTGGTCGAGCGCATCCGGCAGGAAGTGGCGGTCTGATTCTCCGGCGCGCAGCGCCGCAGTCCATTTCCCCTCCTCCGCGTGCGGGAGAGGGGGAAGGGGTGGGGGCCTGACAGGCGTAGACAGCAGACGGGCATTCTTCCAAATCCGCTTCGCATGCCGCGCGGCAACTCTCGCCTCTCCAACTCCGCGCACTCCGCTCGGCCACCGCGGTCGCGCGCAGTGCGCGAAGCGATCGGGCGCTGTCGTGCCCTGATCCGCGAGCGTGGCGAGGTTTCCGGTGCGGCCGCCGCACGCGAAGCGCTTGCGGCCTACGTCGCGCTCGACTCGACAGAACGCGCGCAATTCTTCGATGCGCTTGCACGCGACTTCTCGCCCAATCCACAAGCGGTTCTCGATGCCGCGCAGGCGTACCAGGGTGATCCGACGCCGGCAACGCTGCTGCGGTTGGAGGAAGTGGTCGAACCCGCGCGCCAGGAGTTGTTCCGGCGCCTGAACATGGCCCCAGGCGGGACCGCCGCGCTGGTTGCGATGCGCCTCGCGGTATTGCTCGAGCTCGACGATCACCCGCAGTGGCGCTTGATCGACAACGATCTGCGTCACCTGCTGCGCTCTTGGTTCAACCGTGGCTTCCTGGCGCTCAAGCGCATCGACTGGCACACCTCGGCGATGGTGCTCGAAAAGTTGATCGAGTACGAAGCGGTGCACGAGATCAAGGGCTGGGACGATCTGCGCCGCCGGTTGCAATCGGATCGACGCTGCTTCGCGTTCTTTCATCCGCAGCTTCCGGACGAGCCGATCATCTTCATCGAGGTGGCCCTGACGCGTGCGGTCAGCGCACGGGTACAGCCGCTGCTCGACGTGGCCTCGCCCGTCACACCCGAGGCCGACGCAAACTGCGCGGTGTTTTACTCGATCACCAACTGCCAGGACGGACTGCGCGGCATCTCGTTCGGCAACTTCCTGATCAAGCAGGTGGCGGTCGAACTGCGTGACGAACTGCCACGCATCCGCCGTTTTGCGACGCTGTCGCCGATTCCCGGTTTTCGCGGCTGGCTGCGCGGCAATCGCGAGAAGCTGGGTGCCGGCGCGCGCGGCCTGGAACTGCGCGCGTTGTTTGAAAGGCTCGAAGCGCCCGACTGGTTCGAGGGCGAGGGCCTCGACAAGGTCGAGGCGCTATTGATGCCGCTCGCCGCCTACTACCTGACGCAGGCGCGGCGCGGGCGTGAGCTTGTCGACGCGGTAGCGCGTTTCCACCTTGGCAATGGCGCTGTGATGGAGCGCTTGAACTGGCTCGGCGACACGTCGGTGCACGGCATGGCGCGTTCGTTCGGCATCATGGTGAACTATGTTTATCGGCTGGCCGAGGTCGAGCGCAATCACGAGTTGTTCGTCAAAGAGCAGCGCGTCATCGCTGCTTCGCCCGTGATGCGGCTGGCGGAGGAAGCGGCCGGCTGGCTGGTGCCGAAGGACGACGGTTCCGGCAAGTCTTAAAGGGATTCGCATGCTGCCGCCATCCGCGCTCGAAAACCTGCCCGGTCACCTCGCCGACAACGTGGTCCACTTCGCGCGCGTGCTGCGTGCAGCGGGCATTCCGGTCGGGACGGATCGTGTGCTGCTTTCGCTCGAAGCGTTGCAGGTGGCAGGGATCGGATCACGCCAGGACCTCTATGCAACGCTGTTCTCGTGCCTCATCTGCCGCGCGGAACATCGCCTGCTGTTCGACCAGGCATTCCATGTTTTCTGGAAGGATCCCGACCTGCTGGGGCAGATGATGCGGATGCTGCTGCCCGAGGTGAGTCAAAAGCTCGGCGGCGCTCCGCCCATGCCGGAGAACCGTCGCCTTGGCGAGGCGCTTTATCGCAGTGACGCGCCGCGGCCACCTCCGCCGCCTGAGCAAGCGCTCGAGATCGACGCAGAGCTCACGTGGTCCGACCGCGAACATCTGCGCAAGGCCGATTTCGACACGATGAGTACCGCCGAGTGGGCGGCCGCCAAGCGGATGCTGGCATCGCTCGAGCCGTTCTTCGAGCGCCTGCCGACGCGCCGCTACCGGCGCTCGCATCTGGGCGCACGCATCGATCTGCGTGCGCTGCTGCGCGCTTCGGCGCGCCGCGGCGGCGATTTCGCCGAGCTGCCGCGCCGCGCCCGCGCGACGCGACCCGAGCCGCTTGTGGTGATCGTCGACATCTCCGGCTCGATGAGCCGCTATTCGCGCATGTTCCTGCACTTCCTGCATGCGGCAGCCAATGCCGATCACCGCGTTTATTCGTTCGTCTTCGGCACCCGGCTCACGCACATCACACGCCAGCTGCAGGCGCGCGATCCAGACCTGGCGATTGCAGCGGTGGTCAAGGCGGTCGCCGACTGGTCCGGAGGCACGAGGATTGCAACGTGCCTGAAGGAATTCAACGTGAAGTGGGCGAGCCGGGTGCTTGCAGGCAATCCGACCGTATTGCTGATGACCGACGGGCTCGAACACGGCGACCTGGAACTGCTGGCGGCGCAGACCGAGCGGCTGGCCAAGTCGTGCCGACGACTTGTGTGGCTCAACCCGCTGCTGCGTTACGACGCGTTCGAACCCAAGGCGCGCGGCATTCGCGCCATGCTGCCGTACGTCGACGCATTCCTGCCCGTGCACAACATCGAGAGCCTGGAACAGCTTGCGCGGACGCTGGTCGAACCTGCCCCGCGAGTGGGGCAACAGCTTCGCTGACGCAAGACACGAAGGAGAAAAAATGGAACTCAAGGGAGAACGGATGTTGCCGGCCGACCGCGACACGGCTTGGAAAGCGCTGAACGAGGTCGAGGTCCTGAAACGTTGCGTGCCCGGGTGCGAGAGCATCACGCCGATCGGTGAGAACGAGTACGAAGTGGTGATGACGGCCGCGATTGGCCCGGTGAAGTCGCGTTTCAAAGGGAAGATGCAGCTCGCCGACATCCAGCCTCCACGCGCTTACACGCTGAAGTTCGACGGCTCAGGCGGCGCTGCCGGTTTTGCGCGCGGCGAGGCCAAGGTCGAACTGATCGAGGTCTCGCCACAGCAGACGAAGTTGGTTTACGTCGCCAACGCGCAGGTCGGTGGCAAGTTGGCCCAGGTCGGCTCGCGCCTGATCGATGCCGCTTCCGGCGCGATGGCGGACAAGTTTTTCGAAGCTTTCGCCGCCCAGCTGGCTGGGCGCGTGTCGCCACTGATCGACGACGCGCAACTACCGCCTGCGCCGCCCCAGGCGACCATCGGTTTCTGGAGCCTGCTCAAAGCGTTCCTGAAACGGTTGTTCGGCGGGAAATGACGGCGTGGCAACGGCTGAGCCAATTACTTCGCTTCGGCCTGGAGCAGTAGCACATCGGAAACGTGCGGATCATTCTTGATCGAGTAGTCCTGCACGTTCTGCGCGCCTTGGATCGACCGGGCTTCCTCCAGGGTTACGTTACTGCCTGACGCTGCTTCAAACTGCGCCGTGGCAATTTCCGCCTGCACATTTTCCAGAGGCGCGACCTGTTCCTTGGCAATTCGACCCGACGCAAGTCCGCGCGCGATCAATCGCTGCTGCTCGGCGTTGCGCGTGCTGGCTACTTCCAGGCGTGTGCGGTCCATCGCGGTGGCGCGAGCATGCGCGGGATGTTTTTCAGCCCAGGCGATGGCACCCGCAAGATCACGTTGTGCCTGCCGGAGTTGTTCGCGCTGTTCGTCGGTCGCATCCGCGAGCATTTGTGCCTGCATGCGATAGACGTCCGCAGCGCGCTGCTGGACCTGGGCAGCACGCAGCGGATCCATGCGCGAGGCGGCAAGGTCATCGCGAATACGCGCCTGCTGTCGCGCATTGCGCATCAACAAATCGTCGGTTGGATTGGCAAGTGCGCCGGTCGCGCAAGCGGCGGCTGCCGCTGTGAGAACCAGACGGGCAGTACAGATTTGGCTCCGTTTCATCGCAGTTCCTTTCCGGGTTGCTCGATAACCCCAAAGGTGTGACCGCGCGATTGGCGCCGGGTTTCGACGCCCGTAAGCCTTAATTAACCAGACTTAGCGGCTGGCGCTGAGCGATGAACCGTACCGGTAGACGAGCCAGCCGCCCACCAGGCCGCCAAGGTGCGCGAAATGGGCAACACCTTCCGCGGTACCCGTTACGCCGAGAAACAGTTCCAGCCCGGCATAGACAAAAACGAACGTGCGTGCCTGCATCGGTATGGGCGGGAACAGCAGCATGATGCGGCGCTTCGGAAACAGCATGCCAAAACACAGCAGCAGGCCGAATACGCCACCTGACGCACCGATCATCGGGCCGCCGGCATCGCCGATGATCGTGACCGCGATGATCTGCGCCAATGCGCCGGTAAGCACAGCAGCGAAATACGCGAACACCAGTCGCCGCGGGCCCCAGACCCGTTCCACATCGGCGCCGAACATCCACAGTGCGAACAGGTTCAATCCCAGGTGCAGCGCGCTGCCATGCAGGAAGCTGTAGGTGACGATCTGCCACGGTGCGGACACCAGCTGTTCGAGCGGCGCCCCCGGATCGATCCAGAGTGCAAAAGCCTCGATCAGGGCGGGATCGAACACGAGCTGGAGCAGATACCCCAGAACGATCGAGATGATGAGAAATCCGGTGGCCGCGGGCATCGGTGACTAGAAAACCGCGCCGCGGGCGTCGATCGGCCAAAGTGCTTCGACCACGCCCTTGCGCACCGCGACGATCCAGTCGTGCAAATTGACCGTCGGGTCGCAGTGGCTGGGAATCAAAAGTGCCTTGTCGCCGAGTTTGATGGCCGGGCCGTCGCCGATCCGGTGCAACACCGTGTGTTCATCGGAGACGTTCCACACCTGCCAGCCCGTGAATGTAGGCGCCGGCAGGCCGGAGTCGGTGGAGAAGGCCTTCAGGCCCGCGTCGAGCGTGGCGCGATCACCGCGCATGCTCATCACGCTGGCGAGCACGAACAATGCATGGTCGAATTTCGGCGCGCTGGCGTCGTGTTCGTTGCGTGCGTAGTCGGTGTCCATCAACAGGTAAGAGCCCGGCTGCACTTCGCCATAGACCTGGCTCGCCGCCTCATAGATGAACGTGCCCGTGCCGCCGCCGGTGATGATCTCGCACGGCAAATCGGCGGCGCGCAACGCGGTCCGCGCTTCGTTGGCTTTGCGCGCCGCAGCCTCGATCGCGGCACGCCGTTCCGGTACGCCGCGCCGGTGCTGCGCACTGCCCGCGTAGGCATGCAGCCCCATGAACGTAAAACGCGGGCATGCGACGATCGCGCGCGCCAGTTCGACCACTTCGGATGCGGTCGCCACGCCGCAGCGATTCTGTCCGACGTCGAGTTCGACATAAACGTCAAGCCGCGCCTCCTGCGCGACACACAACGTGCCGAGACGTTTCGTGACGCTCACGTCATCGACGCACACGCCCAGCCGCCCGTCGGGATAACGCCAGGCAAGTTGCGCCAGGCGGTGCAGCTTGCGCTCGCCTACGATCTCGTTGGTGATCAGGACGTTTTCAATGCCGCGCGCGAGGAACACCTCGGCTTCGCCGAGTTTCTGGCAGCAGATGCCGACGCTGCCGGCTGCGATCTGGCGGCGCGCGATCTCCGTGCACTTGTGGCTCTTGGCATGCGGGCGGACGCGGATGTTGTAGCTCGCTGCCGCCTCGCGCATGCGCTCGAGGTTGGCTTCGAAGCGGTCGAGATCGAGGATCAACGCTGGTGTGTCGACGTCCTGCAGTCGATCACCCGGCGCGGCGGGCATCCAGTTGGATCGCATGGGCGCGAAGTCTAATCGGTTGCGGGCAGACGGCCGCGAGCCGACCCTGCGGTCCGTACAATGCCGCGCCGCGCGAACGCGGACAACGACACGGGCCGGACGATGAGCATCAAGAGCGACAGGTGGATCCGCCGCATGGCGGCACAGGGCATGATCGAGCCGTTCGAGCCGGGCCAGGTGCGCGAACGCGATGGCGTGCGCATCGTGAGTTATGGCACGTCGAGCTACGGATACGACATCCGGTGTGCGGACGAATTCAAGATCTTCACCAATATCAATTCGACGATCGTCGATCCGAAGGCGTTCGATCCGAATTCGTTCGTCGACCTCAAAAACGACGTCTGCATCATCCCGCCCAACTCGTTCGCACTCGCGCGCACCGTCGAGTACTTCCGCATCCCGCGCAACGTGCTCACGATCTGCCTCGGCAAAAGCACTTATGCGCGTTGCGGAATCATCGTGAACGTAACTCCACTGGAACCCGAGTGGGAAGGCCATGTCACGCTCGAGTTTTCCAACACGACGCCGTTGCCGGCAAAGATCTACGCCGGTGAGGGCTGCGCGCAGGTCATTTTCATCGAAAGCGACGAAGTGTGCGAAACCAGCTACCGCGACCGGGGTGGCAAGTACCAGGGGCAGAAGGGCGTGACGTTGCCGCGGACATGATGCAAGACTTCCCCGAGTAACCGGGCACTCGCCGCGCTTCTTGCGCGTTTCGGCTGCGCGGACAGACCTACAGTAAGGCGTCCGGTCGTGCACCCTTTGTGCGGCTGGTCGCCGCATGCCTGATGCCGACGCCCGCGCCAAAGTTGATCCGCTCGAACCGATGTTCGCCGCCTTGCGCGAGCACGGTGGGCTGCCTTCGGTCGGGCACGCGCTCGGTCGGCTCGCGCATCTGCTCGAGAGCGATAGCGAAGCCACGCACGAACTGGCCAATGCCATCCTGGCCGACGTATCGCTGACGCAGCGCCTGCTGCGCCTCGCCAACACGATCGTGTATCGAACCGGCCCGCAGCCGGTGACCACGGTGACGCGTGCCATCGTGCTGCTCGGGTTCAACCAGGTGCGTAACGTCACCATGTCGCTCGTGCTGCTCGACGGCGTACTGGCAGGCGCCGATCCGGCATGCGTACGCGGCGAGTTCCACCAGGCTCTGCTTGCCGGATGCCTCGCGCGCGAGCTGCTCGCTTCGATCGACGCAGAGGAGGCGGAAGAAGCGGGCATCGCGGCGATGTTTCGCAACGTGGGCCGTTTGCTCGTCGCTGTTTTTGCTCCCGAGCGCCTGGCGAAGGTACGGCAGCGAGCGGAGACCGAGCAGATCAGCGAGTCGACCGCGGCCAAGCGCGAGCTCGGCCGCAGCTTCGATGAGCTGACCGAAAATATGCTGCGCGAATGGAACCTGCCGGACCGCATCACCGCGGCAGTGATGGCACTGCCGCCGCGCATCGATGCGCCACGCACGTCCGCCGAACGGATACGGGTGGCGGCGCAGTTTGCCGATGCGGTCGCTGCGGCGCTTGCTGAGCCGAACGCCCAACACGCATTGACGCAGGCGCTTGAGCGTTTTGCTCCGGCGTTTGCGCCCGATCGCGCCCAGCTGGAGCGGATGCTGGAAGCGGCCAGTGAGCGCACGCGCGAATTCGAGGAGGCTTGTGGACTCGGTCCCGCCGACTCGCCGCTGGCGCGTCTGCTGGAGGCGCTGCCGCGCGAAACCCAACTTACGGCGCCGGTGGTCGAACCAAGTGCGCAGCGTGATGCGTTGGGCCGGCCGCAGAACACGCAACAGATCCTGCTGGCTGGGCTTGCCGATGCCTCCGACAGCCTGGCCCGCGGCGCTGGCCTGAATGGCGTGATACGGGTCGTGCTCGAAGCGATCTATTCCGGTCTTGGATTTGCGCGCACCGCGTTTGTCATGCGCGATCCCGCCAGCGGCTTGTTTCGTACTCGAGCGGCTTTTGGCGATCCGCGTCCGGCTTTTTCGTTTCCTTCTACCGGCGCGAGCCATCTGTTCGTCGCAGCCCTGGCACATGCGACCGATCTGCATATCGCCGACGTTTCGACCGAAAAAGTGCGTGCCGCATTGCCGCCCTGGTTCGAGCGCGACTTTGCCATGGCGAAAAGTTTTGTCCTGCTGCCGCTTGCGGTGAGCGGACATGCGGTAGGCTTTTTTTATGCGGATCGCCCGGTGGTTGATCCGCACGGCCTGACCCCGGAGGAGCTGAACCTGGTGCGCGCGTTGCGCAACCAGGTGGTCCTGGCGATGCGTTCGCGCTAGGCGCGCGCAAGTTTCATCTCCCGTTCATCCACAGCGCCGCGCGCACGCTGCATAATCCGCGCCTTCCTTTGCGGCCGCTGCACGCATGCTGACGCGCTTCCGGTTTCCGATCGTCATCATCGACGAAGACTTCCGCTCCGAGAACACGAGCGGCCTGGGTATCCGCGCGCTTGCAAAGGCGATCGAAGCCGAGGGCGTCGAAGTGCTGGGTGTCACCAGCTACGGCGACCTGTCGAGCTTCGCGCAGCAGCAAAGCCGCGCCTCGGCGTTCATTCTCTCGATCGACGACGAGGAATTCACCGACGACGCCCACGCTGGCGCCGCGGTGGCCGGGCTGAAGAAGTTCGTGGAGGAGATCCGCTGGCGTAACGCCGAGATCCCGATCTTCCTGCACGGCGAAACGCGCACGTCGCGCCATTTGCCGAACGAGGTGCTGCGCGAGTTGCACGGCTTCATCCACATGTTCGAGGACACGCCCGAATTCGTCGCGCGCTACATCGTGCGTGAGGCTCGGGCCTATCTGGACAGCCTTGCGCCGCCATTTTTCCGCGCGCTGACGCACTACGCGCAGGACAGCTCGTACTCATGGCACTGCCCAGGCCACTCGGGCGGCGTGGCGTTCCTGAAAAGCCCGGTCGGGCAGATGTTTCACCAGTTCTTCGGCGAAAACCTGCTGCGCGCCGACGTCTGCAACGCCGTGGAGGAGCTCGGCCAGCTGCTCGACCACACCGGTCCCGTTGCAGCCAGCGAGCGCAATGCTGCGCGCATCTTCGGCTGCGACCATCTCTATTTCGTCACCAACGGCACCTCGACCGCCAACAAGATCGTCTGGCACTACATGGTCGCGCCCGGCGACGTGGTGGTGGTCGATCGCAACTGCCACAAGTCGATCCTGCACGCGATCACGATGACCGGCGCGATCCCCGTGTTCCTGATGCCGACGCGCAATCACTACGGCATCATCGGGCCGATTCCGCTCGAAGAGTTCCGCCCCGAGTCGATCATGCGCAAGGTGCGCCACCATCCGCTGGTCGGCGGCGAGCCGCGCAAGCCGCGGGTGCTGACCATCACCCAGAGCACGTACGACGGCGTGCTCTACAACGTCGAGCAGATCAAGGCGCTGCTCGACGGCAAGGTCGATACGCTGCACTTCGACGAGGCGTGGCTGCCGCACGCAGCGTTTCACACTTTCTATCGTGACATGCACGCGATCGGCGGTGCCACTCCGCGCCCGCGCACCAAGTCGTCGATGATGTTTGCCACCCAGTCGACGCACAAGATGCTGGCGGGCCTTTCACAGGCGTCGCAGATCCTGGTGCAGGATTCCGAAAAGGAAGTGCTCGACGGCTTCCAGTTCAACGAGGCGTATCACATGCACGTCTCGACGTCGCCGCAGTACGCCATCATCGCAAGCTGCGACGTAGCCGCGGCGATGATGGAACCGCCGGGCGGCCCCGCACTGGTCGAGGAGTCGATCGCCGAGGCGCTTGATTTCCGCCGCGCCATGCGCAAGGTCGACGCCGACTTCGGCGATTCGTGGTGGTTCAAGGTCTGGGGACCTGAGCATCTCGCCGCCGAAGGCATCGGCACGCGCGAGGACTGGATGCTCAAGTCGGACGACCGCTGGCACGGCTTCGAGCGCCTCGCGCCCGGTTTCAACATGCTGGATCCCATCAAGGCGACGGTGATTACGCCGGGCCTCGATGTCGATGGGCTGTTCGCCGACCCCGGCATCCCGGCGGCGATCGTCACCAAGTACCTGGCCGAGCACGGCATCATCGTCGAGAAGACCGGGCTGTATTCGTTCTTCATCATGTTCACCATCGGCATCACCAAGGGCCGCTGGAACACGATGGTCACCGAGCTGCAGCAGTTCAAGGACGACTACGACAAGAACGAGCCGCTCTGGCGCGTGATGCCGGAGTTCGTGCGTGCGCGCCCGCAGTACGAGAGGATGGGTCTGCGCGAGCTGTGCGATCGCATTCACGCCGTGTACCGCGCCAACGACGTCGCGCGCCTGACCACCGAGATGTACCTCTCGGAAATGGAACCGGTGATGAGCCCGGCCGCGGCGTACGCAAGGATGACGCACTGGGAGGTCGACCGGGTGCCGATCGACGAGCTCGACGGACGTGTCTCGGCGGTGCTGCTGACGCCTTATCCGCCAGGCATCCCGCTGCTTATCCCGGGCGAACGCATCAACAGCAAGATCGTCAACTATCTCAAGTTCGCGCGCGACTTCAACGCCATGTTCCCGGGTTTCGAGACCGACATCCACGGCCTGGTCAAAGACCGCCGCAACGGCGGCGTGGCGTACTACGTCGACTGCGTCCGCCTCTGAGTGGACGCCCCTCGGAGTCGCGTTCGTCTTAGCCGAGTGGTCCGACTCTCCCGAGGTGACCTTCGGTACCTCGGCGGCGTGATTTAGCCGCTTGATCTGCCACCGCGCGCCGGCAAGCTTGGCCGGCGCAAGCGGAGCAACGCCCGGGCAACGCTGCCTCACATAGCGTGCATGCCAGTCGCGTAGCGCGGCATCCGCCGTCGTCGCGCCCTTAATCGAAAACCCGGGGAGGGGTCGTGAAAAACCTGTTTGCGGTCGCCGCGTGCGCGACCACGCTTGTTTCATGTGGCGGTGGCGGTGGATCACCCCCACCCCCGCCGCC
>Ga0137394_10001886_pt1 | contig 15369 bp, 12 predicted proteins | sample czobulk116metaG_FD_108278 | JGI IMG/M metagenome (GOLD analysis project Ga0137394, IMG submission 108278) | Vadose zone soil microbial communities from Angelo Coast Range Reserve, California, USA - czobulk1.16 metaG | ecosystem: Environmental > Terrestrial > Soil > Vadose zone | place: USA...
TGAAGGCAATAGACAAGGCGGATCGCGCCAAGCCAGAAAAGACCCGCCCATCCAAACAGAAAATAACCCAAACAGATCGAAGCAACGACGAGTGGTATTTGAAGCTTCGCCCAAATCGTATATCGAAGCCGGATCAAATCAGGACACCACTTTTTCATCGATGACGGCTCCCATTGATATAGCCATCGCAGATGAGCCCACCAGAATCCACCGTGACGGGGACTGGAGACATCCTCGATGGTATCAGCCTTCGCGTGGTGATTTCGATGGTTCGCGATCCAGGTGTGTGGCGATCCCGATCCATTGAACACGGCAGCGCCGATGAGGAACTGCTCGATAATCGGATTGAGCTTCACCGCCCGATGGGCAAGCGCGCGGTGGTACGCCACCGTCGTGCCCAGTGCGCCCATGCTGGCCAAGCTCAAGCTCCACAAAAAGACTTTCCATCCCGGGATAGGAAACATCGCGATTCCAATAAAAGCGAGAACGTGGACCGTTAGGATGTATATGAGAGTCCAGGAATTCTCTCCTTCGGCTTTCCACCATGGAAGCGTCCATGGATGACGTTCAGCCAGATTCTGGACCTTTGCTTGTTCGATCATTGCCTGCCTCATCGTCCCACCTGACCTGTCCGCCGGCTGAAACGTCCTCTCGGACCGAAGCTTCGCCACTGCGCTGGACGTGGGGATGGATTGCGCAGCGATGCAACGGCTGCAGAGTGGAAAGCGTGTTGTTCGATTGCAGGCAATTCGTATCGGATCAACTTTTCAATTCCTTTCAGCATCACGATCTCACTGGCATCGCAGAAGGAAAGTGCAATGCCCGCCGCTCCCGCCCGCGCGGTGCGGCCGACCCGGTGCACGTAGCTTTCGGCATCGTTTGGTAACTCGTAATTGATGACATGTGAAATCCCTTCGACATCGATTCCGCGGGCTACGATATCGGTGGCGACCAGAACCGAAATCCGGCCTTTATCGAAAGCCGTGAGGCTGCGCTGGCGCCCGTTCTGGCTTTTATTCGAGTGGATCGCATCGACCGAAATCCCGTTGCGCGACAGATGCCGCATCACGCGATCGGCGCGATGCTTGGTCCGGGTAAACACCAACGCTCTTCGAACGTCGTCGCCTTGCAGGATATCGACCAGCAGTGAGCCCTTATTGGCCTGATCGACAAACAGAACTTTCTGATCGATTTTTATAGCCACTGAAGCGGGCGGGGTCGTGGCAACGAAAACCGGATTCTTCAACATGTCGGATGCAAGCCGGGCAATCTCGGAAGAAAGCGTTGCCGAGAACAATAGCGTCTGTCGCGCGGTTGGGATGGTGGAGACGATCGTCCGCACATCATGGATAAATCCCATGTCGAGCATGCGATCGGCTTCGTCGAGGACCAGAATATCAATCTGGTCCAGACGCACATGCCTCTGACGAATCAGGTCGAGAAGGCGGCCCGGCGTCGCCACGAGAATATCGGGCTGTTTTCGTAGCGCGCTGACCTGCCCGCTCATCGATACTCCTCCCACAATGACGCTGCTTTTCAGTGGAAGATACCGCCCATAGGCGCGGAGGCTGGCATCAATTTGCACGGCAAGCTCCCGCGTGGGAGTCAGCACCAGGACTCGCAGGCCATTGCTGCCGTTGACGTTGCCGCGTTGAAGCGTGTGCAGTATCGGGAGGCAAAAAGCTGCCGTCTTCCCGGTTCCGGTCTGTGCCGTCGCTAAAACATCCTTGCCGGCCAATATTTCGGGAATGGCTGCGCGCTGAATATCAGTGGGTTGGCGATAGCCTTCGTCGCGTACTGCGCGAAGAATAGCTTCGCTTAAATGGAAATCTTCGAACATTTTCAAATTCATAAACACCTGTTTTGTGTGCACCGAGATGTACGGCGGCTCATTCGGTCAGCGCTCAAAACAGTGCCGAGGAGTAACGCAGAAAATCGTCGGAAGGTTCTTAACTTTGAGGATTGGAAACTTTCCCAGACCTCAGCACCGGCTAATTGGTTTGAGCGATCGACCCTCGGGCCGAATCCAACGGTACTAAGGACCAAAAGCATTGTACCACACTGAGGCTTTCCCTTCGTCCGAAAAGGAGGGGCTTGCTCAACAGGATCGGGAACGGTACACAAAAAACACAAAACAGGACTCAAAAAGGCGCAAAAAAGCCTTTCATAAGGTCTTTTTTGCGCCTTTTTGAGTCCTGTTTTGTGTTTTTTGTGTGCCGTTCCCGATCCCGTCAATTTCCAGCCCTAGTGACCTTGCTGGCTGGCGCGCCTCTGCATCTCTTCGGACGAAACGTCTTCTTTATGCGTTCCGATGGTCCAAACGTGACCGAATGGATCCAAAAACGTGCCCGAACGGTCGCCGTAAAACTGATCGACCACGGGTCTCACTTCTGTAGCTCCAGCGGCAACAGCTTGTTTGGCAATCACGTCAACATCCTCGACGTACAGCATTATACCGACCGCTGTACCTCCGAGGGACTTTGGAGCTTTGAAACCCATTTGCAGATGAACGTCGTCGTGCGGTTCATCCGCGAGCATGATGTGTGAATCGCCAATCTTCATCTCGGCATGTCCGATTTGTCCGTCCGGCATTGGAAACCGAAATAGCTCTCTCGCACCGAAAGCTTTCTCGTAAAAGTCCAGAGCCGCGGCGGCCCCCCTGACGATCAAGTAAGGGGTGACGCTATGGTATCCCTCTGGAATTGGTTTTACTGCCATGATCCCGGTCCTCCTATTTTAACGATAGCGCTTTCTTTAGTAAGGCGATCTGACCGCCGTGATAGGTGTCGTGCTGAGTAATCCCGATGAATTGTGTATATGCGGTATAAGCAGGTTTGGCTACCAGGGGCCTGTCGAGCCGCTCGGGGCTGAAGCCGAGCACGGCTCGCCTGACCTCCCCATTCAAATCACGAAGTGAACCGATCGCGTCCTGCCAATTCGATGGCGTTGGGGAAGGAACGGAAGGCCAATCCTCATCCGGAGACAGCGGACTCTCGCTGCCTTGCATGCGCCGCAAAACCAGCTTATATGTGCCTGCGAGGTGCAGCACAAGTTCCCAAATGCTGTGCGCACCCGCTATCGGATGGGCATAAGCCGATTCCGGTGTGACATCCCGAAGCAACTCCAGGACACTCGGTCCGTGCCATGCCTCACCCTCGAATGTTTGCCTCAATTGCAGCTCCAGTCTTTCAATCTCACTGCTCATCCGTCGATCTCCAAATGAGTGTCGCTGTCCGCGCGACCAGAAGCTAATTCACAATTGAGTCAACCACTCTCCTGAAGCCCTCACCCGATTGTGCGCTCCTGGGTCAACGGACACATCGCCGCTTTGCGGCTACTCCGGCACAACAGCGATTGCTTCGATTTCGATCATCAGGTCTTCGTTTGCGAGCATACCGATTTGCACCAGTGTGCTCGCCGGCGCATTCTTTCCGTAATACCTGGCTCGAATCGTCCGGAGGGTCGATATTTGAGACATATCGGTGACGAACGTCGTGACCTTGACCAGGTTGTCGAAAGTCGCGCCCGCCGCGGACAGAGCGAGCTTCAAGTTCTCGAAGACCTGGGTCGCCTGGGCTCCGAAATCATTCTTCCCTACGAGAGTGCCGGATTTGTCGAGCGCGACCTGGCCGGCAATATAGATCGTCCGGCCGCTATGCACCTGAACCACGTGCGTGTATCCGGTCGGTAGTGAAAGCGTTGGGGGATTCAAATATTGAACAGTCGGGCGGCTCATTATGCACCTCCTTGGAGTGCTCTTACGGCATTATATTTAACAGGACCTCGGTTGTCCTGGGAGGATACCAGAGTGGAGTCTTATGCGTAACGGCAGTGATATCGATTCATCGGATGGTAAAGCTCCGGTCATTCCTCCGGCGGACGTCGAAAAGCGCCGCCGTGTCACAGCGGAAACGATGGCGGCCAAACAGCGCGATATCTCTGTCAGCGAGTTCTTCGCGAAAAATCGCCACCTGCTGGGATTCGATAATCCGCGCAAGGCGCTGCTCACTGCGGTAAAAGAGGCGGTCGACAATTCGCTGGATGCATGCGAGGAAGCCGGCATCGTTCCGGAAATCTGGGTGCACATCGAATCGACCGGGGCGAATCGCTACAAGGTCGGCGTACAGGATAATGGTCCCGGAATCGTGAAGAAACAGATCCCGCTGATTTTCGGAAAGCTGCTCTACGGATCGAAGTTCCACCGGCTGCGGATGAGCCGGGGCCAGCAAGGGATCGGCATCAGTGCCGCGGGCATGTACGGCATGCTCACCACCGGTAAGCCGGTGAAGATCATCTCCATGACATCGCCGAGAAAACCGGCGCACTATTTCGAGATTCAAATCGACACCAGGCGGAACCAGCCGGAGATCATCAACGGCAAGGGAGACGGCGAAGACATACCCGCCGGCGAAAAGGGGAAAAAATACATCGCCGATCATGGCATCGAATGGGTATCGCACTATCCCGCTGTCGATGAGCAATCGCGTCATCATCACGACCTCCGAAGCGGCACGCGCGTGACCATCGAACTGGAGGGACGGTATGTTCGGGGGCGTGGCAGCGTCGATGAATATCTGGAGCAGACAGGGATTGCCAACCCTCATGTCACGATCCACTACGTGGATCCCGACGCAGGTGAGACCACGTACTCGAGATCGGCCACCCAGCTCCCGCGCGAACCTGTGGAGATCAAGCCTCATCCTTACGGAATCGAACTGGGCCAGCTTGTAACGATGCTCAAGAATTCTCAGGGCGGTACCATCTCGCAGTTCCTGACGACCTCGTTCTCTCGGGTGAGCTCCGGCCTGGCACACCGCATCTGCGAAGCTGCGAAGGTCAGCACGCGAGCCAATCCGCATCGGATCGGCCGCCAGGAGGCCGACGCCCTGTATGTGGCAATTCAAGGGACCAAGATTCCGCCCCCGGCGACGGATTGCATTTCGCCGATTGGAGAAGGGCTGATCCTCAAAGGATTGCATCATCAGTTGCCGGGAGAGTTCTTCACCGCTTCAACGCGGCCTCCCGCGGTCTATCGCGGAAATCCTTTCGTTATCGAAGTGGGATTGGCTTACGGCGGAGCCAGCCCAACTCAGAAAGTGACTTTGGAAAACCTGACGGAATTCTTGCAGGAAAGCGATGCGCGTTCTCTGAGGCAGTTCCTGCTCACGACCTTCGATGGCCTTGGCGCCGCCGGCGTAGAGAAAATTCTCGTTCAGGCCAGGCTCGGCACGCGGCAGACACCCGCTAAGCTCAAAGAAGAAGACATCGCGCAACTGCACGGGGCGATGAAAAATGTCAATGTGACGGAAGGCCAGACGATGCAGGTGCTGCGCTACGCGAATCGTGTCCCGCTGCAGTTTCAACCCGCGGCCTGCGCCATCACGCAATCCGTCCTCGCCACAAACTGGCGCGCCTATGGACTGACGCAGTCCCGGGGCCAGCTCCCTGTCGGCCCGCTCACCGTTATGGTTCATATGGCGAGTGTGTGGGTGCCCTTCACCAGCGAATCCAAAGAAGCCGTCGCAGCATATCCGGAAATCATGAAAGAGCTGCGGCTCGGGCTGCAGGCTGTCGGCCGGAAGCTGGCTATGTATCTCAACCGCCGCAAGCGCGTGCGCCAGGAAGGAGAACGGCGAGAGGTTTTCCTGCGGTACCTGGGAGAAGTCGCCACAGCAATTGCTTCCATCAAGAACTACGGCGACCGCCCGAGGAAGGAACTCTATGGTCGATTGCTGGATATTGCAAAACGCAAGACGGCTGTCGCGGATACCAAACTGGATGACCGCGGCAGAAAGATCGAACAGGCGGCAGAAGATTTTGGTGAAAATGTCCTGATTGTGAATCCGGAGAACGCGGGCTAACGGGGGAGGCAATAGCCACAAAAAGGCACAAAATTGACAAAATGACTTCAGGGACCTTTTGTGCCTTTTTGTGGCTATTCCTCCCCTTTCAAGATTATGGCTAAGAAAACGAAGAAAACTTCCGAGACGGCAACACTTACTGCGAAAGACAAGAAGACTCTCGGCTCCATTCGCGGCCTGGCCGACGACGTTGTGCAGTTTGCCGAACGCGGCCGCGCGCCTTACGTCGATGTGCCGTCGCGTTCATTGTCCAACGTGAAATTCAACCAATCGAGACGGATCATCGAAATGGGCCGTGGCACGAATCGGCGTGAGCTTTTCAATCTGGCTCAGGCCAGGAGTTACATGCAGACGCTGCTGGTCGGCACCGGATGCAAACAGCTGATCGAGCAAGGAAAGACGACCAGCATCCGCGGTCTCTTCTATCTGCTGAAACATACTATCGAAGGCACGACTGAAGAAACATTTGACACACAGGATGAATGCGATCCCGTCATCGAAGACATGGAAGTCACGCTCGACGCAATGCGCGAAGAGCTTCATCTCTACGCGAAGAATGCCGGAGCGATGGTTGGTCCAATTACCCTGGCGGACAGCGGCGACGAGATCGATTGTTCACGCATGGGTTCCGGCGGCTACAGCATTCCATCGATCGTTGAGGCCGAGATCGTGCAGTTCAAGAAACACAGCGCCAAATTCGTGCTGCATGTCGAAAAGGACACGGTGTGGCGCCGATTTAACGAAGATAAATTCTGGCGCCAGTACAACTGCATTCTCACCCATGGAGGCGGTCAGCCGCCCCGCGGCGTCCGGCGCATGTTGCACCGGTTGCACTACGAGTTGAAGCTCCCGGTATATTGCCTTCTCGACAATGACCCATGGGGGTATTACATCTACAGCGTCCTCAAGCAGGGATCGATCAACCTGGCCTACGAATCACGTCGTATGGCCATTCCCGAAGCGCGCTTCCTGGGCCTGCGCAGCGAGGATTACCGGCGGTGCCAGCTCAGTCCGAGCGTGCAAATCAAGCTGAACGAGCAGGACACCAAACGAGCGAAACAGATCTCTCAGTATCCATGGTTCGAGCACAAGAAACCGTGGCAGAAGGAAATTGAGCTGATGCTGTCCAATGGCTTCAAACTCGAAGTCGAAGCGCTCATCAGCAAGGACATCAGTTACGTGACGGAAGAGTACGTACCGTCGCGGCTGAAAGAGGGCAATTTCCTGGACTGACCGGTCAGCCTTCGTACTGCAACACGTTCAAGCCCGCATTCCAGTCGCTGACATAGAGCAGCCCGTCGGTCGTGACATAAATGTCTGCGGCCTTCGCTGCCAGCGCAACGTTCGGGCGCGGATCAATCAAACGCTTCGGCGTCGGCGGCACCCAATACGCGATTTCCTTCGGCGAGAATTGATCCCGGATGTCGAATACCCGTACGCCGGCATTGTTATATGTCGCAAATACCGTCTCTTCACTTCGAAAACTGCCGGGCCGATTCTCATGTAGATTGTGCGGACCAAAGGTGCCCAGCGCGCAGAAGTTCCGCTCCTTCGGCGTCGGCAGCGTGGCGATCGGTACGGGATTTTCCGGAGCGCGCACGTCCACGATGAAGGTGTAGAAGGTACCCTTCGCACACATCTCGGCATTGGCCTCATCGGCTGCCAGGACAAGATTGCGTCCCGGCAAGGGCAGAGTGGTATGCGTCCCACCCGGAAAAGGAGGCGACCAGTCGATGTGAGAAAGCATCTTCGGTTTGGCCCGATCACTGATGTCATGCACCGTGAGACCCCCATCGCGCCACGCTCCGTAGCCGCGATCGCCGGCCGTGATCATGTGATGCAACGCAACACGCCGGCCCGGAGCCAGCGTTGAAGGCTCACCAGCCGCACGATTCATCCCCGGAAGCCACCAGCGCGATACGATCTCTGGCTTCGTGATGTTCTTCAGATCGACGATGCAGAGAATGTGGTCCGTGAACCCGTCAAAATGCGCCGCAACGTAAGCGTATCGTCCCCCGGTCCACCACAGGCGGTTGATGCCCAACCCAGGCATTTCGAGAAACGCAATCTCCTTCATCTCTGGAGGTCGAGAGATGTCGTGAATGCTCAGCCCCGAACGGAATTTCTTGCGATTCGTAATACTGTCGGCGAGAGCGTTTTCAAAATACCCTCGCAGATTGTCGTACGACTGCATGGCCACGATGTTCGCGCCATTGGCAAGCAGCAAGAGATCTTCCGCCACCTGCAAGTGATGCGTGCGTGTATAGTCGCCTCCCGTGAAAAACCCAACCGGCTTGAGCTTTCGTGGATCAGCCGCATCCAGAATGGTGAGGCCATTGCCGAACATGTGTCCGACGTATAGATGGCGGCGATTCAGCATGATCTGCACAGTGTCGGGACGCCCGCCAACATCGCTGTACGAGACATGGCGAATACGATGGCCAATGCCTTCCGGCGGAACGGGAGTGTTTTGCGGCGCACGTGTGTTCTGAGGAAGCGACGACGCTGCAGCCAAACCGAGCAACGCTTTCATATGTTGACGACGATTCATGGAATGTATTTATAACGCCAGCCGACCTGAATGTCTACGTTCGAAGAAACACTGCGGGACTTCGCAATTGCGGTCGCAAAATGTGGGTATCTCCACAATCGACTGTCCCTCCCACCACAACCAAAGAGAGAGTGATCTCGGACTTCCGATTTGAGAGCTTACGCACCCGGCAGGCGGACTTTAGCGCCCCGTTTTTGAAGGATTCTCATTTGTCATTGCGGTTGATCAAACCCTTTTTGTCCAGTGCCTCGAAATGGTCGGGGTCCTGATTGTTTTCGCAGACGTACTCCTGCAGACGAGTACCGGGACGCAACATGTACTTGCTGGTGATGGTGTAGGGACGGGTCAGCGCCTTGGGATCCTCGACAGTGGCCGAGTATTCAATCGTGTTGTAATCCACGCGTTTGAAGCGTTCGACGATGTGTAAGGCATCCGTATTGATCTTCGACCCCACCAGCCGTTCCTTGAAACCGGCGACATCGACAACCAGCGTGTCCCCCTCCCAACGACCAACGGAGTCTCCCAACCAGGCCGGATCCAGGTCTTCGGGGTGCTTTTCATTCAGCGGAATAAGGCGGAACACGTGACGCGACTCGATAAGAATCACGATGAGCTTGGGGGTCTGGACGAACTGATTCGGATACAACGACCCTGCTCCGAGATCCAATTCCGGAATGCATCGGGCAACATAGTCATCGATATTGCGCCGATTGTACGCCTCCAGGACAAGTTTCGCGGCCCAGGGCTGGTACGGAGGATTCGCTCCCTTCCTCACATTGTCTCCCCGGCCCGGCTCGGGCACTCCCACGCCCTGGTTGGCTTCTTCCCAGGTTCCAGGTTTGTCACTGCCGGGCTGCCAAACGCCGGATAAGTCCGGGTGTCCATCGGCCGCGCGTGGCACCGGTGGTGCCAGCTTTTTGTTTTGCGCACCGGCGTATTGAGACATCGGAAGAACCGCCAAAGCAATCACGACAGAAGCAAGAAACCTGTTCCTCACGTTTGATCTCCTCTCGCTTCGAATCAGGGCGCCCCTACCGGTGGCCTGTTGCCGCCATCACCGTTTCCGGCGGGAGGTCCGGATTCGAGTTTCTTGCCGTTCTTGGCGAAGGTTACGAACCTGGAGTGGGCCCAATTCGTACCGTCGCGCGCTTGCCAGCCAAATACAGTGACAGTATCTCCGGGCAACATCGTCTCGGTCTTCTTCCAGCCAACCCGATTCAATACGACTGGAGGATAGCCTTCAAATTTCCAATTCGCGACGTTGCCGTTTTGATCCTTCACATCCATGAAGAAATAGAAGTGAGGATTTGTCCACTGAATGCTGGTAATCACGCCGGTCAAGGTGACGGGTTTGTTGCCGTCATACTCTGCACCGAACGAATGGTGCGCGAATGCAGGCGACGCAGCTAACAGAAGAGATGCAGCGATAATAAGCTTCATCGGTTTATCCTCGTAAAAAGTAACGCCAAAATATCATCGAAAGAGGAAAATTAGCGACAAAGAGGCACAAAATTCACAAAGGGGTTTTTCCTTTCAGACTTTTGTGCTTTTTTGTGGCTGATCGTTTTTCTAACTGAACTTAGCTGGCGAGTTCGCGGTTCAGCGGCTCTTGCTTTCTTGTGGCTTGCGGAAGGGTGAAGAAGAAAGTGGTGCCGGCACCAGGCTGGCTCTCAGCCCAGATCTGGCCACCATGCTGTTCGACGACGGCCCTGGCGATACCCAGTCCCAGGCCCGCACCCATGTGAGCTGTGGATTTGGCCTGCCAGAACAGGTCAAAAATCTTGCCCAGGTTCTCCTGTTCGATCCCACGGCCTGTATCGCGCACCGCAAAACGTACCCGCCCGCCCTCGTACGGTTCACAGGTTACTGTGATGCGGCCTCCTTCCGGCGTGAATTTGATGGCATTGTCCAGCAGGTTCGAAAGGACTTGCAGAATCCGATGACTATCGGCTAGAACCGTCGGGACCACACCTGGCGGCTTGCAGTGCAAGTCGATCGATTTCATGCGTGCCTGAATGCTGAAGATCTCGCACGCTTCCCTGATGATGTCGAATGGATTCAGCGGCTGAAGATCGATCGAAATTTTCTCTCCTTCACGAACGCGTGCGACGGCGAGCAGGTCATCGATCAAACGATTCATGCGTTCGGCCGCGCGGCTGATGATCTGGACCATGCTGCGACGCTTTTCTTCCGGCACCGAGCGGGCCGCCAGGACCTTCGCCGTCATCTGGATGTTGTGCACGGGATTTCGTAAGTCGTGTGACACAACACGTAGTATTTCATCGCGTGCGCGGATCGCGTCATCCCGTACCCGGATGGCGTGGTCCGCGGAAGCATAGAGGCGGGCGTTCTGGATCGCCAGTGCAGCATGGCGCGCGATGTCTTCGGCGAAGCCCAGATCCTCATGGCGGTAACGGCCGGGTTGTTCGCTCACCAGGCTTAACGCGCCGAAGGTTTCGCCACCAGCCGAAAGCGGCACGACCATTGAGGACCTCACATTCAGCCGGCGCAGTACTTCAAGGTGCGCCTCATCATGAGTGTTCTGCCTGAGCAATTCATCACTGACCTCGGAGAAAAGTTCCGGCTTACCTGTGCGGATGACACGGACTACAGCCGTGTCATGTTCCGGGAGCGGCAGATAATTCTCTTGCAGCCGCCGAACGAGGGCCATTTTGGCCGGGTCAGAGTGAGCGGCCTGTGCCAGCTGGATCTTTCCGTTCTCGACGAGATACACGGCGGACCAGTCCGCGATCTGGGGTACGGCGAGCCGAACCACCGCGTTGAGCGTCGCCTGGTAATCGAGCGAAGACGCCAGGATGGGCGCGGCCTCGGCAATGAAATGCTCCTCGGCGCGAAACTGACTCAGTCTTTCCAGGGTGAACGCGCGCTGCATTGCGACCGAAGCCACGTCGGCAAGGATTCGCACCCGCGGAAATTCAGCCGGCGTGAAGTTTTTGGGATGCCTTCGGACGAGCAATAGCGCTCCCAAAACCTCATCATTGGCGACGAGAGGAACAAGCATAGCCGCGCATTTTTCGCTACGCCGCGCAAGCTCGCCAAAAAGCGATTTCCTCTCACGATGTACTTCAAGATCCGGAACTATTTGGGGCTCGCGCGATGCAACCACTTGCTGCACAATGGAACCTTCATAGGCACTTTTGGCGCCGATCGGTGGAACCCCGGAACCGTAAGATGCAACGCAGGTGATTTCATTCTCTTTCAGGTTAATGGTCTCGATGTAGACGGCTTCAGCGTCGCCGGCGAGAGCCGCCGTTTCCGTAATCCGGTTCAGTACATCATCCAGCGTGAGAGCACCTGTGAGACTGTGGGCGACTTGCCGAAGAGCTTCCTCCTCTTTTGCACGGCTTTCCAAATACGCACTCGTGACGCCAAGACGGCGCAAAATATCGACGACCAGAATCACCGCCGGCACAGCGAGGAACGCAAACACGATGCTCAAAGTAGTAGTCAGCTGGGTCAGATTCTGGACTCTTGCCCGCTGTTGGCTTCGCCATGTGGTGACAGCTTCATTGAGCTTTCCCGTTGCCTGCTGAGCCTGTTCATATATGTTCTCGTTATCAAAAAGGACTTGCCGGAATTGAACCTCTGGAAGTTGTGCCTCCAACAGTCTGTTCTCACGAACGTGTTCATGCCACTGATCAACCGCGATCCGGATTTCTTTCACAGCCGTTTGAACGGCCGGTCCGAGAGTGGGTGCCAAGCGGTCGAGCTGCGCCACAGCTGCGGTGATGATCTGAGTTTGCTGTTGATAAAATCCGGTGTATTTTTCCTCGCCGCTGGCCTGAAACCCTATAATCGCCGAGAACTCGTGCGAAAGGGCTGTCTGAATCTCGGAGGCTAATTCATCTGCCGGGTCCGCCTGCTCATTCAAGGCAATAAGCGTCGAGGTGGTTTGGTAGCTGATGACCAGTGGAACCGCCACAAGCAATACCAAAACAGCGGAGATGAATGCACCGCTGAGCCAGTACATTTGTCCTGTCGGTGTGGCGGTCACCGCCCCTTCCTTTCCGCGTGACATCGGTCTCAGTCTTACAACAGACTCAGGCTGCCGTATCTAGACGATGTTCGTCGTATAGGCGTCTGATTGTGTGCAACAACTGTTCCGGTTCGAACGGCTTTGCAAGATATTCATCGAAACCGGATATCAGGGCGGTATCTCGATCGGCGGGAGTGGAATACGCGGTCAACGCAATGACGGGTATTTTCTGGAGTGGGGATTGTTGTTTTCGCACTGCTGCGATGAAGGCGTAACCGTTGTAGTCGGGCATACCTATATCTGTGACCACCAGGTGAGGTCCATTCTTCCTGAGCATCTCAAGTGCTTCCATGACGTTATCGGCGGGGATCGTCGTCGCTCCGTGCGATTCCAGCAGAAATTGTATGAGGTCTCTCGTGTCCTTGTCGTCTTCGACAACAAGTACGCGTATGCCGTCAAGAATAGCCCTGTCCTTCATTGGTTTACCCAAACGTGAGTCCGATTCACGGCCATCTATTTTCTTTCAGCACATCGCTCGCCATTAGCAAGCGCAACATTACAAAAGGGCTAGTAAATCGGAGGGGCCGAGGACTTGGGATTCTTTACCCATCCTTGAAAAATACGGGAAAGCGCAAGGCTTGGTAAATCGCTTTTGGTTTGGCATACTTCCGGAACCGGAACTGAAAGGAGACCTCGCAATGCGCTTCGTGAAGCCCGCGGCGCTGGGAATCGCATGTTTCTTATTGGGAGCTGCTGTCACGAGATACTACGACAGCCACCGGCCAGCGACGCCACAGACAGTACAGACTGCCAAGTCCCCGGAAACCGACAAAACCGTCGATATAGCGAAGATTGATTTTGAGAACGAACCCTTGTGGGCATTTGGTTTCGAACGGCCTGCCATGGCGGGCGAAAAGGCTGCGCCACAGAATCCGCCCAGCCGGAACTTGAGAGCCAATGAAGATCCCGTCGAGCAGACGCGCCTCAGGCACATTGCCGGAAGCAGGGCGGCATATTCCCTTGTGGACGTACGCGACGGACAGAACGTGATCGATTGGTTCCCCAACGAACATCCGCCCATGCCCAGCGTCGTGGCGCACGGTCCCGTTAAATTGGGCAAGAACGCACGCGGATGCGGCTCGTGTCATTTGGCGAATGGCAAGGGCCGCCCGGAAAATGCGCCTGTCGCAGGGCTGCCGGTCTCCTACTTCATGCGCCAGATCCAGAATTTTCGGAGCGGCAAGCGCCGCAGCTCCGATCCGAGAAAACCGAATACCAACACCATGATCGAATTGGCGAAATCACTATCCGACGAAGAATTAAAAGCCGCCGCGGAGTACTTTGGCGCCCAGAAATGGTGGCCGTGGATTCGCGTGGTTGAAACCGACCTCGTGCCCAAAACGCGCATCGCTGGCAATCTGTTTCTGCCGCTCGAGCACGAGAAAACCGAGCCGATCGGCAGCCGCATCATTGAAATGCCGGAGAATGAAGAGCAGGCGGAGACGTATCGCAATCCGCACTCGGGATTCATTGCTTACGTTCCGGTTGGCAGTCTCAGCAAAGGCAAAGATCTCGTCACGACGGGGGGCGCACGGATTGTAGGGAACCAGTTTATCCCAGGCAAGGCGACGCCATGCATCACCTGTCATGGAGAGGATTTGATGGGTGTCGGTGATAGCCCGCCGATTGCCGGCCGTTCCCCTAGCTACATGGTCCGGCAAATGTGGGATATTCAACAGGGCACGCGCAACAGCGAACAGGCTCAGTTGATGAAGCTGGCGATCACGAATCTCTCGCCGCAGGACATGATGGCCATCACCGCGTATGTCGCGTCGCGCAAGCCAAATTACTCCGCTCCAAAATTAGAAGGCGTGGCCGCGCGGACGGACTGAGGAGAAGAGCTCGGCGGGAGATCGCTTGAAGCCGCGAAGCGGCGCTAGACATTAGCCCAGGGCGCGAGCCCTGGGGTTTGCAATCGCGAGAAATACAGAAGCCCCGCAGGGGCGACAGAACGGAAGTTCCAATTCTGCCGTCCCTGCGGGCTTGGCATCTACGACGATACGTTTTCCAGGGCTGAGGTGTGAATGAATTACGGGCAGGCATATTCCCCTCCTTGCCAAGGAGGGGAATGCGCTCGATTCTAATTCGTTCACACGTTCTCGCGCCCTGGGCTAACGTCTGGCGCCGCTTCGCGGCTATCCCTTGCGGCCGTGCCTTGGGAAGAACGGCTGGGTCTGGTCAGCCCGCTGGGTATCTTCGGGCATTTTATCCAGAGTGATGGAGTAATTCCGTTCGGCGGTGCCGCGGAGCACCTTCAGATTGATTGTGCTTCCCGGAGCCATCGAGCCGACAGCGTTGCGAAGCGATCGGCCATCAGTTTCTTTTCCGTTCAGCGCCACAATCACATCGTCCTTTTGCAATCCGGATTTCGATGCCGGCCCATCAGGCACAATCTCGGTAACAAGCGCGCCCTGCGATGCTTTCACTCCAAGCGCAGAGGCCAGCTTCGGAGTAAGCTCCTGGAAGTACACGCCCAGCCGCGCACGAGTAACCGTGCCCTTCTCTTTCAACTGGGTCATGACGTGGCGGACCAGGTCCACAGGGACGGCAAAGCCCACACCCTGGTTCCCGCCGCTCCTGGAAAGGATTGCGGTATTGATCCCGATCAGTTCGCCCCTCGTATTGACGAGGGCGCCACCAGAGTTGCCGGGATTAATCGATGCATCGGTCTGGATAAAATCTTCATAGTCTTCGATGCCCAGGCCACCACGTCCGGTAGCGCTGATGATTCCCATTGTCACGGTCTGCCCCAAGCCAAAGGGGTTTCCCATCGCCAGCGCGATGTCTCCGACTTCAACCTTTGAAGAATCGCCCAGAACGACGTGCGGCAAATCTCTCGCATCCACTTTTATCAGCGCGATATCCGTCTTGGCATCTGTTCCAATGACATGCGCCTTCAA
>Ga0137394_10001890_pt1 | contig 15344 bp, 18 predicted proteins | sample czobulk116metaG_FD_108278 | JGI IMG/M metagenome (GOLD analysis project Ga0137394, IMG submission 108278) | Vadose zone soil microbial communities from Angelo Coast Range Reserve, California, USA - czobulk1.16 metaG | ecosystem: Environmental > Terrestrial > Soil > Vadose zone | place: USA...
CGCAGCCCTGGGACGTGCCGGTCGACTACGTGGTCACGGAGCGCGGCGTCTACCGGCGCGACCCGGAAGGCCTCGTCTACCTCGGCGAGCCTCAGGCCGGCGACGAGCCTAGCGTGCTCTCGTCTCCTGTGTGTTACGCCGGCGAGGTCAAGCGCAACGACTAGTTATCGCTTCACGGCGAGGGTCAAACCATCCCCGACCGGCACGAGCGCGATGTCGACCCGGCGGTCCTTCGCCACGCGCTTGTTGAACTCGCGCAGCGCCACGGTGCTTTCGCTGCGATCGGAGGAGTCGATCACCGATCCACCCCACAGCGTATTGTCGACCGCGACGACGCCGCCCTTGCGCAGCAGTTCCAGGCAGCGCTCGTAATACTTCGTGTAATTGGGCTTGTCGGCGTCGATAAAAGCGAAGTCGTACCGGCCTCTCAGCTTCGCCAGCGTGTCGAGCGCCGGCGCGATGCGCAAGTCGATCTTCGCCGCGACGCCGGCCTTCTTCCAGTAGCGCCGCGCGATCGCGGTCCACTCTTCGCTCACGTCACAGCAGACGATCTTCCCGTCCCTTGGAAGCGCGAGCGCGACCGAAAGCGCGGAGTAGCCGGTGAACGTGCCAACCTCGATGCAGCGCTTCGCACGCAGCATGCGCACCAGGACCTGGAGGAGCGCACCCTGGTCGGGGCCGATCTGCATCCCACCGTGCGCGAGCTTGCGCGTCTCGGCGCGCAGTTCGCGCTGCTCGCGAGTCTCCCTTGTTCCTGTCGCGACGATGTAGTCGTAGAGCGCAGCGGTAAGGTCCGGACCTCTCACAGCAGAAACAGCTTGTAGGCGGGATTGCCGGTTTCGTCGGCGTACGGGTAGCCGAGCTTTCTGAGGAAAGTGCGGAACTCGCGCAGCTCGGCGCGCGGCACCTGCATGCCGACGAGCACACGGCCATAGTCCGCGCCCTGGTTGCGGTAGTGGAAGAGACTGATGTTCCAGTCGCCGCGCATGCTCTCGAGGAAGCGCAGCAGCGCGCCCGGGCGCTCCGGAAATTCGAAGCGGTAGAGCAGCTCGTTCCTGGCGAAGGGCGCGCGTCCTCCCACCATGTGGCGCAGGTGCGTCTTCGCCATCTCGTTGTCGGAAAGGTCGAGCGTGCGCAGCCCCTGGCGGTGCAGGCTCCGCACGATGCGCGCGGTCTCCTCCCGGGCGCGCACCTCGACGCCCACGAACACATGCGCGTCGTTGGTATCGGCGATGCGGTAGTTGAACTCGGTGACGTTGCGCCCGCCGAGCGCGGCGCAGAACTTGCGGAAGCTCCCCGGCCGCTCCGGAATGGTGACCGCGAGGATCGCCTCGCGGTGTTCGCCGAGCTCGGCCTCCTCGGCGATGAAGCGCAGGCGGTCGAAGTTGGTGTTGGCGCCGGAGGCGACCGCGACGAGCGTCCGGTCGCGCGCGCCGTTGCGATCGACCCACGCTTTCGCGCCGGCGACCCCGAGCGCCCCGGCCGGCTCCAGCACCACGCGCGTGTCCTCGAACACGTCCTTGATCGCCGCGCACATCTCGTCGGTGTCGACGAGCACCATGTCGTCGACGAAGCGGCGGCAAAGCCGAAAGGTCTCTTTACCCACTTCCTTCACTGCCACGCCGTCGGCGAAAAGGCCCACCTGATCGAGCCGCACGCGCCGGCCTTTCTTCAGCGAGCGCGTCATCGCGTCGGCGTCCACCGGCTCGACCCCGATCACCTTCACCGACGGCCGCAGCCGCTTCACGTAGGCTGCGATGCCGGAAATGAGGCCGCCGCCGCCCACCGGCACGAAGATCGCGTCCGGGTTGGGCTGCTGGCGCAGGATCTCCATGCCGATCGTGCCCTGCCCCGCGATCACCTCGGGGTCGTCGTAGGGATGCACGAACACGAGTCCGCGCTTCTTCTTCAGCTCGACCGCCTTGGTGTAGGCGTCAGTGTAGGAGTCGCCGTGCAGCACGACCTGCGCCCCGCGCACCGCCACTGCTTCGACCTTGATGCGCGGCGTCGTCACCGGCATCACGATGACCGCGCGGCAGCCCAGGCGCTGTGCCGCGAGCGCGACGCCCTGCGCGTGATTCCCCGCGCTCGCCGCGATCACCCCGCGCTGCAGCCGCTTCCGTGGCAGGCCCGCCATCTTGTTGTAGGCGCCGCGCAGCTTGAACGAGAATACCGGCTGCAGGTCCTCGCGCTTGATGAACAGGCGGTTGCGCAGGCGCTTGGAGAGCGCTGCGGCGAGCTCGAGCGGCGACTCGATGGCCACGTCGTAGACGCGCGCCTTGAGCACCCGCTCCAGATAATCGTTCTTCACCATCGCCCCCGGGAGGCGGCGAATTTAGCATGGCGGAACTCCTCGGCCTCGCCGCGACCTGCTTTCTCGCCGCGACCCTGCTGCCGTTTCCCTCCGAAGGCGCGCTGCTCGCCTACCTGCACCTGCGGCCCGGACACGCCGCCCTTGCGGTCGCCGTCGCCACCCTCGCCAACACCGCCGGCGGCATGACCTCCTAGCGTTAGTCGCGCTGCTCTCCTAGGCTGCTGTCATATCCATTCACGCGGCGAATCAGCGCTTTGCCTTGGGGCTCAAGCTCGCGATCGACGATTACGGCGTCGGCCGAGCATCGCTCGCCTGCCGGCGTGCCTGGCGAATTTCCGCGAAGGCAGCCGCAAACAGGCGTAAAACGCACTCTGCTGGCGAAGGTCAGGTAAAAAGTTTCGCCCAGCCCGGAATTTCCGGCGGCGGATCGAACGCGCCCTTCGATTGCCGGAACGATCGGACGAGCTTCGCGTAGTCGTTGTAGTCGCGGTCATAGTAGTAAAGGACCGGGGCGCGATAGTTGATCGTGTAGAAGCCGGTCTTGTCGACGAAGCCGTTAGAGACGATGCGTATGCGCAGGCCGTCGTCGTTCTTGAATTCCATGACCAGCTCGAAGCCCTGCTTGCCGTTGATCTGCGCCGGCTTGTTGCTCAACACCTTGAGGCGCTCGAGGCCGTAGCGCTTGCGGAGCTCGGAAACGTAAAGATCGGCGGCCTCGAGCGGCGGCATGTTGGCGCTGCTCTTCTTCTTGAGAGTCGGGAATGCGGTATCGGAATAGCGGCGAGTTATCGTGATCGCGTGGATGCTGACGCCGTCCCGACTGGCGGTCACCTGCTCGAGCAGCAGGGTCTGGGGCTTGTCGTCGACCGTGACTCGCTCATAGGTGTCGGCCGTCGTCGTCCGCGTCCATCCCGCCGGCACGGTCGTTTCGAAGCTGGTCGACTTCAGCACGCGGTTAGCGTCGTCCGTCAGCGTCCAGTAGGGCGTCTGCGCGCACCCGCCGACGAGGGCCAGCAAGATCGGCAATGCGAAAATCTTCTTCATCATCTCTTCCTCGGCTATTTCAGCGAACTGATGTATTGCTGCACGTAGGCCCGGTCGCCGGCATCTTTGGACGCGAGCTTCAGATACTGGTTGAAGTATTCGCGCGCCCGATTCTTGTTGCCGGCCTTCATGTAATGCATGCCGAGGCCCTTATAGGTCGGTGCGAAATTGGGCGCGAGCTTCTCGGCCGTTTGAAACGCCTGCAGCGCCTTCTGCGAGTCGTTCTTCTCGTCGCGACGGATATAGGCTTCGCCCAGATAGTAATAACCGGCGGCCGGGTAGTAGCGGCGCAGGTTGGTGTCTTCCATCACGAGGATGACGCTCCTATAGCGATCCTGGCCCAAGTCCTTGCGCAGCACCTCGACGCGAATCGGCTGCACCACTCGGTTATAGTCTTCCGTGCCCACTAGCCCGCCGCTCTTCTGCCTGGCGGCCAGCTCCTTGAAGGCGTCAATGCGCTCGACGAGCTGCGGATGAGATGAGAAGAAATACGGCTCCACGATCCCCAGCGCCTTCACTTCCTTGGCGAGCTGCTCGAACGCCTTGTGCGCCTCGTGCGGGTCGTAGCCTGCTTTGACGAGCCGCGCGTAACCCTTCATGTCGGCCTCGCGCTCGAGATCGCGCGAGAAGCCGCTGATGGACGACACCGCCGCGAGACTCGCGAAGGGAATCCCCGAGACCGCGAAGGCCGAGGCGTTCTTGGCCGACACGCGTTGGCGGAAGCTGTGCTTCTCGATGAAGTGCGCCGCCTCATGGCCCAGCACCGCCGCGAGCTGCGCCTCGTTCCCGATCCGCGCAAGCAAGCCGATATTGAAATAGATGCTGCCGTTCGGCAGCGCGAAGGCGTTGAGCTGGGTGGAATCGTAGAGATGGACGTGGATCTTGCCTTTGAACTCCGGATACAGGCGGTCCATCACGCCCTGCAAATAAGCGGTCGCACGCCCGTCCTCGTAGATCTGGCCGCTGCGCTCGATGGTCGTGTCGAAGCCGCGGGCCTCATGCCAAAGACGGCCTTCGCTCTCCTGGAGCTTCGACGTGTCGTTCGCGTCCTTGAAGGCCGTGACGTCCCCGGTCGTGGCGCAGCCGCTGGCAAGAAGCGCTAGGAGGAAGAGCCCCAATAATCTGTTCATCGCCGGTTACTCCCTTGAGAATTGGTCGAGCACGCAAGAACGGCGCTGTCCGCGCGGGTTATCTCAAGTACGCCGCGCGGTATTGCTCGATGCCCGGATACCATCCGAACACGGCGTCGACCATCTTGGCAGCGTCGTTCGGATCGCGCAGATTGGTGCTGCCCTCGCGGTACTCGCTGTTCATCCAAAGCAGATCGCCGGTGCGAAGATCGACCACGCCGACACGGATGAAGGAATGCCCCAGTTGTGGCGCCGGACCGGTGAAGATGTTGACAATCGGTATGTTGCCAGCGACGGCGCGCGCCTTGCGCCCGGCGGTGGAGACATAGTCGCGACCGTAGACCATGATGGCGGCATCGGCGCCCGTCTGCTCAGCCACCGCCCGCAGGCCGGAACCGATTCCGTAGTCGAAACGCTTCGCTTTGTGCTGCCACGGATTCCTCGCGGCAGTGTTCACCACGAGCTTGTACAGCGCGAGATGCTCGTCGAAGTTGGCGGCCGAAGCGCCGGAAAACTGCGGCGCCGTGATCTGTTTCATTCCCGGCTGCTTGGCAATCGCGGCCGACACCGCCTTGAAGACGCTCCGGCTGGCCTCTTGGCTCCAGTCCGGCACTTTCTCCTCGACGCCGCCGGCGGTGACCTCCACCACGTTGATGTCGATCGGCAGTACCACCACTTTCTTCGGTAGCGTGGGATTGCTCATCAGCCACTTGTAATGCACCCAATGGGGCGTCCCGCCGGCCTGCACCGCGAGCGGGGCAAGAAGCAGTGAAAGCGCAACCACGGCAGACCTGCCGAGCCCCGTGAGCCAATTCGCGCCCATGGCGAACCCCCTGGTTCTCTTGTTTTTATTGTGCGGCGGAACTCTATGTGCCGCGCCCGGCCACCGGCAATGTACTAATGCACAGGCTGAAGCTAAAAGCCCTCATTGAGGAGATAGAGCGCACTGCCTTCCACCTTGTGCAGCGCGCCGCGCGAGACGCGCACCGTTCTTGGCATTGCGACGATATGGCGACACGAACTTGGCGGTCATGAGGCGAACGGTATGGCCAAGGGCTTGGAATCGTCGAGCCCACTCGTGGGCTCCACGTCCGGCCTCCATGCCCAATAAGACAAGGAGATAAAGCAGCCACCGTCTCCATCAAGCGCTCGCGCCGTACGGTACGGCGTAGCACAACCCGTCCGGCCCCATTCACGCCATGCAAGGCAAACACCTGCTTTGCCAGATCGATGCCGACAGTAGTAACTTGTTCGACGATAGCTTCCTTCCGAATGAGAAAAGATCGACTGATGCTTCAGTTCAATCTTGGCACTTGCCACCGGCACCACGCCGGGGAAGTCCCTTTCATTCGTTGGCAGCACGGAGGAACCATCGATGTTTAACCTCCTCGCTGCTAGCGTGCTTGGCATCGTGCTAGTCGGCGTGGGTCTACCTAGTGGCCTATACGTCATTGACGACATGCTCCCTCAACCCAACTGGCCCGACGGCCACGCAGAGAAGGCAGCCGCCCTTGTTTCAACGCTTGAGAAGCAGGAGAACTTCCATGTCACCAAGCCATCGTGGGGTAGCGGCGTTGTCCTCGCGACGCGGCGCTAACCCATCCGTCGAGGCACCTTGAGTGGCCGATCTCTCTGCCTCTTCTCTGCTCCTGGGTGTACTGTTCGGCTCGCTTGGGCTCGGCTTTTTCATCTATGGGAGGAGACAGCGCACCATCGTCCCACTGCTCTGTGGACTAGCCCTGATGGTCGTGCCGTACTTCATCCCGAACGCGTTGCTTCTGTTTGCTGTTGGCTTCGTTTTGGTCGCCGTCCCCTACTTCGTGAGGCTCTGACCCGTGCATTCCGGTGCGCGACCGCGTGACCTAACATGATGGACCCGACCCTCGGTCTCTTGATCTATGCGGCAATCACAATCGGTTCCGCTGTGCTATGGCACCGGTACGTGCCAAGCTATCTGGCTGCCGCGCTTGGAGCCACGGTGACCACCGTTGTGTTGTTCTTGTTCGTCGACTACCTCCAGTCCGGGCATCTCACCTCGCGCATGGAAATCGCGCTCTTGCTGACTGGAATTCCGGCAGCAATTGTCTCGCTGCTTGTCGGCCTGCCGTACCGCGCCAGGCGGAAAGCCGGTGGCGATGGCCGTGCGCGCTGACAGCAGCCAGCGAGGAGCCCAAAATGCATGCTTTGTCATCACGCAAGTGGAAGGCCCGTAATGCGATCGTCGTCATCATTGCCACGCTGCTGATGTGTCCGCTCGCCGCATCGGCGCAGTTGAAGGTGCTGATATCGGGTGGGTTCTCCGGCCCGTACGAGAAGCTGTTGCCGGAGTTCGAGCGGACGACGGGCATCAAGGTCACGACCGGCTCGGGTTCGTCGCAGGGAACGGGGCCGCAGACCATCGGGGCGCAGCTCGCACGCGGCGTGCCTACCGACGTGGTGATCCTCTCAAGGGAAGGCCTCAGTGAGCTGATCGCAGCACACCGCATCGCCGCCGGAACAGACGTGGACCTGGCGCGGACGCCCATCGGCGTGGCCGTGCGCGCGGGTGCTGCCAAGCCCGACGTCAGCACGGTCGAGGCCTTCAAGCAGGTCGTACTGAAGGCCCGGCTCGTTGCCGTCCCGAGCAGCACCAGCGGCATCTTTCTCAGGGACGAGGTCTTTCCCCGCCTTGGCATCGCCGACAAGGTCCGCTTCAAGCTCACGCCCAGAGGCACGGGCGCGGCAGCCATGGTCGCGGCAGGTGAAGCGGACATCGGACTTTTGCCGGTCAGCGAAATCGTCCACGCTCCAGGGGTCGAGCTCGCGGGCGTGATCGCGGAGGAGATCCAGCTGAACCAGGTGTTCGCCGCCGCGGTCGTGGCCGGATCGAAGGGTGTCGAGGCGGCGAAGCGGCTGATCGCGTTCCTCGGCTCCGAACGCGCATCCGAGACGATCCGCAGCAGCGGGATGGAGCCGCTCGCGAAAGGCCGCCCCTACTGACCATGCGAAAGCTCATCTCTTCCGGGTCGCGGTTCGAACCTCGCATCGGCTTTTCCCGAGCGGTGCGAGTGGGGCCCATCGTTGCCGTGTCAGGCACCGCGCCGATTGCCGCTGACGGAAGCGTGGCGGCGCCGGGCGACGTCTACGGACAGACGCGACGCTGTCTCGAAATCATTGCTGCGGCGATAGGCGAGGCCGGACTCGGCCTGCAGAATGTCATCCGCACGCGGGTCATGCTCACGGACATCTCGCGCTGGGAAGAAGCGGCGCGTGCGCACGGCGAGGTCTTCTCCGGCGTGAAGCCCGCATCCACGTTCGTGGAAGTCAGCCGCTTGATCGACCCGGGTTGGCTGGTCGAAATCGAGGCCGATTGTGTCGCCGACTTTGATCCCGGTTGAGACGGCCGAGCAGCGCGAGGCCGCACGCGCGCTGCTTGTCGAATACCTTCGATGGGTCGGCGACATCGCACGGTCGAGCTACGGGCTGTCCTTCGACATCGAGGCGATGGCGCGCTCCGATACCGAAGACCGCTCGAAGTTCTATCCGCCCACCGGCCGCTTCTATCTCGTTCGGCGCGATGAGCGCGACATCGGCGTCGGCTGCCTGAAGCGTCTGGCGCCGGGTGTCGGAGAGATCCAGCGGATGTACATCCAGCCGCACGTGCGCGGCATCGGTGCCGGCCGCGCCCTGGTCGAGCGGCTGCTGAGTGACGCGAGGCAACTCGGCTACACGAAGGTGCGACTCGAGAGCCTGCGCGCGCTCGCGCCTGCGCATGCTCTGTATCGTTCGGTGGGCTTCGTGGAGGTCGAACCGTACGTCGACAACAGCATGGACGCCTATCAGGACTCGGCGACGCTGGACGCATACCGCAGGAGCGCGATCTTCATGGAGCTCTCTTTCTGATCTGGTGGGCCGCATACTTGATGTGAGGTTCAAACCATGATTGCCGTCGAAATACAGGTAAACGGGCAACTCGTCGCGACCTGCGGTGCCGACGCGGTACGCCAGCTCGTCGCCATGGTCGCCGCCCGGGGACTCGCCGACTCCGCGTCCTCCGATGCGGGGCCCGCCGCGAATACGCGCTCGCTGGACCGCGGCATCGACGAGCTCCTGAACTGGGTCAGCAGCCGGATCGCCGGCGGCGATGACGTGACGCTCAGGTTCGTCGAAGGCGCAGCAGCGCGCGCAAGCGGCGGCTGATCGACGAGTCGCGAATGACCCCGCAATCCGCGGTCGAGGTTTTTCTAGCGGTCGCGGCGTTGCTGCTGCTCGGCCGCGACCTGCGGCGCGCATGGCGGGACGAACTGCGACGCCCGATCTCGCTCCTGGTCGCTGCGCTCGTCACGGCCTTGCTGATCGGCACGCTCGCCCGCGAGCCTTATCCGAGCCCGTGGTGGCTGCTCCTGCCCGCCGGCATTCTCGCCTGGGAGGTTGCACGCGGCTGGCGGCAGACGCCGCGCTGCCGCGTGTGGGAAACGGGCGCCGCGGCATTCACCGCGGCGCTGCTCTTCGCCGTGGCGGGCCTGGCCATGCGCGCAGAAGGCACTAGGACCACGCTGCTCGCGCTCGCCGCGGTGGCGGGAATGCTGGGCCTCGGCCTGCTGTGGCGCTCGCGCCGGACCGAGCCGCGGCCCTCGCGAATCGAGGATCCGGATCACTACGAGCGCCGGAGAGCGCAGCACAAACGCAGGTAGGATGCGGCATGGCATCCGCGAGCCCGCGCCCCGAATTCCATGAATGGCGCCCGCACCCTTGGCACGGCCTCGAGGCCGGCCGCCAGCTGCCGCTCTCGGTGAACGCCTATATCGAGATCACGCCGTTCGACCTCATCAAGTACGAGGTCGACAAGACGAGCGGCTATGTGAAGGTCGACCGGCCGCAGCGCACTTCTTCGCAGCCGCCGTCGCTCTACGGCTTCATCCCCAAGACCTACTGCGGCGCCAAGGTGGCGGCGCTCTGCCCGGGCGCGGGCCGCGGCGACGGCGACCCGCTCGACATCTGCGTGCTCTCCGAGCGGCCGATCACGCGGGCGGAGATCATCGTGCCGGCGCGCGTGGTAGGCGGCCTGCAGCTCCTCGACCGCGGCGAGGCCGACGACAAGATCATCGCGGTGCTCGAAGGCGACCTGGTGTGGAGCGCGGCGACCGATCTCGCCAACCTGCCGCCGATTCTGATCGAGCGGCTCCAGCACTACTTCGAGACCTACAAGCTCGTCCCGGGCGAGAAGGCCCAGATCGCGGTGCAACTCGCTTACGGGGTGCGGCACGCGGCAAAAGTAGTCGAGGCTGCGGTCGCCGACTACCAGGCGTTGCTCGCACAGGGTTAAAGGCATGGCGGGTCGGGCGGACAACCCCTACGCAGCGCCGAAGGTGAGCGTCTCCGACGCCGCCCCCAGGCTCGGAATCGGCACGCGCGCGGCGCGGGCGCTCGCATTCGTCGGTAATGCCTTTCTGCTGCTTCTGCCGCTCTTCTTCCTCTTCTCCAACCGCCGGCTCGATACCGGCTTCTTCGTCATGGCGGGATACTGCGCATTGGTGGCGGCCGCCAGCACCATGGCGCTCGCATTCCGCGACCGCTTTTCATTCTGGGCCGGGCTCAGCGTCGACGCGCTCGGCCTGGTGCTCGTCGCGGTGCTGCTCGTCTACCTCGTCGCGAGCGGCGACTCCGATTGGGTGGCGCTCTTCTTCCTCGCCGTACCGACGGCGCTGAGCCTTTTCGCCATCCTGCTGGTGCGCCGCGCTCGCGGCCCGTCGGACGACACGGTGGCCTCGCGAAGATGATGGAAGGGGTGCTTGCGGTTCTCGGCATCGCGGGCGCGGCGTGCTTTTCGCCGTGCTTGCGCTGGCGGGCGTGCATGTCGTGCTCTCGACGGTGCCGGTGCTCTATGGGGTCCTCAAGGTGCTGGGCGGCATCTACCTCGTCTATCTCGCATGGATGCTGTGGCGGCACGCCGCGGCGCCGATCGACTTCGAAAAGACGGGAAGCAGCTCGCGGCGCTCGTTCTGGCTCGGCCTTGCGACGCAAGTGAGCAACCCGAAGACCGCCGTGGTGTACGCGAGCGTATTCGTGTCGCTGCTGCCGAAGGAGATGCCGCTGTGGGCGATGCTCGTCCTGCCGGTCTCGATCTTCTGCATCGAGGCCGGCTGGTACTCGATCGTTGCGCTTGCGCTGTCCTCGCCTGCGCCCGCGGCCGCCTACCTGCGCTGGAAACGCTGGATCGACCGAGCGGCCGGCACAGTTCTCGGCATCCTCGGGCTCAAGCTGATCGATGACGCTGTTCGTTGAAAAAACTGCCTAGGCGGCTTGAAGCTTAGCCATCGCCAGCGCGAGTACCTTGAGGCCGTGGCTGCGGAAGTTGACCTGGACGCGCACGTCCGAGCCCTGGCCCTCCAGGTCGACGATCACCCCGGCGCCGAATTTCGGATGCGTGACGTTCTGGCCGATGCGGAACCCGTCGACCTCGCGCGCCTGCGGCTTCCTCGGGAAGGGCGTGTGCGTCTGGCGTGAGAAATCGGGCTGGAACGCTTTCTGCCTGGAGAGCCGCGGCGTCAGCCACTTCATGAGCTGCTGGGGAATCTCCTCGAGGAAGCGCGAAGGGATGTTGTAGCGCGTCTGCCCGTGCAGCATGCGCGTTTGCGCGTGCGACAGGTACAGCCGGTTGCGCGCCCGCGTGATCGCGACGTAGGCCAGGCGCCGCTCTTCCTCCAGCCCGTCGCGCTCCACCACGCTCTGCTCGTGCGGGAAGAGCCCCTCCTCCAGGCCGGTCAGGAACACGACGTCGAACTCCAGGCCCTTCGCCGAGTGCACCGTCATCATCTGCAGCGCGTCCTGGCCCTCGCCCGCCTGGTGCTCGCCCGCCTCGAGGGCGGCATGAGTCAGGAACGCGGTGAGCGGATCGAGCGCCTCGCCCGATTCGGTTTCGCGCTCTTCCCGGGTGAAGGCGGCGGCCGCGGCGACCAGCTCCTCCAGGTTCTCGATGCGGTCGGCGCCTTCGCGCTCGGTCTTGTAATGCTCGATCAGGCCGCTGCGGGCGATCGCCACCTCCACCGCCTCGGGCAGCGGCAACCCCTGGATTTCGGCACGCAGATCGTCGATCAGCTTCCTGAAGCCGGCAGCTTTTCCTTCCGTGCTTGCCTTCATCAGCGAAACGCCGTCGCGCTTCGCCACTTCCTGGAGTTGTTCCACCGTGCGCCCGCCGATGCCACGCGCCGGGAAGTTGACGACCCGCAGGAAGGAATTGTCGTCGTCGGGCGCCGCCACCAGCCGCAGGTAGGCGAGCGCGTGCTTGATCTCGGCGCGCTCGAAGAAGCGCAATCCGCCGTAGACCCGGTAGGCAATGCCACGAGAGAAGAGCGCGTGCTCGACCACGCGCGACTGGGCGTTGGAGCGGTACAGCACCCCGATCTGAGAAAGGCGCGTGCCGTCGCGCGCCAGCGCCTGCACTTCCTCGACCAGCCAGCGCGCCTCGTCGTTGTCCGACTCGCCCTCGAACACGCGAAGGGGTTCGCCCTTGCCCGCCGAGGTCCACAGGTTCTTGCCCAGGCGGTTGCGGTTGTTGGAGATGAGGGCATTGGCGGCGTCGAGGATGTTGCCGTGCGAGCGGTAGTTCTGCTCGAGGCGCACCACGTTCCTCACCTTGAAGTCGCGCTCGAAGTCGGCCATGTTGCCGACGTTGGCGCCGCGGAAGGTATAGATCGACTGGTCGTCGTCGCCCACCGCGAACACGAGCGACCCGCCGCTCTGCGGCGGCCTCGGATGGCCGGACAAGAGCTTCAGCCAGCGGTACTGCAACCGATTGGTGTCCTGGAATTCGTCGACCAGGAGGTAACGGAAGCGCTGCGAGTAGTGTTCGCGCAGGATTTCGTTTCGCGACAGCAACTCGAAACACCTGAGGAGGAGCTCGGCGAAATCGACCACGCCCTCGCGCTGGCATTGCTCGTCATAGGCGGCGTAGAGGCTGGCGTAGCCCTTCGTCGTCTCGTCGGTGACGCGCACCTCGCGCGCCCGGATGCCTTCCTCCTTCTGGCCGTTGATGAAGTACATGAGCTCGCGCGGCGGGAAGCGCTCCTCGTCGACGTTCATGCTCTTCGCCATGCGCTTGATCGCGGCGAGCTGGTCCTGCGAGTCGAGGATGGTGAAGGACTGGGGCAGGCCCGCCTCGGCGTGGTGCATTCGCAGCATGCGGTTGGCGAGGCCGTGGAAGGTTCCGATCCACATGCCGCGCGGACTGGCGGGAAGCATGGCGGCGACGCGCGTGAGCATCTCGCGCGCCGCCTTGTTGGTGAAAGTGACTGCGAGGACATTCGCCGGTGCGGCGCGGCCGCCCTTGATCAGCCAGGCGATGCGGGTGGTGAGCACGCGGGTCTTGCCGCTACCCGCGCCGGCGAGGATAAGCGCGTGCTCGTCTGGCGCCGTGACGGCGGCTAGCTGTTCGGGATTGAGGTGCTCGAGGTGAAGCGACAAGGCAGCCGGATTATAAACGGCGGATGCCCAACGCTATAATCCGCCGCTCCCTCGCGCGAAGGTCCCGATGCAAGACGCGTACGATCCGGCAGCAGTCGAGCGTGACGCCCAGCAATTCTGGGCGGGCCGCGGCTCGTTCCGTTCGCTCGAAGACCCGGCCAAGCGCAAGTTCTACTGCCTGTCCATGTTTCCGTACCCGTCGGGGAAGCTGCACATGGGGCACGTGCGCAACTACACCATCGGCGACGTGCTGACGCGCTACTACCGGATGCGCGGCTTCAACGTGCTGCAGCCGATGGGTTGGGACGCCTTCGGCCTGCCCGCCGAGAACGCGGCGATGGCGAACAAGCTGCCGCCGGCGAAGTGGACGCGCGACAACATCGCCTACATGAAGCAGCAGCTGCAGAGCCTGGGCTTCGCGCTCGACTGGCAGCGTGAGCTCGCCACCTGCGAGGCGAGCTACTACAAGTGGAACCAGTGGCTGTTCACCCGCCTGTTCAAGAAGGGGCTGGCGTACAAGAAGACCGGGGTGGTGAACTGGGACCCGGTCGACCAGACCGTGCTCGCCAACGAGCAGGTGATCGAGGGACGCGGCTGGCGCACCGGCGCGGTAGTGGAGAAGCGCGAGATCCCGATGTACTTCTTCCGCATCACCGCCTTCGCCGAGGAGCTACTCGCGGCGCTCGACCGGCTGCCCGGCTGGCCCGAGCAGGTGAAGCTGATGCAGAAGAACTGGATCGGCAAGTCGGAGGGCGTCCGAATTGGTTTTGAATACCTTTTAGACAACAAGAAAAGCATCCTTTGGGTGTTCACCACCCGCGCCGACACGTTGATGGGAGCGACCTTCATGGCGGTCGCCGCGGAGCATCCGATCGCTGTTGCAGCCTCGCAGAAGGACGCGAAGCTCAAGGCCTTCGTCGAGGAATGCAGGAAGGGCGCGGTGATGGAGGCCGATCTCGCCCAGATCGAGAAGAAGGGCATGCCGACCGGCATGTTCGCCACGCATCCGCTGACCGGCGAGAAGCTGCCGGTCTGGGTCGGCAACTATGTCCTGATGGGATACGGCGAAGGCGCGGTGATGGGCGTGCCGGCGCACGACGAGCGCGACTACGCGTTCGCGCTCAAGTACAAGCTGCCGATTAAGCCGGTGATCCGCCATCCGGCCGGCGACCGGGTCGATCCGCCATGGAAGCCCGAGTACGCCGAGTACGGCACGCTGATCAATTCCGGCAGGTACAACGGCTTGAATTATCAGCACGCGGTGGACGCGATTGCCGCCGATCTCAAGGTAAAAGGCCTGGGTGAGAAGCAAGTACAGTGGCGCCTGCGCGACTGGGGCATCTCGCGCCAGCGCTATTGGGGCACGCCGATCCCGATCGTGCATTGCCCGAGCTGCGGTGACGTGCCGGTCCCCGACCAGGACCTTCCGGTCGTGCTGCCCGAGGACCTGGTGCCCGACGGCACCGGCAATCCACTGAACAAGCTGGCTACGTATGTCGCCGCCAAGTGTCCGGCGTGCGGCAAGCCCGCGAAGCGCGAGACCGACACGATGGACACGTTCGTCGATTCGTCGTGGTACTTCGCGCGCTTTGCCTGCGCGGGACAGGACAAGTCGATGCTCGACGAGCGCGCCAACTACTGGATGCCGGTGGATCAGTACATCGGCGGCATCGAGCACGCCATCCTGCACCTGCTCTACTCGCGTTTCTTCCAGCGCGTGATGGTCGCGGAGACCGGGCTGATGCAGGGTGTGGACGAACCGTTCGCCAACCTGCTGACTCAGGGCATGGTGCTCGCCGAGTCCTACTACACCGACGCCAGCGGCCGGCGCGAATGGGTCAACCCGGCCGATGTCGAGGTGCAGCGCGATTCCAAGGGCCACATCGTCTCGGCGAAGCGTGCTTCCGACGGCACGCCGGTGGTCTACGACGGGATCGGGACGATGTCGAAGTCCAAGAACAACGGCGTCGACCCGCAGGCTCTCATCGATCGCTACGGCGCCGACACCGCGCGCTTCTACACCATGTTCGCCTCGCCGCCGACCAACACGCTGGAATGGAGCGACGAAAGCGTCGAGGGCTCGTACCGCTTCCTGCGCAAGGTCTGGGACTTCTCGGTGCGGTATGCGCGGGCGAAGCGCAGCCGCGACGTCGACCGCAAGATCCGCTTCCAGATCCATTCCGAGCTGAGGAAGGCGAACGACGACATCGAGCGGCAGAAGTTCAACACCGTCGCCTCGGCGTGCATGAAGATCCTCAATTCGCTCGAGGACCTCGCCGACTGGGACGCCACGACCGAGGAGGGCCTCGCGATCCTGCTGCGGCTGCTTTCGCCGATCGCCCCGCACATCACGCACCACCTGTGGCGCGAGCTCAAGTTCGGCGAGGACGTGATGCGCGCGCCCTGGCCCGAGC
>Ga0137394_10001892_pt1 | contig 15342 bp, 9 predicted proteins | sample czobulk116metaG_FD_108278 | JGI IMG/M metagenome (GOLD analysis project Ga0137394, IMG submission 108278) | Vadose zone soil microbial communities from Angelo Coast Range Reserve, California, USA - czobulk1.16 metaG | ecosystem: Environmental > Terrestrial > Soil > Vadose zone | place: USA...
CGCGCGGCCCCATTGAGTATGCTATGGCATGGCACATATCAATCTGGCCATACCTGACGATGTAGTTTCGGCGCTGCGCCTGCCGCCGGACGAGATAGAATCGGAGTTTCCCTAATCTTTTCCACGGGCGTCCTTGTCTGACCGGATCGAATACCTTCTGGCAACTTCACCGCCCACTGTTCTTTATGCCCGTCCACCGTCAGCGTAATCTCTGCGTTAGAAGGCGGAAATTCGACCCTCTCTCGTATGATTAAGAAATCCGGCCCCATCTGCGCGATTGGAATAGAACGCCCGTTGACAACGATCCACATGCTCACATCTGCGGAGTGACCATATTCGTGTTCGTTCTTGATAATGGGACAGCCTCCTTCGTCACGGCTGCCCCGTGTCGCGCCACACTGGAATGCGCCTGGTAATTCGCCGCAGCCGTATCGCTCCCAGGGTGCGATTCAACCTCGCCGCAATCTCTGCATCCGGGGCTGTCCCCAGCAGCGCTTCTTCCTCCGGCCGCCATGGCTTGTCCATCCCTTCAGGATTGGGGATGCGCCGCTTCTGCCGGGCGCTGCGGACACTTTTCAACGAATGTCCCGTTCGTGTTGCTATTTCGGCGTCCGGGATTTGACCGAGTAATGCCAACTCTACCGGCTTCCACACTTCATATTTTGGATTGCAGAATGGAATGCGCATCTCCAGCCGCTTGGCGCGAACGTTCTCCAGTGATCGGTTCACCAGTTTTCCCACGTCCCGATCGGGAGCTGTGCCAAGCAGCGCTATCTCCACATCAGTCCACGACCGATGCTCTGGATTCGCATTGGCCAGCCCCAGCATGCGCCGCCGCCGGCTCACTCGCTTGACCGAACAACCAAGCCGAGCGGCCAATTGCGCGTCGGGCATCGTGCCGATCAGCGCGTCTTCGCCTGCGGACCATGTGCAGTAAGCCGCGCCTTCTTTCACGTTGATCGCAATCTCCCCGCTGGACTTATTCCTGCGTCTTATGACTTTGCAGACAACCAAATCTAGCTTTGGCCGGCCGAGAAGCATGCGCCGGCCTTGCACGGCGACCTCGGTTCTGCCGAAGAGTTTGGCCAACTCAGCGTCGGTTCTTTTTCCCAGCAATGCTTCCTCTTCCTCGGTCCATTCCCGCGGTTTGTGGGCGGCCGCAATCCCCAGCTTGTTGCGCCGCCATGCAACGTTGCCCAGGGTCCGATTTAGCAACATTCCGATCTGCTCATCTGTTCTGGTGCCTAAAACCGCGTCGTCCTCCGGGCGCCACTTCTTGGTCATCCGTATTCGTTTGGCTTCCCGGCGGTGCCGCACGGCTTTTGGCGTCCGGCCAAACATTCGCGCCAACACCTTGTCCGGTTTTGTTCCTAACAACCGGTCCTCCTCCAATGTCCATTCACGCCTTTGCCTTGTTCTTCTTTCGCCCAGGCGCCGCCTGCGCGTGCGAATGCGCTTATAGCTCCACCCCAGGATTTGCTTCAGTTCCTTGTCTGACTTTGACGCGAAGAGCTTCGCGTAACCATCCGCCGGCTCCGGGGGCATTCGAAAAGGCTGCGGGGCGTGATAAATCGCGGTGATTCCCAAAAACTTTCGCCGTCCACGCACCGCGTGAATCGTCCGGTTTAATTTCCGCGCCAACTCACGGTCCGAAATTTTCCCCAACAACGCATCCTCATCCTTCGTCCAGGGGAACTTGCGCGCCGAACGCGGCGCCGTTGCAGAAACCGAACGGGAAGCGCTTTGTCCCTCCGCAGCCATGGGCTCCCGGTTGGGCGACGCATTGAGGTGCGTATTTGATTCCATACCTGCTCCTATCAGCCTAAAGATGCCTCGCCTCCAGGAAACTCCCAAGCAAAATTAGACCTTCCGCATTCCACCGTTTGGTCCTCTCCCGCTCGTTCCTTGCTGACCGAGGATGGAGAGCTTGATGCGGACGGGGTCCCACGCGCTTGCCGGACTTTAAACTTCAAATTCTTTTCCCCGCCTGATAATTTGGCCCCCAAAATGGCCGATCGCCCACAATCCTTCAAACCGCGCCGTGTCCCCTCTCACTACCATCGCTGGACAGCGGAAGAGGACTCCCTCATTGGCACGATGCCCGATGAATACCTGGCGAAAAAAATCGGGGTATCCCACGGCGCTGTGTACGCACGCCGCAACATCCACGGGCTTCCTCCATTTAAACGCTGGCAAATGCCCTGGACAAAAGAAGAAGACGCCCTTCTCGGCAGTGACACCGATCCCGTCATAGGCAGAAAAATCGGCCGCAGTTGGGAAAGAGTCCGGGATCGTCGTCGCCTTCTGGGCCTCCGGTCCTACCAACCCAGGCACCGCTCCTGGACTCGCGCCGAGGAAAGTTTACTCGGCACGATGTCCGACAGGAAATTGGCCCGTTTGTTGAAGCGAACCGCCCAAAGCGTTTGTCGCCGCCGCATCGTCAACCATGTCCCCAACTTTAATCCCAGGAACCACCGCTGGACCTCTGCGGACGACAAACTACTCGGCGCGCGGCCCGATGACCAGGTTGCGATGCTGCTGAAAGTTTCTGCGAACGCTGTAAAGCGTCGCCGTACCCATAAACGAATTCCCCGCTTTGGTTCGAATGCCCCGCATCCTCACCGAAAATCGCTCAACCACGAACCCTGGACCCCCGGCGAAGAAGCCCTTCTCGGCAAATTTCCCGACAAGGATGTCGCGGCCCGCATTGGCCGGACTGTACAGGCAGTCCAATACCGGCGCTGTCGGAAATTCGGCCGCCGCGCACACAAGCGGCTCACGAGTAAATTGCGCTTCTCGGCACACAAACAGATCACGCGTTGGCCGCCTCGTGGAAAATCTCTGAAATCACCATTGTAAACCGACGCATTCGGCTCGGCATCAGACTCAAGCAGCGTTCCCCGAAATCGGAAGCCGGAGGAAGACAAACTTGTGGGCACACTGCCCCGATCCGCAGATCGCTTCTATTCTTGGAAGGTCATGGCTCTCCGTCCGCAACCGTCGCCGCCGGCTGGACATTCTGCGTAAGTCCCGCAGCGCGCGCGGCGCTGCGGGACTAACGCAGTCTGCTCGCTGACGCCTTCTGACGGGTAACCTGACGCATCGAGGTTTCCTAAGTGCCACTTTCCCAACGCTCCTGACGGGCTGACGGTTTTTTACCCCGGTGCGTGCCGGGTTCGCAACTGCTCTCCTCATTGGCGTACGTTCGCGTGGATTACCGGTTTGCTCTCAACCCTCAACTCCAAACCCTCTCAACTCAACTTCTCAACCAACCTTTGTGCACCTATTTGCGGCAATATGCGCACTGGTGCTTGCAGCCTCCTTTCACGCATCACGCATCCTGCTTCACCCCACAGTCACTTCGCCGGGATGGCTTCGCTGGCGGGAATAAGCTCCGATTTTCTTTCGCGGCGACGGAAGCGGAAGAAGCGGCCCTGGCCCCAATCGTCGAAGATGGAATAGCTCACGGGGGTTACCAGCAGCGTGAGGAGCAAGCAGAGCATCTGGCCGCCGATGATGACTTTGGCCATGGCGGCGCGGCCGGCGGAGCCCGGGCCGGCCCCAAAGGCGATTGGGATCATTGAGGCCACCAGCATCATGGTCGTCATCAAAATGGGGCGCAGACGCACTTTGTTCGCCTGGAGAATGGCTGATTCACGATCGACGCCGCGCGCGCGCAGGGTGTTCGTGTAATCGACCTGAAGAATTCCGTTCTTCTTCACAATGCCAAAGAGCATGAACAACCCGAAGATGGCATAGATGTTCAACGGCTCGTTCAGAACGATCATCGTGAAGAGCGCAAACGGCAAGGACAACGGGACCGCGAGCAGAATGGAAATGGGATGGACGAAATGCTCGAACTGCGCCGCAAGAATCATGTACATGAAAAGCATGGCCACCCCGAACGCAATGAGGAAGTTGCGCCCGGTCTCCTGGAATGATTTGGCGCGTCCGGTGAAAACGATCTGATACTCGGGCGGCATATTTTGTTTTTGGACAATTTCGCGCACCCGGGCAATGGCATCGCCCAAAGGGAAATTGAAAAGGTTGGCGAGGACAGTGACTTTGCGCTGGCGTTGAAAGCGCTCGATCTGATCGGGCCCGCGCGATTCGTCCATGCGGAGGAAATTGGCAAGCTGAATTAATGGATTATCACCCGGCTGAAGGAGGCCGCCGCGCAAAGGGCCTCCCACGCGCATAGTAATCTGTTCGAGGGCTTCCCTGGTGCCGCGATGCGGCGCCTCAGCTCGGAGCCAGACGTCGTATTGGTCGTCTGACTCTTTGTATGCGCCCACGATCTCACCACCAACCAAAGTGCGCAGCGTTCCGGCGATGTCTGCCACTCGAAGTCCGAACTGGCTGGCTTTGACCCGGTCGATGTGCACTTGGAGTTCGGGCTTGCGATTGGAGAGGGTGGTATCGATATCGACCAACCCGCGCTCTTTGCGCATCTCGCCCATGATTTGATCCGCAAAATCGCTCAGTTTTCCAATGTCCGGTCCCAGAATGTTGAACTGCAGTTCGCTGTTTCGGCCCGTCTGGCCGATGTTGGAAATGGTCTGGACGCCCCCGCGAACATCCGGGAACTCCGCCAGGATCCGCCGGGCGCGCGCCATCGCTTCGAATTGCGTCCACTTTCGCGTGTATCCGAGCAAGCGCGACCAAAAGCCGCCCAATTGCGGCAAGCGACAATAGATTATGGCCAAAGTGACGTTGCCTTCACCTTTGCCGATGGAACCGGTGGTCTCGCCGACCGTGAGGAGTGTATCGGTAATGACCTGCTGGTTGTTTATGCGCAGGGCCTTGAGGCGGCTCTCGATTTGGGTGCAAGTTTGCGCTGTGCGCTCAAGGTTTGAACCCTCGGGCGTTTGCAAAGCCACTTCAAATTCGCTCGCATCGTCCCAGGGGAAGTAGGTGAATTTTGTCATCGGCAGAAGGAAATAGAGCGAACCGACGCAGGCGGCGGTTGCGAGGATCACCGCCCAGCGATGACGCAAACTCCAGCCAAGGACCACCATATAGCGCGCGGAAAGCCATTGCAAAAATGGGCCGCCATGCGCTTTCTTCTCGCGCTCCTTATCGTCCTTTGAGTGACGCAGAAATCGCGAGGCCAGCATCGGCGTCAAAGTAAACGAGATAAACAGCGACACCATGATCGCGAAGGCCACGGTGATCCCGTAGCTGGAGAAGAATCGCCCGACCCGACCCTGCATAAACGCCAAGGGGAGGAAAATAACCACCAGCGAGAGCGTCGTCGCCAGAACAGCCAGCGCGATTTCGCGCGTGCCGATCATGGCGGCTTTGACCCGGCTCCAGGAATGCTCCTCCATGGTGCGATGGATGTTTTCGAGGACGACGATGGCGTCATCGATCACGATCCCGACGGCAAACACCAGGCCGAGCATGGTGAAATTGTTCAGCGTAAAGTTCATCACTCGCAGCAGGGTGAAGGTGGCGATGATCGACGCTGGAATAGCCACGCAGGCGATCAACGTTCCACGCCAATCATGCAGGAAGAAGAAGACGGTAATCGCGACAAGCATGGCGCCAAACAACAAATGAAAACTGACCTCATCCATCGACCGGTTGATGAACACCGATTGATCGCGCAAAACGGTGACCTTAAAATCCGAGGGAATGACTGCCGCAAGTTCTTTGAGCCGCGCCTTCACGCCATCAATCACTGCCACGGTATTGACGCCCGATTGTTTGCGCACGACCACCGTGACGGAGTTGGTCCCGTTCAGGCGGGCAAGCGATCGAGGTTCCTCGACGCCATCTGAAACCCTGGCGACATCGTGCAGGTAGATCGGCTGGACCCCGGCATTGGCCACGATCAGATCATTAAAATTAACCACGGCCGGCATGCGACCGAGCGTGCGCACGACCAATTCCCGGCCGGCCTGTTCGACTCGGCCTTCCGGGACCTCAAGATTCTGTTGCAGCAGGGCCGTGCGCACGTCCTCGATGGTCAGACCGCGCGCGCGCAATCGATCGATGTCTACGGCGACCTGCACGGCCCGGGTGCGGCCACCCACGATGTTCACCGCGCCGACATCGAGGACCGTCTCGAGGTTTTGTTTGAATTGCTTATCGGCGATGTAGGTGATCTCGCGCAAGTCGCGCGGAGCGCTGATGCTGAGCGAAATGACCGGTTGCGCATCCAGATCGAACTTGCCGATGATGGGCGTATCGGTTCCCTCGGGAAGCCGCGAAAGAATCGAACTCACCTTGTCGCGCACGTCCTGGGCGGCCACATCGCGGTTTCGTTCAAAGAGGAACTGGACCGTAATGCGCGAAATGCCTTCGCGCGAGACACTGGAAAGCTCATCCACCCCTTCGATGGTATTGATAATTTCTTCCAGCGGTTTGGTAATGCTGGTTTCTATTTCCTCGGGCGAGGCGCCGCGCAACGTGGTGGTGACAGTAACGATGGGCAACTCGACATTGGGAAACTGATCGACGCCGATCTTTTGATATGAAAACCACCCCAGCACCACCAGCAGCAGGTTGATCATGGTGGCAAAAACCGGCCGCTTGATGCAGAGGTCGGCCAGCCCGACTCCTTTCTCGACTACAGCGGCAGAAGGGCCGCTGGAATGCTCAACCGGCGTTTCCATGGTCCAACGATTGAATGCGCACCTTCGCGCCATCGAAAAGCCTGGTCTGACCGGTCACGGCCACCTTGTCTCCAGGTCTAAGTCCGGACAGCACCTCCTGTCCTGGACCGAGGACACGGCCGATCTGGACGGTACGCGCCCGCGCCACGCCGCTTTCGACGACGAACACCTTGCTCACACCGGCAAAGTTGATGACAGCGTCGAGCGGAACGATAGTCGTGGAGACATTGCGCTCCAGAATGAGTTCGCCGCGGGCAAAGGTGTTGGCTTTCAGCTTGCGTTCGCGATTGTCGACCAGAGCGCCGAAAGCAAATGCGCGGGTGACCGTGTTGACTGAGGGACTGATCAAGTAGACTCGGCCTTCGAAAGGCTCGGTGTAGGCATCGACGGTGAAACGAACGACCTGCTCCTTCTGCACGTCGCCGGCGTAGCGTTCGGGCGCTTGCACAATGTATTTGAGCACGTTGTCGTTCACGATCCGGAACAGCGGCGAACCGACTTTCATGAAGTCGCCCGTATTGGCAATCCGTTCCGCGACTGCGGCCTCGAAGGGACTGCGAACGCGCGATCGCTCCAGATTCAGGCGCGCAATGGCTTCTGATGCCTCCGCGGCCTTGACCTCGGCAAACGCTTGTTCGGCTGCGGCGATGGCTTGATCCAGTTCGCTGGGTGAGGCGATGGCGCTTTTGTTCAGTTCGCGAGTGCGCTTGAGATTCTGTTCGGCGTTGGCTGTGGTTGCTTTGGCACGCGCCACATTTGCCGAAGCCTGCCGCTCCAATGCCTCGTAGGTGGTAGTGTCAATCTGCGCGATCAACTGACCGTTGGTTAGTCGATCGCCAAATTCCACCATGGTGCGTTCGACCTTCCCCTCGACCTCCGCTCCGAGTGTGGCTTCATCCTTGGGGAAGAGAGTGCCGACAATCGGAATGGTTCGGTCGAGGTTGGTCACTCCGACTGCCGCCAGGGTCACAGGAACGGAGTCGTCCGAAGAACGTTTGGGGCGCGCGTCATCTCGCTGTGAACAGGCGCTGACGCCGGCTAGCAGCAGCGCAACACCAAACGTGCTAACAACGAATCGGCTCATGAGCGCTTTTCTCATTTTTCAGTTGATCGCGCTGCCGCGCCTTCAAAAAAGAGTTGAACCACCCGCTCAGCGGTGCGCCGATCTAGCTTGGTCTTCGGGTTGAACAAGTATCCCATGACGTGAATGTTCATCATTCCATAAAAATTAACGGTCAGCTCTTCCGAGGTAAGCGCTTTAGTCACTTCGCCCGCGGCGACCCCCTTGCGAATCAAATCGTGAACGAATTCAAAATTACGCTGGGCCTTGTCGAGGTATTTGACTTCGGACGGAATTTCGCCCGGACTGGCGAAGGCAGTGCTAAACGCCAGCCGCATCAACTCCGAATTATCGCGCAGAAAGGCAAAAAGAGCCGCCAGGACCGCCACCAGGCGGTCGCGCAGTGTCGGGCTTTTTGAGACCGCCTCCTGCATCACCCGATATCGTTCATTATAGGCCCAGTCCAGCAGTGCTTGAAACAGCCCCGCTTTGCTTTTGAAGTAATAATAAAGCGTCGGCTTCGTAATACGCGCCTGGTCGACGATCGCCTGCACCGAGGCGCCGGTGTAGCCGCAGTCGGCAAACTGCCTGAGCGCCGCGGTGAGAATCCGCCGGCTGGTTGCATTATGGGCCTTATCCATGAATCTACCGAACGGTAGGAGAACTGCCGAAAAAGGGCAAAAGGAAAATGGGGAGTCTTAAGAGAAAAGGAGGTCTCAAACCTCGCTTGCTGTCTCCACGGTCGAGCTGAAACGGTTGCGGCGTTTCATCGAAAGTTCCGAGAAGGACTTTTAGACCAGGCACCATCTTGAATTGCGAGTTCTGACGACCCTTGCGAAAGCCCGTAAGATTAGGGCATTCTAACGCCAGCGATTTGGGTATGACGTATTTAGTCAGACTTTTCTTTTTGGCAGCTTCGCTGGTGTGCATGAGTCACTCGGCAGCAGCCGCGTCGCTCGCGGCCAAAGACGAGGCAGCAATAGCAAAAACCTTTGGTTCCGGGCCATTTGCGGTGCGCGGATTACATCTGATGGCCCCTTCGAAGCGCGAGGTTCAGCCCATGCTGACGTTTGTGGGAGAAGTCCTCAAAAAAGAAGGTGTCAATACGTTGGTGTTGCAGTTCGACTATAATTTCGATTTTCAATCGCGGCCGGAGTTTGGAAATTCGTCCGCGCTCGGCAAAGATGAGGTGCAACGAATTGCCAGGGCCTGTCGCGAAAATGGCATCGAGCTAATACCGCAAATCAGTTGCCTGGGACATCAATCCTGGGCCAGGCGCGACGCGAGGCTGCTGGAAAAGCATCCCGAATTTGACGAGACACGCGGAAAGTTTCCCGGCAATGAAGGAATCTATTGTCGCAGTTATTGCCCGCTGCATCCCCAGGTCCACGACGTGCTCTTCGACCTGATCGACGAACTGGCCAAAGCTTGCGATGCGAAATCGTTTCACACAGGCATGGACGAAGTCTTCGTCCTGGCTGATCCGGACTGTCCCCGTTGCAAGGATAAGATACCGGCCGAACTGTTTGCCGGCGAAGTGAACCTGCTCCACGATCATCTCAAAGGAATTGGTTGCCGGATGTGGATGTGGGCCGACCGATTTCTCGATGGCAAAACGACCGGGCTAGGCAAGTGGGAAGCCAGCATGAATGGAACGGCCACGGCTCTCGAGATCGTTCCCAAAGATATCGTGATGTGTGATTGGCACTACGACCGCGCCCCTGACACTCCCCAGTTTTTCGCGGGAAAAGGATTCGATGTTGTGGAGTGCCCCTGGCGCAAGCCGGCGGTCGGGCTAAAGCAAATCGAGCAACTCGACCAACTCAGAAGTGATGCTGACACCGCTGTGGCGCGACGGGCTTTGGGAGTCATGCAAACGACATGGGGTGGCTTCTCGGCATTCGCAAAAGCAATGGAAGCCCAGAAAGCCGGCCTCATCGAAACCAATTCCGCCGCGCAGGCAGCCAATTGTTTCACAACCGTATTTAAGAGAATGCGCGAGGGCAAATGATCGGCAGACTTCGAATCGGGAAAGAGCGTTGATACGAAGCTAGCCGTTTCCGTCCTTGCGAAAGCGACTCGACTCTTTCTTGATTGCCGCGTAGAACTCCGGGGCCCGCTTCGGCACCGCGCAGGGATGCTTAACAAAATTACCCTTTAATTCGTCCCGTTTTATGATAGGTTACGCGGCTCAATGGACACGGTGGGCAGGACGGAACCGCCTGCTGAACAAGGACTTGATCGAATGGCGTCGAATTATACAGAGAAGCATATCCGTTCGCTGGACTGGAAGCAGCATATCCGGCACCGGCCGGGCATGTACATCGGCAAATTGGGTGATGGGAGCGCTCATGACGATGGCATTTACGTCCTCCTCAAAGAGGTCATCGACAACTCGATCGACGAGTTTGTCATGGATTATGGCAAGGTCATCGAAGTGGCGCTTAACGACTCGACAATAAGCGTGCGCGATTTCGGCCGTGGCATTCCCCTGGGCAAGCTTTTGGATTGCGCTTCCAAGATCAATACCGGCGCCAAGTACGACTCGGAAGCTTTCAAGAAAGCGGTTGGTCTTAACGGCGTCGGCATCAAAGCCGTTAACGCCCTGTCGTCCTATTTTTATATCCAGGCGATTCGCGAGGACAAGACCAAGATCATCGAGTTCTGTCGTGGGGTGGTGAAAAAGGATTTAGCGTTGCAGAAGTCGCCTTTGCCCACAGGCACCGCCATTACATTCACCCCAGACAAGGAAATTTTCGGCAAGTACCGCTGGCTGCCCGATCACGTCGAAAACATGCTGTGGAACTATGCCTACCTGAACACCGGCTTGACGCTGACGTTCAATGGCAAGTCGTTTCGTTCGACGCGCGGGCTGTTCGACCTGCTGAACAAGAATCTTTCGGGCGAGATTCTCTATCCAATCGTCCATCTTAAAGGTGAGGACATCGAAATTGCCTTCACCCACGGAAATCAATACAGCGAGGAATATTACGCATTCACTAATGGGCAGCACACGACGCAGGGGGGCACGCATCTTTCTGCATTTCGAGAGGCGATCGTCAAGACGATACGCGAGTTCTATAAAAAAGAATACGAAGCGGTGGATATCCGGGCTTCGATCATCGCGGCTATCGCCGTCAAAGTGCAGGAACCGGTCTTCGAATCCCAAACCAAGACCAAGCTCGGTTCGCAGAACATGGGGCCCAATTGCCCGACGATCCGCAATTATGTGGGCGATTTCATCGCCAAGGAGCTGGACGATTATCTGCACAAGAATCCGGAGAGCGCGCAGGCCTTGCAGCAGAAGATTCTCCAATCTGAACGGGAACGCAAAGAATTGGCCGGCATCAAGGAATTGGCCCGTGACCGCGCAAAAAAAGCCAACTTATGCAACCGCAAGTTGCGCGATTGCCGCGTCCACTTTGACGAGGCGAAGAACAAGCGCCGGTTGGAGTCCACTTTGTTTATTACTGAAGGCGATTCGGCCAGCGGATCGATTACCAAGGTTCGCGACGTCGAGACCCAGGCGGTCTTCAGCCTCAAAGGCAAACCACTCAACGCCTATGGTCTGACCAAGAAGATCGTTTACGAAAACGAGGAGTTCAATTTGCTCCAGGCCGCCCTCAATATCGAAAATGGCCTGGATGAGCTGCGCTACAATCAAATCATCCTGGCCACCGACGCCGACGTGGATGGAATGCACATTCGGCTGTTGCTGATTACGTTTTTCCTCCAGTTCTTTCCCGACCTCGTCAAAAACGGGCATCTCTACATTCTGCAGACGCCGCTTTTCCGCGTGCGCAATAAAAAGGAGACGATCTATTGCTACACTGATGAAGAGCGGGTCAATGCGATCGAAAAACTGGGGCCCAATCCGGAGATCACGCGGTTCAAAGGGTTGGGCGAAATTTCTCCCGATGAATTCCGGAATTTCATCGATAAGAACATGCGGCTCGAACCGATCCTGATTGGCAAGGAGGCGACCATCGAGCAAACGCTCGCATTTTATATGGGGAAGAACAGCCCTGATCGGCAGGATTTCATCGTATCAAATCTGCGGTTGGTGACCGATTAACTTTTCCATGCCTGACGAAACTCCAAGCCCTCCCGCTTCGCCTGACACTCCGCAGCCGTCGGAAACTGCACGCCGGCCTAAAGACGCGCCGGCGATGACGCTTGAGCGGTTCAATCCTGACACTGCCGACGTCACTCACGTCTCGGGGATGTACAAGACCTGGTTCCTGGATTATGCCAGTTACGTAATCCTTGAGCGCGCGGTCCCGCACATCCTCGATGGTCTCAAGCCGGTGCAGCGGCGGATTCTACACGCCATGCGGAACATCGAGGATGGCCGCTACAACAAAGTCGCCAAGATCGTAGGCGAAACGATGGGGAATTATCATCCTCATGGAGACGCATCAATCAACGACGCGCTCGTTCAACTTGGCCAGCGCGACCTCCTTATCGATACGCAGGGCAATTGGGGAAACGTCCTCACCGGAGACGCCGCTGCAGCCCCTCGGTATATCGAGGCACGGCTCACAAAGTTCGCACTCGATGTTGCGTTCAATTCCAAAACAACAATCTGGCAGCCTACCTACGACGGACGGAACCAGGAGCCCGTTGCGTTGCCCATGAAATTTCCACTGCTGCTGGCGCAAGGGGTGGAGGGAATTGCGGTCGGGCTGGCGTGCAAGATTCTCCCGCACAATTTCAATGAGCTCATCGAAGCGTCGATCAAGGTCTTGCAAGGCAAACGGACGCACATTCTTCCCGACTTCCCGACCGGCGGCACCGCTGATTTTTCCGAATACCATCGCGGCATGCGCGGAGGCAAGGTCCGCTTGCGCGCGACCATTTCACAAACCAGCAAATATGAATTGATCATTACGGAGATTCCTTTCGGTACTACGACGATCTCGTTGATGGAATCGATCCTCGCGGCCAACGCAAAGGAAAAGATCAAGGTCCGGAAGATCGAAGACAATACGGCCGAAAACGTCGAGATCGTCATCCATCTCCCCCAGGGTGGTGACGCGGACAAGACCATCAAGGCGCTCTACGCCTTTACTGATTGCGAAACCACGATTTCTCCCAATGCCTGCGTCATCAAGGATGGCAAGCCAACGTTCCTGACTGTAGACGAAATCCTGAAGCTCTCAACAGAGAGGACGCTGGCCCTCCTCAAGAAGGAATTAGAGATTCGCCTGCGGGAACTGCAGGAGGACTGGCATCTTTCCTCACTGGAAAAGATTTTTATCGAAAAGAAGATCTACGAACGAATTGAGAAGGCCGAAACCTGGGAAGCTGTCCTCAAAGAGATCGATACCGGCTTGCGTCCATACAAGAAGCTGTTTAAACGCGAGATTTCCCAGGACGACCTCGTCAAACTCACCGAGATCAAGATCAAGCGAATCTCGAAGTACAATTCGTTCAAAGCGGACGAAGAGATCAAGCGCATCGAATCCGACATGCGCGGGGTGAAACACGACCTCAAGAACCTCGTCGAGTATGCCATCGCCTACTTCGAAAACCTGCAGAAGAAATATGGCGGTCCCGCTCGCAAACGGAAAACCAAGTCCACACGGTTTGACGAAATCGTGGCGGCGCAGGTCGCGCGCGCCAACCGCAAGCTGTTCGTCCATCGCCGGGAGGGATTCGTCGGCTACGGGCTCCGCGACGACGAATTTCTGTTCGAATGCTCGGACCTCGATGACATTATCGTCTTCACAAAGAGCGGGACGGTGCAGGTGAGCAAAGTGGCGGAAAAGGCCTTCTTCGGAAAGGGCATCCTCCACGTTGCCGTCTTCAAAAAGAACGACGATAAGACCGTCTACAACATGATTTACGAGGATGGGAAGAATAAGCGCTGTTACGCCAAACGCTTCCCCATGACCGGCGTGATTCGGGATAAAAGCTACGATCTGACGCGCGGCCGGAAAGGGACCAAAGTCATGTGGTTCACCGTGAATCCAAACGGCGAAACCGAAAACTTGATGGCGTGGTTCGATAAGAATCGTCGCGAGAAGAACAACGAGAAATTCAAATTCGATTTCAGCACCGTCGAAGTCAAAGGCCGCGAAATCAAGGGCGATTCCATCAGCGAATACGCGATCAGGAATTTCGAGGTCATTCAGTAACTGACCCAAAACGCATTCTGGAGCCTTGAACCCTGCGTCGCTCGTTTGGAGGCACGAGCTTTAGCTATTCCATTGTCAAAAGCGCTGGCTCCTGCTAACCCGAACGGGTGAAAGCAACGCGCCGCAATTTCTTGAAAGCGGCTGCCGCTTTCGGCGCATTTTCTTCCTTTCCTGGGCTTTCCCTGGCAAAAGACAGCAAGCCCCGAGACGAAGCCCTGGAGAAGGCCGCCGCCAAACCAGTGCTCGCTCTGAACGGACTAAGCGATCCCATCATCATTGAATCTATTCAACTGCTGAAAGCCGGACGTGCTTATTTTGTCCGAGTCCGATCGAAGGATGGCTCGGAGGGAATCTCTGTGGACAACGGCCGCGCTGATATTCTTCATCCGATTCTGAGCCAATTGGTCGTTCCTTATTTCATGGGCAAGGATGCACGCGATTTAGAAGCACACCTCTTCGGCGTCTACCGTTTCCGCGACAACTATAAACTGCAAGGACTGATTTTCTGGTGCGCCGTGGCCCTTGTGGAATTCGCGATTCTTGACCTGATGGGGCGCCGCACTGGCAAATCGATCGGCGACTTACTCGGCGGGGTGATCAGAGAGCGCGTGCCATTTTATGTCGCAAGCGGACGGAGGGACACGACACCGCCACAGGAGATCGACTATCTAAAGCATTTGATCGAGGAGACCGGCGCAAAAGCGATCAAGTATCGTGTCGGAGGCCGAATGAACCGAAACCAGGACGCGATGCCGGGCCGAACCGAGACGTTGATTCCGCTCACGCGAAAGGCATTTGGAGACAAGATGGCCATTCATGCCGACGCAAACAGTTCTTACGGTCCACCACAGGCGATCAAAGTCGGTCGAATGCTCCAGGACATAAACGCCGTGTTCTTTGAAGAACCCTGCCCATTCGATAACCTGGAAGCGACAAAGAAGGTAACGGACGCTTTAAGCATCCCAATCGCACTGGGAGAGCAGGAATACAGTGAATGGCGATTCCAATATACGATCCGCAATCGCGTGGCAGACGTCATTCAGCCGGATCTCTACTACTACGGGGGATTGATTCGTTCGATCCGCGTCGCCCGCATGGCGCAACTGCGCGACATGCCCACAACGGCGCACATTTCCGGCGGACTCGGGTTCGTCTATATGCTGCACTTCGCTTCCTGCGTGCCGAACATCGGATCCTGGCAAGAGTACAAGGAAGGGGTAAAAGAATATGGAGACTGGTTCAATCCCGCACTGCGCATAGAGGATGGCGCGCTCACGGTGCCTAAAGGGCCGGGCGTAGGCCTGGCCGATCCCAAAGAACTCTTGAAAGAGGCAGAAATAGTCAAGGCATAGCCAGCCCTGAAGACAGGAACCCGTTTTGTTTTGACAACGTTCTATTCGGGTGATGTGTTCATTGACAAGCCTCTGTTGCATGACTGCGAAAAAGTACAACGTCGGAATCATTGGATATGGATGGGTCAGCGGAGCGCATATCGCCGCGATCAACGCCACTGCCCAGGCCC
>Ga0137394_10001894_pt1 | contig 15337 bp, 17 predicted proteins | sample czobulk116metaG_FD_108278 | JGI IMG/M metagenome (GOLD analysis project Ga0137394, IMG submission 108278) | Vadose zone soil microbial communities from Angelo Coast Range Reserve, California, USA - czobulk1.16 metaG | ecosystem: Environmental > Terrestrial > Soil > Vadose zone | place: USA...
GCCCGAAATTGATGTTGTTCTGCGCGCGCTGTCCTCCTCCGCCAGCGCCGCCTCCGCCCGCACCTATGAAGAGGGGACCGGAGCCCGGTCCAATGGCCTGCCCAAAGTTGTGAATCAGCCTCAGGCTTACCGAGTCCGAATTGCTCTGGGCCGAAGTGACGTAATGAAAATTCTGTCCCGAAAGGGTGGCCGTGATGTTCGGCAACGGGATGTACCGAAGCAGAGCGGCTGCGGCAGGGTTGATCAACGTAGGATCGACCAGGTTCGAAACACCGTTGAATTGATATTGCTGCCCCGTCTGGGGATTGAAGATTTGAACGGCCTTGCCGTCATTGTAGGTCGCCCCGGTAAAATTGCCGTTGCGTTCATCCTGCGTCGGCACGCTGGAGAAGGCATCGTACGGCGTGCTCCCACGCGACCCGTTCCATCCGCCGAAAAAAAACCATTTGTTGCCCCCGTTGAAGATCTTCGGAATGTCTAGCGGTCCACCAACGTTCACGGCGAAGCGCGCTTGGTTGTAATTCGCTTTCGGTGATTTGATTCCGGCGAGTGAATACGGTCGAGCATCCAATCCCGCGTTATCGTCTGAGAAATACAGCACGCCATGTCGCTGATTGATGTTGAGACCTTTCGGCATCCTGCCAAGGACGGTTGTCACGCCGCCGGGTCCGCCGAAGCCGCCACCCCCGCCGCCCCCGAAACCAGCACCGCCTTCGCGTTGCATGCGATCGCGAAACTCTTGGATCCGTTGTTGCAGATCCTCCTCGCTGCCTCCGCCGAAGTCCTGCGTCCGTCCCTGTGCTCCGCTGATGCTCACCGACTCCGTCGGTCCCTCCGCTCCCGCTCCGTTCAGGGGAAGGCTTGAAAGATCGCTGTTGCCTTGGCCCCCAGCAAGCCCACCCGCTCCGCCGAAACCGGAGTTTCCACCTGCCAGCGAAGAGAGCGCGTTGTCCATCGCCAGGCTTTGGAATCCCCGGCCGGTCACCGCGATTGCCGCGTTGTTGTTGTTCGACCGTCCTTGCTGGCGGGAAGCCAGGATCAGTTCGGCGCCCACTTTCGCGGACGGATTCTCCGGATTCAGCACCACTTCCTGGGTGAAAGCCGCGAATCCCATGAACTCCACGCGCACCACGTATCTCCCGCGCGTCATGCCTGACAATCCAAACTTGCCTTCGGAGTTCGTCGCCGCCGCGTACTTTTTCCCCGTCAGCGTGTTGGCCGCTGTAACCGTCACCCCCGGCAGCGAAGTCTTGCCGCTTCGTGTCGAGCCCGTGATTTCATACGTCGGAGCTGCGGCTGGAGTCGTCGCGGACTGCGTCGTCCGCGCGGGCGAAGACGGGGTCGCCTCCTGCGCAAGCAACCTCGACGCAAAAAGAATCACGGCGAAATGGAGGATGAGGATGCCGCGAGCGATCGACTTCAAATCTTGGTCTCCCCCGAGCGAACTAGGATTGCGGCGGATTGCTTTTTGGTTCGGCTGTGGGTTTGCTTCCGGCCGGCGCGTTCCCGGCCGGGTCCATTCCAGCCATCTTGCGCATTTCCCCCAACTGCTTCCATTGCTGGGGGGAAAGGACCATCACGTTCTTCGGCACAAACACATTATTCTCGACAGCTCCGCGTACCACGACGTGATCGCCTGGTTGGATGTCTGCCATAGTGATACTCTCGCGTCCTCTGCGCAGCGAAGTCTCCTCGTTCAGCTCCAGCGTCTGCGTGACATCGTCCGGTCGCAAAACCGCGAGTTTCGGCGCGTCGATGGATTTCACTTCACCCACAACGAAATCCTTTCCCAATTCGCCGAGGCCTCTGCCACCGATGATGCCACCGCGCGCACCGCCGATCATTTGTGCGGTCACGCTGTGATCCGCATTCTCCTCCCCGCGCACGAATACCATGTCGCCGATCTTGAAATCTTCCAGCTTCGCGCTTTGCCGGTCCTTGCGGTATTCCGTCTTATCCGTAATCTTCACTGCCACCGTCGCGCCGTCCGGCTTGGCCAACTCCAGCGATCCTTTGTTGATCGCCGTAATCTTTCCAAGCAACGGCTGGCCCCGGCCGTCTACTGCTCTTTGCGTCAGTCTTGCTGTCGGCGGGGCTTCTTGTTCCTGACCGGGTGCGGCAGGCGCCGGCGTCTGCGCTCGCCCGGCTGCTGCCGCAAGCAAGAACAGCAGGCTTAAGCGCAAGAATTGTTTCTTGTGCACTAGCATGACGATCTCCATAGCAACTCTCTCATCCCAAAAGACATAAGCCCAAGCGTCAAACTAACGCCACCCAACCTATCTGGCCAGCGATGATTCCTCCACTTTCTACTTTCCTCAAAAACGACACTAAAGTTCCCGCCCGAACCTGACCGCAAACACACCCGTTCGTGCAGACATAACCGAATCCAATGGTTTTCTTCCTCTGGACTTCCCATCCGCTCTCCGACATCATGCGTCCATTCCACCAAGGAAGACCCGCGACGCGCGCCTGAAAGCCACCTACCGCCTAGCGCCATCGATTCGAATGCGCCCGGCCGTCGGATCAGCCGCCCCAGCCTGTTGCGTTGTCTTTAGAGCGAGTGGTTACGTTACGCGCAATGAGCAGCAAGATAGCGAGCCGCCCGCGCCTCAGCCGGTACGCCAGGCAACGCCGCGCCCGCTTCGAAGCCAACCTTGGCCCAGCGGCAGACCCCGCCGGCAACCACGTCCGGTATGGCCTGCGTCAATACGGACGCTGTGTATCACCAGCCCGGCGCACGCTAGTATGGGCAGACCAGGAAAGGGAAGTACATGACGGAAGCCGATGCCGTCAAGGCGGCTACCGCCCAGCAAAGAAACAAAAAACAATTAAGGAGAGCTTTTCAGCAAAGACGCCCGGGAGACGGAGATTCTCTGGGCGTTTCTTTTCGTGCGCGACATTCTTACCCTTCGCGCCTGCGGTTTTCTAGCGCTCATTTTTCACGCAGGATAACTTCCCCATGGCCCACCAGCTGGTCGTTCAGCCACAAGCGGTACTTGTATGTGGCCGCTTTGCTTCCGGGGCGCGGCGGGCCGCTGAGCAGCCGCATGCCGGCCGGGGCCTGAAAAACGTTCGACGAAAACGGACACCGGTTCACATCGAATTCAACGCGCAGATTGCCCGCGTCGGAGATCCAGGATACCTGGTCGCCTTCATCGATCACGATGACTTGCGGGATAAGTCCAACAAGTACGGGGCGTTCAGCCATTTTCTGTATGGCCCCAATACCGTTCGGGGGCCGCTGCTCCTGATTTTATCGGTGCACAGGGACGATAGCATATTCCCTGGAAAGAATTCATGGGGCCCCTTCCTGCAGCGCCGGCGAGGTCCGTGATGGCGAAACTTAATCTGCGATTCATCACAACCAACCTGTACCCTCGGGCATCCATAACAACGGAACCTGTACTTGGCTGGGCTTGACCGTTCTTCCGCGCAACCGTACACTGAAGTAGTTGATTCGTGGCGAGAAGCTCCGGCTGGACTTCTTGCGCTCGCGGAAAGATGCACTCATAAGCGTCTCAGTCTGGACGCGGAGGATTTTGCCGGATGGCTTCAGCTTCTCGCTACTTGTCTATACCGCTTCCGAATGGCTCGCGGATTTCTGTTCTTCTTTCTTTGCCTTTTGCGCTCGTGCACATCGCCTCGCTGCTGATTTTCTTCATGCCGTTTCACTGGTATTACCTGGCGGCTTGCCTCGGCCTGCTGGTCGTGAGGATGTTCTTTGTCACGGCAGGCTATCACCGCTATTTTTCGCACCGCTCGTTTAAGACCAGCCGCGTGTTCCAGTTCGTGATCGCGTTCATGGCCATGACCTCTTCGCAGAAGGGCGTGCTGTGGTGGGCGGCGCATCACCGCCACCATCACCGGCATTCGGACCAGGAGTTGGATTTGCATTCGCCCACACTTTTCGGATTTTTCTGGTCGCACGTCGGCTGGATCATTTCCGATAAGTACAACGACACGCGGACCGAGTACATCGCCGACTTCGCGAAGTTTCCCGAACTCCGCTGGCTGAATAAGTACCACATGGTGCCGCCCATCGCGCTGGCCGCGGTGCTGTGGCTGATCGGCGGATGGCCGCTGTTTATATGGGGCTTCTGCCTGAGCACCGTGCTGCTGTGGCACGACACCTTCACCATCAATTCGCTGTCGCACCTATTCGGTTCGCGCCGCTACGAAACCAGTGACACCAGCAAGAACAACTGGCTCCTCGCCCTGCTCACGCTCGGCGAAGGCTGGCACAACAACCATCATCACTTTATGGCCTCGGCGCGCCAGGGCTTCTTCTGGTGGGAGATCGACATCACTTATTACACGCTGAAGGTCATGTCCTGGTTCGGGATAGTCTGGGACCTCCGCAAAGTGCCCACGCACCTGCTCACCCAACAGACCATCGCCGCGTAACGCAGTTCCATGGCGCCAACTGCCTCTCGCGCCCGCGCGAAGCCCGGGGGTATCCGCAAGAATCCTCTGGACTTTCTGCGAATCTGCGCATAACCTCTACGCCAATCGGCCCATCCCAAAAATCCACACGCGGAGGTCAAATTATGCGAACCAACAGGTCTGTCGCTTTCACCATGGTGATGCTGATCGCGGCCCTCACTCTGGCCGTTACAGCAGCGGCTGCCGATCAACATTCCGGAACGTGGAAGATGAATCCCGACAAGTCCAAGTACAGTCCGGGACCGGCGCCGAAGAGTACCACCATAACGATCGAAGCTGACGACAAGGGCGTCAAGATCAACGCCGAGGGCATCAATGCCGACGGAAGTGCGCTTCACGTTCAGTACGACGCAAAGTTCGACGGTCAAGACTACCCGGTTACCGGCGTCCCCTATGCCGACACGGTCTCGGTAAAGCGAGTTCGTGCCGACACGTTCGTGTCCACGATGAAGAAGGGCGGCCAGGCAATGATGACTGTGACTTCGAAGGTCTCCAAGGACGGAAAAACACGGACTTCGACCTTCAAGGGCAAGGACGCGGAGGGACACGACTTACTCAACGTGGTGGTCTCCGACAAACAGTAAGACTGCTCGCTCAACCGCGGCTGAAGCCTATGCTCATGGAGCGCGACAAGATAGTGACTGACCTCCACAGCCTCGTTTCAACCGCTAGGGACCGGGTTGCCGCTCTTCAAGGAATCGCTGAACTTCTTAGGAGTACCGGGAGCTATCACTGGGTCGGGCTTTATGATGTGGACGGCGTCGGAGGAACAGTTACGAACATCGTCTGGAGCGGGCCGGGTGCACCTGAGTATCCGACGTTTCCGATTACAAAGGGGCTGACTGGCGCGGCCATTTCTTCCCGGAGAACAGTGAATGTCGGAGATGTCACGGCCGATCCACGATATCTCACGGCCTTTGGATCGACGAGGTCGGAGATCATTGTTCCCGTATTCGACTGGCCACGCGAGAATGTGGTTGGCACGATTGACGTCGAAAGTGAAAAGCCAAATGCATTTAGCGAAGACGTAGAGGCTGTTCTCGAAGCCTGCTCCAGTGTAATCCGGCCGCTTTGGTGCCGCTGATTTCGACATTCTGGTTGGGCCCCGCGGGCCGGGCATCTTCTCTCCGCGATATGCTTTCGCGTATGCCTTTCGGCAATCGGTTCCGCAGAATTCCTTTATGCTGCGTTCTTTGCGTTTTTTCCACCGCAGCGGCGGCGCAATCCACTCACTACACCGTGAAGCTGGCGGCGGATTTCGAGCGCCAACTCTTGCGCGGCGACGAAACCATCGAGTTTCAGGCCGATGCAGGTGAAGTCGAGTGGCAGAAGCAGGCAGGCCTGCGCGTCGTCAGCGCGAGCGTTGCGGATGGAGAGGTAACAGTGGCCGAGCAGGCCGTGCGCGTCGGCTTGCGTTCGGGCGGCAGGCACAGTTTGAAGCTCAAATACACGGCGGCCGCGGGGCGAGGCATCCGATGGTTTGCGCACAACGCGGGGCTGGCGACGGCATTTTACTGCGAGGCGTGGATGGTCTGCGATAATTCACCTGGCCAGCGAGCCACGCTTCAACTCGAGATTGCAGTTCCTTTAAGGCCGCCCCCCCACGGTGCGAGCGGATTCCGCGCGGTGGGACCCGGGCGCCGGGGCAAGGAGTGGCGCGGCCGCGATGGCGATCACTTTGTTTTTGAGCAGAGCGATCCGGTGCAAACATATTTGTTCAGCTTTGGCGTTGCACAGCTTGCCATTGGGGTCGATAGCATGTTTTCGATTTACGCGCAGAGAATGGATGCAAATAAGGCGGCGTTCGCCAAGACGGCGGATGCCTATGCGTTTCTGCGAGCGACGGCTTCGGTCGATCCGATGAACTCGCACTACACGCAAGCGTTCTTGCCGGGGCCCGGCGTCGGACAAGAGGCCGCGGGCATGGCGCTCATGTCGCAGCAAGACCTTAGCGATCTCGCGGACAAAGATGACGTGCAGTTGATGGCTCATGAATTGGCGCATCAATGGTGGGGCGTTACGCTGGGAATCCGCTCGTGGTCCGATTTCTGGCTGAACGAAGGGTTTGCGGAGTTCATGTCCGACGCCTATATCGAAAAGCACCAGGGGCGCGCGGCGTACGACAAGCAAATCGCGGAATTGCAGAACCGCATGAAGAAATTGCGCGAAGAAGGTAAGGATCGCCCGCTGCATTGGGAAGAATGGAAGGACGCACATGAGGCGCTGGGGCAAATCCCCTATGTGAAGGGAGCGTTGTTCCTGGACCGCCTGAGGATGGAGCTGGGTGACGCGATTTTCTGGCGGGGCATTGGCTTGTACACGTCCGCCAACGCGCGCCGGCTCGTAGACTCCAGAGATTTCGAGCGGGCAATGGAAGAGGCGAGCAGCCGCGATTTGAGGGCGCTATTCGATGATGCGGTCTATCACTGAAATTGGGCTGGTTAGATGAGGTTGCCAGCTTCAAGCGCGCCCATTTTTCAAGCTTTGGCTAACACTTCCGGGCCGCTTAGCGTCTTGGCCGAATGGAAACGGAACACCGAACGCCGCCGACGCCAGGAAGGCCAGCCATGCCACGGAAACGACTGCTCTTAGGGCTCTACACTCTGCTCGCTTGTTGCTTTGCCATCTCGCCTCATAAGCTAGACGGGTCTAAAGACCGGCCACTACACCAGGCGCAGCCTCATACGTTGGGCGCGGAGGCCCGCCCTGTCTATGCGAGTCTCACGGCGCACGAATGGGGCACCTTCACATCGATTGCCGGCGGCGATGGACAAGCCGTCGAGTGGTCGCCGCTTACGGCCTCCCCGGACCTTCCCGCGTTCGTCGAACACTTTCCTAATCCCGGCTTCAAACTCGGGCTGCGCGGCACGGTACGGATGGAAACGCCGGTCCTCTACTTTTATAGCTCAAAAGAACAGGCCATATCGGTCCGCGTGGCTTTCGCCAAAGGTGTGATCACGGAGTGGTATCCGCACGCCAGCCGCGTCGAGCCCACGGCGGACCTTCATGACCCAATTCTCCAAGCAAGCGCCAGCGGAAATATCGCTTGGGATTCGGTCACGCTTGCGCCAGATGGGAGACCGGATTTCCCGGGCGAAGACCGGAACAATCACTATTTCACAGCTCGCATGACTTCTTCGACGCCTGTCCGAGTGAAGACCCCAGTAGGCGAACAGCAGGAAAAATTTCTCTTCTATCGCGGCGTTTCTGCGTTTTCCGTCCCCCTTTCCGCGATGTTGGACACGGAAGGCAAGCTGCGGATCAAGAATCATGGCGATCAGGATATCCCAACAACTATTCTCTTCGAGCGACGCGGCGAAAAAGTGGGCTACCGGATCGGAGGTTCACTCCAGACCGAAGCGATTCTAGATGCGCCCGAACTGACCGCTACAATCGATGACCTAGGCCGGGATCTGGAAGGAATCTTGGTTGCCCAAGGTCTCTATCAGGACGAAGCCCGCGCCATGGTCGAAACCTGGCGGAGTTCCTGGTTTGAGGAAGGCAGCCGCCTCCTCTATATCGTTCCCGCGGCGTTCGTGAACGAAGTCCTGTCACTTTCGATCAATCCCGCGCCCGCGCAAACCGTGCGGGTGTTTGTGGGCCGGCTAGAACTCGTCACCCCGGCAACGGCGAAAGCAATCCAGAGGGCGTTTGTCGCTCACGATCCTGCGACTTTGAAAACGTACGACCGGTTCCTCGAACCGATTCTCGCAACGATGATCAAAAGGGAAACGAATCCGGCGCAAGCGCGCCGGCTCCAGGACTACCTGAATTCCGTTTACTGTCGGATGGTGCCGCAGAACCTGGGCCGCAACTAACGGGCCTTGATCGCCGGATGGCCTTTGTGTGCACACCCTGCTCGAATCGCCAGGATGACGGGCGCTGCGTCAGCCATCTCTGCTACTTGCCTTGTCCGTGCTTCTTGATCCAGGTGTCCGTTTACATCAGGCCGAGTTCGCGGGCGTGTTTGGTACAGAGGAAGAGATTCAGGTAGCGGTTCTGGCCGGAATTCCAGTCCGACCATCGATGCGGCCAATCCGGCCTTCTGAAATCGCAAGCGTATTCGCCGAGGACCTCCACCGAGCGCAACTTGCTCATTTGAGTTCGCGCATAAAAAATGAACTCAGCGCGGCATTCCGTCCCGGGGGAGGCTCCCTCAAGGGCGGCCTTCTTCTCTTGTTCCTGCCTTTTCAATTTACGGCCTGCCTTGCGAGGAAATAGAGCAAGGTAACAGCCAGGGAGAAGAGCACCGCGCCGGCCATGACACTGTCAGAGCCGGCCGCGCGATGCCTTGTCACGGAGTCGTAGAGAACGAAAACTCCCACTGAGAGCAACGTTACCGTAAGAAGAATCGCGAAACCCCTCGATACCCTCATGTTAGGAACTTCCACCTCTCGCGGCATAGACGACAAGCCTTCGTGCTCCTGGAACACGAAGGGTCCGGGACATACCAAGCGCTAACTTGCCGACGCCCCAAAACTGCGGTGCGGCACCTTTGCTGCTTCAAAGGTATTTAGTTCCGGCCGGACATAGGGTTTCTTCATGATTTCGCCACAGGAGCATCGCGGATTGGAGCCGCCTTGCGCACGGCTTGATGTACTCACGAGGATTTCGCTCCTGCATTCCTGATTCTGACAACGCCACTGCTCTCCCTTTCGGATATCCACAGCGATTTGTCCTCCTTTGCGAATATTGTCCGGCACTGTCGCGTGATGCTCATTGTGCTCGTGGAACCATGAACTAGGGGCAAATTGCGGGGCTCGCGTTGGATGCCCAAAGCGTTTACGTCCGTAGCTGTTTGCATCCATGGTTGAGTATTCGTTCGGGACAAGCGTTGGACGTTCAGAAATTGCGGCGCGCTTGGGATTACAACCGCTGAAGTGCGATCGGCAGAAATCAATTGGAAATTGCGGATTTGCCTCAGAGGCGCCGGAATGTCCCTGGAAACTGTTCTAGATGTCTAAATATTTACTTAAGATGTAAGTCTTTAATGATGTACGCGGCCAGTGCAAGAGGGTAAATCTGCGATATCCGGGCTAAAACGACGCAATCACAAGTCCTGGCGGGCCTTGCCAGGAGCGTGCTATTGAGGGTGCGGCCTCTCGATGTTGCAGTTTCATGTACGTTGCAGTTTGAATTTTGTTTCTGCGGCCACAGTTCTTCGCGATTCTTTTTCGATCCCGTGTACCTGGTGCGTCGGCAGGACCTTACCGCTGAAATTCTGGTTGGGATACCAACCAGATATCTGCGGGCAACACGCGTTTCTCCTTTTCCCTCATAGGCTAGCTGAAGGCCGCGAATGGGGCGTCACGATCCAAGCTTCCATCGCTCGAGCTTTCTTCAAGGAGACACAAATGACGAAACTGCGAATCCAAGGCGCACTTTATATGTTCGTTCTATCCGCTGCCATGGCTGTTTGTTCGGGGGTGGTCCCGGTTCCATTTTTGAACGCAGGAAAGCACAGTCTGCCGACAATTGAGTCCAACGGAGTCGTCACCTTGACCGCCGATGGAACAGACCCGCAGCCGCCACCAAAACCACTGCCCTGGGTTGGCCTAGCTTCCTAGGGAAGGAATGCCCAAGGAGGGGGGAGGGGCCCTGTGTCCTCCCCCCTCCCTCATGCTAGGATTGGCTCCGGGCGATCTGTCCAGGCCCGCGTGGGAGAAGCATGCTCGGGCAAGCCATTTGGTGGAGCGGCATTGCACTCGAAGCCCTAGTGCTGATTCGAGGGCTCCGAGGAAAGCTGCTGGCTCGCTATCCAGTTTTCTACGTTTACATCCTATTCGTGTGGTTGCAGTCTCTCCTTCGCTTTTCTATTTATCATTCGCGGCCCGAGCTCTATTCATCCGTTTACTGGATCACGGAATGGTTGGGAGTTTTGTTCGGATGCGGTGTCGTCTTCGAGATTTACCGCGTGGGGCTGGCCGCTTATCCCGGGACGGCGCGAATGGCGCGAAATCTGCTCGCCTTCGTGTTCGTCATGGCGTTTACAAAAGGGCTCGTCGAGACGTGGAACAATCCGCACTGGTGGTCCGCCGCGACTACCATGGATCTTGAACGGGCGCTGCGGACGGTGCAAAGTCTGGCGATCATTGCGCTTGTAGTTCTCTCCCTGTTTTACTCGATTCCCTTCGGGCGGAATCTGAGAGGCATCCTGCTAGGCTATGGTCTGTTTGTGGGAATCAGTGTGATTCAGCTGACGCTGGTTACCGATAGGGAAGGCAGGTTTTACAGATTCTGGACTCACGTCAGTCCTGGTTCCTATTTCGTGGTGCTTGGCCTTTGGGCGGTGCATCTGTGGTCCTATGCTCCGAATCCTGAGCCGAAGAGAGCGGTGCGCCTCGAAGAGCAGTACCAAAGGATAGCAGCGACGACCAGCCGGCGATTGCGAGAGGGACGCGGCTACCTGGCAAAGGTGGTGCGCCCATGATAGGGACCTCCAGTGCGCTGATCGGCGCCGTCGTGCTTCTCGTGCTGATACTCGTGTGGATCAGAGCGGATTCAGCATCGCGGCGTCTGCCTTCCGTTCTGGACGACTGGCTGCCTGATCAGGGCGAGGCCCGGGAGATATGTCCGCCGGAATTTGTCTCACAAATCTTTTCAGGCCAAGACCTTGCATTCATTTCGCGATTGGAATCGCCCGATCTGAAAAGACACTTCCTCCGAGAACGCAGTGCCGTGGCCCTCCTTTGGGTCCAGCAGACTACGGCGGCCATCCGCCGAATCATGCGGCGCCATTTGGAAGCGAGCCGCCTGAGTGAAGATATCGAATTCGCGACGGAGGCCAGGATATTCCTGCAATACGCGCAGCTCAGGTTGATTTGCGGAGTTCTATTTCTTTTGATCGGACTGGCGGGCCCACAGAAGTTGCACGGTATCGCTCTGTATGCGGACGGACTTACACAGCGCATTGGCAGTGTCCTGGGGGAGTTCAAGTCTGGGTCTCGAACGCGCGAAATGGACGGTGCGCCATCTTCCTAAGCCATATCTCGTCTGCGGTAAATGGAGCCGGGTGAGTTATGAGCGTCGCAGTCAGACTCGTGCCGGTGCAAGAGGCGTACGAGGATCTCTTGAACCGCACACTTTCCAGGATCTCCTGCGATCTTGGCCGCCTGATCTATCTGGCCTCGACTCGCGATTACAACACGGGAAACTATTATCACGAGGGACTTGCTGGCCGCTTCAGCCCGGACATTGCACGGAAAGCGCTGGAGATCGCTCACCGGCGGGCCTTTTATGAGCTTTCGGCTTTTTCGCTCGAAGACTTAGCCAGTGACCTTGAGGCTTATCTGCGATCTTCCCGGGAGAATCCTCAGGAGTTTCTGCGTGCATGGCAGAAACTGGAGCCGTACCGCGTCGCGATTCCGACGGAAGTGCATCTCACGGTCGCGCGGCTCTTTACCTCCAACCTCAGACTCGCCTTGGCAATTTTGCGTTTCCGTCAGGAGCCGAGTCACTAGCGTCGCTGAGTTTCATCGCCACAGCCGTCACCTGCCCGACGATCTCGGCGTCCGTACCATACTTGAATTTTCGCGCGTTGCAGGGTGACAGTGGATGAGGAAGCAGCAGGAGCTGGTCATCCAGAAGGTCACACCAAGAGCAAGCATAGCCGTCGCGCAGCTCCACGAAATAGATGGGGCGGTCAAATTCGGTCCGCCGGCGAAGAGGCTGCACTTTTCGCACGCGTGAATCGATCTGCACGAAGGAACCCGGGCGCAGCAGCGGGTAGAGCGTGTAATCCTCCAGACCGACGTAGCCATATTGACTGTGCCGGATGTCCAGGTGCTGGATCAGCGCTATGGGTACTTCCCCCCAAAGTTCCACCATGCGCGAGAGAAGATTGGTGTTGTCCAGATCGAAAGATCTGTCAAACCGAATGGGAAAAGAAACCGTGCGGTCCGCGTCGTAGACTTCCAGTGTAGTCAGGTGTGTATGTGGCAGCGGGGAAGCAAGTTGGTGGAACCCCAACTTCTGCAGGTCAAGCCCATAGAGGCGCAGCAGGTCGCTGAACTTCATGCGGTAGATCGCGCTCAAACTGTACAGCTTGAAAATGCTCGGGACGGAGTCTGAATTCTCGATTTGCGTAAGCCACGCGTTGGAGATTTGGAATTCCGGGTTGCCCTCCGCTTCCGCAATGCGCTGGCTGAATTCCGCCACATCGCGCGTAGTTATACCCAGTCGCGAGCGCAGATCCTTAAGCTGTTCGTTGGGCGGTAGTGCTATCACGGCCTGTTATCTTACCTCAAGTAGGCGGGGAAAATAGCGGCTCGGATCGGTTTCGGGTTGGCCAACTGATCGTCAAGAGCCGTCCCTACTTGCCGATTAGACTTAGCTGACTGGCGACGCACAGCCATTGTCCCTCCTTCTTGATCCAGGTGTCGGTGAACCGGCCTTGATGCGAAAACGGTTTTCCTTTCTCGGTCCCCTTCTCGTGAGTCGCGCCCGTCACGACCACGGTGTCCCCATAGCGGTGCAGCTTCATGTCATCGGAAACTTCTACCGTGAGCTGGGTGGACTTGTCCCGGATGGACGCCAGGAATTGGGTCTTGGACATCACCGTTCCATCGTAATCGGTGAGCACAAAATCACTGTCCAGCATTTTTCCCATCGCGTCCGCGTCATGATTGATCTGCATTTGATTCCATAGATTTTCCAGCGCAATGATTTTCGTTTCGTCGCCTTGCGCTCTGGGAATGTCTTGCGCAAAGGGCCAAGAGACGAGTGCCAGCAGAAGAATGAGAAGTCGTGACATCAGAGGGCTCCTCCGGGCCTGGTGTTCCTTCCGAGAATGGCATGAATTAAACCCCTTGTAGCTGCGGAAATTCCGAGTCTGCTCGTTTCAGATAAGAGGCCGCAACTGAGGGAGACCCAGCCAAATTGTCGGTTGCGTGGGTGTGGGGATTGCGCGAAAATTGGAGTTCTCGCCGTAGCAGGAAAAGTCCCCGAGAGCGCACTCACGGGCGGTTCGTGATTCGGAAACGAGAATCAAGCGCAAAGATAAAGAAGGGCAAAACGTCATGACGCAACACGTTGGCGAACTCAATCCTCCGGTTCGGTTGATGCTGACCCCGGGGCCGTCTTCTATCGATCCACGGGTTTATCGCGCGATGGCGACACCGCTGGTGGGGCACATGGACCCGTGGTTCAAGGGGTGCATGGACGAGACGCAAATACTGATGCGGCAGATTTTTCAGACGGAAAATCGGATCACCATGCCGCTCTCGGCTTCGGGCTCTGGCGGGATTGAGGCGTCGGTGCTGAACACGCTGGAAGAGGGTGATGAAGGCATCGTGGCGGTGAATGGCGTTTTTTCCGAGCGCATGTACGAGATTGCGACGCGGGCGTCGTCAAGAGTTGTCAAGGTGGAGGCGCCCTATGGGAAGCCCGTGGATGCCGAAGATGTGCGCCGCGCGGGCAAGGGCAAAAAGATCAGGATCATAGGCTTCGCGCATGGGGAGACCTCGACCGGCGTGGTCACCGGCATCGATGCCTACCGAAAGGTCGCGGACGAATTGGGTGCGCTGCTGATCGTGGATACCGTGGCGTCGCTCGCTGCGGTGCCAATCGATGTGAACAAACAGAGGATTGACATTTGCTTCAGCGGATCGCAAAAGGCGATTAGCGCGCCCCCGGGAATGTCGCCGATTACGGTGAGCCCGGCCGCCGAGGAAGTATTTCGAAAGCGCAAGACAAAGGTGCAGAGCTGGTATTTCGATTTGACGACGGCGATGAATTATTGGGGCAAAGACCGGCTGTATCATCACACTCCGCCGATTTCGTTGATCTTTGCGTTGCGCGAAGCGATGCGGCTGGTTGTCGAAGAAGGACTGGAGGCGCGCTGGGAGCGGCATCGCGTGAATCAACTCGCGCTGATCGCGGGCATCGAGGCGATGGGACTGGATCTGCTGGTGAAGCACCCGGCGGACCGTTTGCCGACGGTCACAGCCGTGATGATTCCCAGCGGCATTGACGATGCGAAAGTGCGGAACCAGTTGCTCGACGAATTCAATATCGAGATCGCTGGCGGCTTCGGCGCGGTGAGGGGCAAAATCTGGCGCGTGGGGCTGATGGGCTACTGCAGCCAGAAACCAAACGTGCTGCTGTTCCTGGCCGCCCTGGAAAAGTGTTTGCTTGACCAGGGCTTCCGTGTGCCGAGCGGCGCCGGAGTTGGAGCGGCGATTCGGAGTTACTCGCAGGTGGAGTCCGCTGCCGCCGTCAGCCGCTAGCGATGTGTGCACAGCGCGCCGTTATCATACCGAGTAGGAAGTAAGGATTGAAAGTCTCTCCTGAAAACTCCTTTCCTTACTTAGAACTTATTACTGACAGGTGAGAACTGTTCAAGAGGAGAACCCGTGACGACACGCCCGGTACTTGCGAATACAGGCGCGATGAGCCAATTCATCGGCGCCTTCGAAGTCACTTCCAAATTGAGCGGGCAAACATATCAGTGCCGCTTCTCGCATATGTGGAACGGCATCGCGACGCGGCACGCCGACACGATTGACACGAAGTTTTTTGTCGATGGCCAGGCCCATGTTGTCGGGCTGGCGCACACCGCGTTTGTGAAGTTCCGCGAGAAGGCGGGGCGCGACTTGACGGACCGTGAAGCGAGCTTTGTGGCCGCGGAGTATTTGCGCGAACGGCTCGAAGAAGAAGATGTGCGGCCGCTGTACGACGCGGCGCATGATGATGTGCTGCGCCTGATCGCGCAGGTCGGCATCAAGTAGAAATCATCAACAATGGATTGCGAACAGGCGGGGGTTCGGCCCGCCTCTTTTTTTGAGCGGTCAGTCGCCGGGTTCGGCGTGGAAAGAGGCGAGAGTCGGATGGCGGAGGCCGTCACGGCGAATGAAGTGAATGACCAGAAGCATGAGCAGCGCGCCGCAGACCATAA
>Ga0137394_10001895_pt1 | contig 15337 bp, 13 predicted proteins | sample czobulk116metaG_FD_108278 | JGI IMG/M metagenome (GOLD analysis project Ga0137394, IMG submission 108278) | Vadose zone soil microbial communities from Angelo Coast Range Reserve, California, USA - czobulk1.16 metaG | ecosystem: Environmental > Terrestrial > Soil > Vadose zone | place: USA...
TCGTCACCGAGGTTGCGATTGCCGACGTGGCCGAGCACCCCGACGCTCGGGCCGGCCGCCGGGATGTCGAGCAGCCGGGAGCGCGCCGAGGTGACCGTCTCACCGACAGTCACGTCGTGCCTCGTTGTCTTCCTTTGCAAGTTCGAACGTACATTCCACGACCGTCAACGCAAGAACCACTCGCCTGCAGTGATCCTAGTGAGCGGGCGGAAATTCAATCGCTTACTAAGGGAACGAACTCGCTCCCTAATCTTTGCCCGAAACCGCGCCAGCGCAGCCCCAGACAGGTTCGCGTAAGGTAAGAGCAAGGATTCGTCGCGCGCGGCCGATGTTTCAGCAGCGCGCGGGTGATCAGATGATCACTGAGCGATGATCATTGAGCGACAGCGCCGACGGCGGCCCGTCGGCGCGCTCAAGCTTGCTCGTTATCCCTTCACCGCGCCCGCTGTCAGTCCTGACACGATGCGGCGCTGGAAGAACAACACCAGCAGCACCACCGGCACCGTCACGATGACCGACGCGGCCATGATGTTTCCCCACGGCAGTTCATGCTGACTTGCGCCGGTGATAAGAGCGATGGCCACGGGCACCGTGCGTTGGGTGTTGGTCAACGTGAAGGTCAGCGCGAACAGGAACTCGTTCCATGCGGCGATGAACGCCAGCAGCCCGGTGGTCACCAACGCCGGCCAAAGCAGCGGCATGAAGACGCGCGTGATGATGGTCCACGGACTGGCACCGTCCATCACGGCTGCCTCTTCGAGCTCTTTCGGCAGCCCGCGCATGAACGTGGTCAACACCCAGACCGTGAACGGAATGGTGAAGATCATGTACGACAGCGTGAGACTGAACAGGTTGTTGTACAGGCCGAATGCCCGCACCAGCTCGAACATGCCGGAGAGCACCGCGACCTGCGGAAACATCGACACGCCCAGGATCATCATCAACAAAACGCCGCGGCCGCGGAATTGCACTCGACCGAGCGCATACGCGGCAGTGACGCCGAGCAGGAGCGACAAGGCAACCACCGAAACCGAAACCACCAGTGAATTGAAGATGTTGGTGGCAAACGGCTGCTCACGGAACACCGAGACGTAGTTGTCCCATGCCCAGGACGTCGGGAAGTATTCGAGCTTAAAGAGCTGCGAAGCGGGTTTCAGCGAAGAAACGATCGCGTAGTAGAACGGGAACACCGCGTAAAAGATGATCACTGCCACCAGCAGATAGAGACCAACCTGACCGAGTAGGCGTCTCATGGCTACTCCTTGTCGAACCGGACGCGGCCGACGGTCATGTACACGATGATGAGGACGGCCACGGTCATGAACAGCAGCGTCGAAGCGGCCGATCCGTAACCGACCTCCTGAAAATCAACCAGCTGCTGCCGCGCGTAAACCGACATCGACATCGTGTCCTTGCTGTTGGAGGTGAGCACGTAGATCAGATCGAAGATGCGCAATGAATCCAGCGCCCGGAAGATCACGGCGACCATGACCGCAGGGCGGATCAAAGGCAGCGTCACCTTGAAGAACACCTTGACTGGATTGATACCGTCGACCTTGGCGGCTTCAAAACAATCCGAGGGCAGCATCTGCAGCCCGGCGAGGAGCAGCAGCGCCATGAACGGCGTTGTTTTCCACACGTCGACCATGATCACCGCGATCATCGACAGGTCGGGATTCGCGGTCCACGCGAGCGGATGCGAAATGAAGCCGAGTTTCATCAGCGCGTCGTTGATGATCCCGAACTGGTCGTTGAGCATCCAGCTCCACATCTTGGCCGAGACGATCGTCGGCACCGCCCAGGGGATCAGCACCGCGGTGCGCACAACGCCGCGGCCGGGGAACGACGCATTGAGCACCAGCGCAATGACCATTCCGAAAATGGTCTCGAGAGTCACCGAGATGAGCGTGAACCGGACCGTGTTCCAGACGGCGCGCCACCACTCCGAGTCAACCAGCAACCCGATCCACTTGCCGTCCTCATGGTCGAGGTAGTTGTCGAAGCCGACGAACTTCCAACTCGACAAGTCGGCCAGATTGGCGTCGGTAAAACCGAACCAGATGGTGCGCACCAACGGCCATCCGGCCACCAGGAACAGCAGAAACAGCATCGGCGCCAGAAACAGCCACGCCGAAGCGATCCGGGAGCGCGTGAGCTCGGATGGCTCGGACGTTGCGATGCTCTTGTCGAGAACAGCACCTTGGAGAGAAGCCACCGTACCCTCCTGCGACTGTTGAACGTCGCCTAGCCAGATGTCATAGGAGCGACCGTGTCATCCCGAGCTGCGGCCCGGGATGACACGTTCGATGTGTTGCTAGCGCATCACCACTTGCCGCCGCGACCCATGCGAGTGAGCTTCTCATCGAGCGCCTTGACTGCAGCGGCTGGTTCAGCCTGTCCCGAGAGGACAGCGCTGGTGGTGTTCCAGAACTCGGAGCTCACCTGGTTGTACTTGGTGCCGGTCGGCGTCGAAGGGCGTGGGACGGCGTTGACGAACGTTTCGTACAACGAACCGAAGAACGGGACCGCGGCGAGCACTTCCTTGTCCTTGTAAAGGCTCGCAATGGTCGGGTTGTACGACGCTTCGATGGCGCGCCGCTTCTGCTCAGCCGCGCTGGTGAGGTACATCACCAGATCGGCCGACTGGGTCGGGTTCTTGGAGTACTTCGACACGGCGAGTTGCCAGCCGCCCAGCGTCGCCGCGTGACGGCCGCTGGCACCCCCCTTGGGCAATGCGATCACGCCGACCTTGTCCTTGATCGGGCTGTCCGCACCGTTTGCAAGGTTCCACGCGTAGGGCCAGTTGCGCATGAATACCGCGTTGCCCGACTGGAATACGCCGCGCGCTTCCTCCTCGCCGTAGTTCAGCACGCCCTTCGGTGTGATCGTGTTCACCCATCCCGCCGCAGTCTTCAGCGCGGTGATGGCGCCCGGATTGTTGATCGTCACTTTGCCGGACGGATCGACGATCGTGCCGCCGTTATAACTTGCGACCCACTCGAGTGCGTCGCAGGTGAGCCCTTCGTAGGCACGCCCCTGCCAGACATAACCCCACATCTTGTCGTTGCCGGCCTTGCGCTCGCCATCCTGGACCTTCTTCGCAGTTGCGGTCAGCTCTTCCCAGGTCGTTGGCGGTTTCTCGTTGTACTTCTGCAGCAGGTCCTTGCGGTAGTAAAGGACGCCGGCATCCGTGAACCAGGGTATCCCGACGAGCTTGCCACCGACCGTGTTGTTCTTCACGATGGCCGGAAAATGTTCGTCGACCGCCTTGCCCGCGGGTTTGGTCAGGTCGATGAAATGGTTGGCCAAAATTCCCGGCCAGATCACGTCGATCTGGAATACATCGATGTCGGATGCACCGGCCGCGAGCAGTTGCTGGTAGAGCGCAAGGCGCTCGGTCGTGGAGTCCGGTGTGGAGACCAGATTGACCGTGTTGCCGGTTTTTTTGGCCCAGGCTTCTGCGCCCGTCTTGCACATCTCCAGTTCTTTGCCCACGGCACCGCATGAGATCGATATGTTCGCGGCGTGGGCCAGGCTGATCGTCATCAGAGTTGCAGCCAGACTTCCTGCGATCAGGGCAGCGTGTTTACGTAGCTCCATTTTTGTCTCCTTGTTACGGTTCTGCTCGGTTTTGCTTTTCTCAGCGACGTGCTGTTTGCTCAATCAATGCACCTTCTGCGGCACCCCCATGTCATCGTGCAAGCGACGGAAGGCCATTCCGGCCTCATTGAACAGATGCGCGGAATTCTCGGAAACCGTGAGCCGCAAGGTCTGGCCGTTCCTGACCAGGCTTTGTGGATCGAGACGTGCGTTCAGCATCCCTTCCCTGGTGCCAGGCGCTTCGACGTAGGCGTACGTTTCGTCGCCCAGCTGTTCGAGCACCATCACCAGGCCGCCGATGCCGGCGCCCGGAACGGCAGAGACGGTGAAATGCTCGGGCCGGATTCCAAGAGTCACCTTGTCGCCCGGCTTCGCGGTGCGCGCCTCGACCGCTACCCGTATATCGGCGCAGTCGGGTACCGAGATCACGGCCGCCTCGGGCTCGAGCCGCACCATGCGGGCATCGATGAAATTCATCTTCGGCGAACCGATGAAACCCGCGACAAACACGTTGCGCGGATGGTGATACAGCTCCAGCGGGGCGCCGACCTGTTCGACGTTGCCCTTGTTGAGCACCACGATCTTGTCGGCCAGCGTCATCGCCTCGACCTGATCGTGCGTGACGTAGACCATGGTTGCTTGCATGCTGGAGTGGAGTTTCGCGATTTCGATGCGCATCTGCACGCGCAAGGACGCGTCCAGATTCGACAGTGGCTCGTCGAACAGGAACACCTTCGGCTTGCGCACGATCGCGCGCCCGATCGCGACGCGCTGGCGCTGACCGCCGGAGAGCTCCTTCGGCTTGCGCTCCAGCAGCTGATCCAACTGCAGAATCTCCGCCGCCCGCATCACGCGCGTCTTGATTTCGTCCTTGTCCTCCTTGGCAAGCGTGAGGCCGAACGCCATGTTCTCGTACACCGACATGTGCGGGTACAACGCATAGGACTGGAACACCATCCCGACGCGGCGCTTTGCCGGCGCCAGGCCGTTGGCGCGCACGCCGTCGATCATCAGGTCGCCCGAGGTAATGTCCTCGAGACCGGCAATCATGCGCAGCAGGGTTGACTTGCCGCAGCCCGACGGGCCGACGAAAACGACGAACTCGCCGCTTTCGATGTGCAGATCGACGCCACGAATGATCTGTACATCACCAAAGGCCTTCTTTACTTGTTTCATTTCGACGTTGGCCATGCATGTCTCCAGTGCCTACCGTTTCACGGTGCCAAAGAATGCTCCGTATGCGGGAAGTTGTATCTGTGCTCCTGCTCGTGCCTCCATGAACCCATGCCCCGACAGCGGCGAAACCTGCCACCCGTGCGGAACAGATACGGCAAAGGCCTGCGGCGACAGGTTGAAGGCAGCGATGATTTTTTCCTTTGCGTGCTCGCGCACGAGCGCCAGGCCGTTCTCGGGCGCGTCGATGAACTGGATGTTTCCCTGCTGCAAGGCCGGATGTTGACGGCGCCATGCGAGAAACCGGCGATAGCTGTTCAAGGCCGACTCGGCGGATTTCTCCTGCACGTCCACGGCGCGCTCGCGGTGTTGGTCGGCAATCGGCAGCCAGGCGGCTGCGCCGGAAAAACCCGCGAACTTGCCGTTCGCGGTCCAGGGCATCGGCGTGCGACAACCATCACGACCCTTGATTTCCGGCCAGAACGTGATGCCGAAGGGATCCTGCAACAGTTCGAATGGAACGTCGGCCTCGGGCAAGGCAAGTTCTTCACCCTGATAGATGCAGATCGTGCCGCGCAGGCTTCCGAGGAGCGCGACCAAAACCTTGGCAAATGCCGCAGGTGCGTTCGCGCCGCCCCAACGCGTGAGGACCCGCGTGACATCGTGGTTGCCCAGCGACCAGCAAGGCCAGCCATCACCGATGCTCGCCTCGAGGGTTTCCACCGTGGTGCGAATGTGCTGCGCGCTGAAGGTTTTGGTCAGCAGGCTGAATGCGTAGGCCATGTGCAAGCGATCGCTGCCGCGCGTGTATTCCGCCATGGTCGCAAAAGAGTCGTCGGAGTCGATCTCGCCAACGCTGGTCTTGGCCGGATATTCGTCGAGCAACGCACGCAGGCGCCCGAGGAACGCGATGTTCTCCGGCTGTGTCTTGTCGTAGCAGTGCTGCTGGAAGGCGTACGGGTTGGCCAGTGGCTGCGCGCTGGCGGTGCGCGGCCGGTCGCCCCACGGCGGGTTGTCGCGCAGCTGCCGGTCATGGAAACAGAAATTCACGGAGTCCATGCGAAAGCCGTCGACCCCACGATCGAGCCAGAACTTTCCTGCCGCGAGAAGCTGATCCTGAACCTCGTCGTTGTGAAGGTTCAGATCGGGCTGGCTGCTTAGAAAGTTGTGCAGGTAGTACTGCCGCCGCCGCGTATCCCATTGCCAGGCCGAACCGCCGAAGACCGAGAGCCAGTTGTTCGGCGGCGTGCCATCAAGCTTGGGCTGCGCCCAGACATACCAATCCGCCTTCGGATTGTCGCGGTCGGTCCGGCTTTCCTTGAACCAGCGGTGCTGATCGGACGTGTGGCTGTACACCTGATCGATCACCACCTTCAAACCGAGCTCGTGCGCGCGCCGCAGCAGTTGATCGAAATCCTGCAGCGAGCCGAACATCGGGTCGACATCACGGTAATCGGAGATGTCGTAGCCGAAGTCCTTCATCGGCGAGGTGAAAAACGGCGACAGCCAGACGCCATCGACGCCGAGTCGTGCGACGTAGTCGAGCTTGGCCGTGATCCCCGCCAGATCGCCGATGCCGTCACCATTACTGTCGGCAAAGCTGCGCGGATAGATCTGGTAGATCACTGCCCCACGCCACCAATCAGCGCTTGGTTTGTTCTTGCCGTTCTGGTCTGACATGTTCAGGGCTCCGCCTGCTCCGCGTCGCGGCCGCGGACGCTGGGCGAGTCGCGGTTATAGCCCGGTTGTCCCGGGATTTCGATGCCTTGTGGACGGGCAGGTCAGGCATGCCGCCAAAATGTTGCAGCGCCGACTACATTCGTCGATGTAGTCGAACCTGGCATGCAAGGCGCACTCAGACGACCTCGGTCGTCACTTGTTTGCGCAGCCAACTCGGCGCCGCGTCGCAAATGACACGGTCAATCTCGGCCAGCGCGCATACTGCGTGCGGCGCTACGGTATCGAGTTTGCTGGCGTCGGTGAGCACGATTCGTTGCGCAGCGCCGTCGATCATCGCGCGCTTGAGCGCCATATCGCCCGCCTCCTGGGAGGTAAGCCCCACGCGGCGATGCAAGGCGCAGGCACCCAGGAAAACGATATCGGCCCGGTGCGCATGCAGCGTTGCGACCGCTTGCGGTCCTTCGAAGATGCGCGACTCCGGCACCCACGCGCCGCCGGCGAGCACGAGTTTCACCTGACGATCGTCCAGCAGCGCGCTGGCTACATCCAGCGCTGTAGTGACTATAGTCAGCGGCCGCGGTGCGCCCGCGGCACGCAGCAATTGCGCGAGCGCGAGCGTAGTCGTGCCGCCGTCGATGAACAACGTCTGGTGGGGTTGCACGTGCGCAGCCGCCGCGCGTGCGATGGCGCGCTTGATGGTGGCGCGCACGCCGGCGCGTTCAGCGGCAGGTATGACGGTTGTGTGCAAGGCGACCGCGCCGCCGTGGGTCTTTTGCACTAGGCCGTGATCCGCCAGCAGCCGCAGGTCGCGCCGGATGGTGTCCTCCGACACGTCGTAGTGCGCCGCCAGTGCCGCCACTTCGACCCGTCCGTTCGCACGCAAGGCCTGGGCGATTTCCTGCTGCCGCTCCTGCGCAAAACGTGGCGGCGTCGACGCTGCGCGCGGCGCCGCGGATTGCCTCATGGTTTCTCCGATATTTGCCGAAACATGCCGATTCAAGCACAATTGTGCCGGTCCGACCAGCTGGTCGATTGCCCGAGCCCGCATGAACTCCGCCGCAGCCTCCTCCCTCCGCAGCGTCGCTATCGAGTCGCCCTTCCTACTGCACGCTGGCCGCGTGTCCGCGCCGTGAACAGCGCGCCCGAATTGAGCGTCAACGCAGGTGCCCGACTGCGCGCGGCGCGCTGGGCCACGCGCGCGCAGTTTTCCGCGCTCGGCTTCAGCGCCGGCATCTGGGGCGTGCACATCCCCGCGGTGAAAGCCCACTACGGGCTCAGCGAGAGCGGACTCTCGATGGTGCTGCTGGCGATCGCTGTAGGAGCGGTCCTGTGCCTGACGTGGGCCGGCAAGATCGTCGCGGCGCTGGGCGCGCGGCTGGTGGTGCTGCTCGCCGGGCTGGTGATCTGCGCCGCACTGGCCCTGGTCGTCAACGTGAACTCCATGTTCGCGCTGATCCCGCTGATGCTGGCGTTCGGCGGCGCGAACGGGTTGTTCGACGTATCGATCAATGCCGAAGGCACGGTACTGGAAGCGCAGAGCGGCAAGCGCGTAATGAGCAATTTCCACGGCATGTACAGCGTGGGCGGCATGGTGGGTGCCGGTGTAGGCGCGCTTTTGATCGCCGCCGACGTGCCACCCGCGCTGCAACTGGCCGGCCTCGGTGCGGTCCTGGCGATGCTCGTTGCTGCCGCAAGCGTATTCATGCTGCCGGTGCACCCCAAGGATCCCGAACACCGGTCGACCAACAGCCTGCCGCGCGGCGCTCTTGCAGTGATGGGCGTGCTGGCGGCAGTGGGCCTGCTCGCTGAAGGTGCCATGTACGACTGGAGCGTGCTGTACATGCAGACCGAAACGGCAGCGCCGCCGGCGCTGGCTGCACTCGGCTACGCGAGTTTTTCCGCCGCGATGGCGGCGACCCGTTTTGTCGGCGACACGCTGCGTGCCCACATGAGCGCGCAGCGTCTGATGGCTGCGAGCGGCGCACTGGCGGCCGCCGCCATGGCGACGGCGCTGCTCGTGCGCGATCCAATTGTGGCGCTGGTGGGTTTCGCACTCGTCGGCATCGGTTTCGCCAACGTGGTGCCCATCCTGTTCATCGGCGCGACTAAAGTGCCTGGTGTCGCGCCCGCTGCCGCGATCGCCACGGTTTCATCCGTCGGCTACCTCGGTTTTGTCGTCGGCCCGCCGCTGGTTGGAGGGATTGCGCACTCGCTCTCGCTCAGTTGGGCGCTGGGCGTGGTCGTAATCGGCGGGCTGCTGCTCGCCTGGGGTGCGCGCCGCATTCCCGCTTGAATCGGTGAATTCGTTCGCAATCCGAGACAGGTTGAAGCAAGAAACCACTGCCGCGCCGAGTCGGCCACCGGCGGCTCCCGTCCCGTATCGGCGCTAGCGGCACCGCTTTGATGCATGCGCGCGCGCGCTGCTGCAGCGCTCAGGCGCGTTCGCCTTGACACTCACGGGCGGACGAAAACACAATCGATCAGTTCCAGAGCGCTCGTCGCCACAAAGAGCGCCCGGTTCAAGAGGTCGACAAGACTGACCCAACGAGGAGACACCATGAAGAACCGCTTTACGGGCGTGCGCCGCGCAGCTTGGTATGTGGGCGTGCTTTTCGCCTTACTGACACTTGCTTCCGGTGTCACTCATGCGCAGAGCGCGGCCAAGACTGCGGCCGACGCCGCCAAAAAAATCTGCGCGGGCAAGACCATCACGATCGTCTGGGAAGCGGGTCTGCAGTCGCTGGATCCGCTCAACTTCTCCGGCCCGCTGTGGGAGAAAGAGACCGGCTGCAAGGTCAAGGTGGTCGAGGTGCCGACCGCGGAAATGTTCACCAAGATCATGCAGGAATATCGCGCGGGCACCGGCTCGTATGACGCGCTCAACGTGATCCCTGCGTGGATGCCCGACCTGGTGCAAGCCGGCGCGCTGGAGCAGCTGGATAAATACGTCGACAAATACGGTTTCCGCGCGGAGTTGCAGAAGATCGCGCCGACCTATCGCGACAACCAGATGACGGTCAATGGAAAGATCTACGGCTTTCCGGACGACTGCGACGTGTTCGTCTTCTACTACCGCAAGGACATCTTCGCGCGCGACGACTTGAAGAAAGAGTTCCAGGCGAAGTACAACTACCCGCTCGCGGTGCCGAAGACGTGGAAGCAATTCGACGAAATCGGCTCATTCCTCACCGAAAAGTTGAAGAAGGATGGCACCTACGGCGCATCGTTCTTCCGCGAACCGCCCTACACGATGTACATGTTCCAGGAACGCTTCCGCGTCGAGGGCGGCAAGTTCTTCGATGCGAACATGAAGGCGACGGTGAACAGCCCGATCGGCGTCAAGGTGTTCACCGAGATGCGCAACGAAAACCGCTTCATGCCGCCGGGCGTGGAAAAGTTCGGCTTCGTTGAAAACCTGGCGACTTTCCTGAAGGGCGAAAGCGCCATGACGATTTCGTGGCCGCCCTATGGCCGTTTCGCCGCGGGATACCTCGGCAGCGAAAAAGCGCTCGAGTGGGTACCGAAGTCGACCGTGGCCGGAAAAGTGGGTTATGCGCTGCCGCCGGGCGGTCATCCGCAATTGGCTGCGGGATTCGCGCTGTCGGTCGCCTCCAGCAGCAAGAACAAGGAGGCCGCTTATCTCTTCATCCAGTGGCTGAACAGCGAAGAGATCAGCACCAAGCGCGTTCAACTGCCGTACACGCTGCGCGATCCGTTCCGCGACTCGCACTTCACCGACCCGGTCTACCTGGGCCTGTGGCCGGATGCCAAGGACTATCTCGCCGCGCTTAAAGCGGGTTCGCAGACCGGCCTGCTCGACCTGTCGCTGATCCAGACCGACAAGTATGAAGAGGCGCTGCGCCAGGGCATCAGCCGCCTATGGGCCGGCGAGGACCCCAAGAAAATCCTGGACGACGTCGCCAAGCAGTGGGATGACGCCACCGCCAAGATCGGGCTCGAGAAGCAGAAGGCGGTTTACAACGCCTGGGCCGCAAAATCCGGCGCGTATCCGAAGTAAGACCTGACCGGCCTGAAAATCCATTTCTGCAGATAGGAGCGTTGTCAGCGCTCCTATTTTTTTGGTTGTCACCCCGGCGCGGAGATCTGAAGTGGCATCGGTAGGACTCGGCAGTTTCCGAGAGAGCAACTTCAAATACCTGCTCGTCGGGCCGGCGATCTTCGTACTGCTGCTGATCGGCGTATTTCCGTTGATCTACCTGTTGCTGGTGAGCTTTCAGGGCATCACCATGACGGAAACGAGCACCGATTTCGTCGGCGCCGAGAACTATCGCCAGTTGTTCGAAGACACGCGGCTGTGGCAGGCACTGCTGCACACGGTTGTGCTCACCGCCATTGCGCTGCCGATCGAGCTTGTGCTTGGGCTGGCCATGGCGCAGCTCTTTCTCGACCGCCTGCCCGGCCGCGCGGTATTCATCGCGCTGCTCGTGCTGCCGGTGGTGATCTCCCCGATCGTCTCCGGCGCCACGTGGTCGCTGATGTTCAACCATCGTTTCGGACCGATCAACCAGATCATTGGCTGGATCATGGGCAAGGAGACGATCCTGCTCTGGACCATCAATCCGAACCTCGTCTACCCCGCGATCGTTGCCGCCGAAGTCTGGCAATGGACGCCGTTCATGTTCCTGCTGCTGCTCGCCGCGCTCGGCAACGTGGACCGCTCGCAACTCGAAGCGGCGGCCATCGACGGCGCGAGCTGGTGGCGCACGTTCTTCCGCATCGTGCTGCCGGCAATCGCGCCGGTGATGAGCATCGCCATCCTGATCCGCGGCCTGGATCTGTTTCGTCTGTTCGACATCGTCTGGGCGCTGACCCAGGGCGGCCCCGGCACACTGACCGAGACCATTTCCATCTTCACGTACATCAAAGGCTTCAGGCAATTCGAGACCAGCTACACCGCGGCGGTGGCGCTGCTGGTGGTGATCCTGCTGTCGGCGCTGGTGATGCTGCTGCTGCGGCGCGTGGAGCTGGCGCGATGATGGGCGTGCCGCAACGTCGTGCCTTGCGTCTTGCCCTGCGCCTGGCGGCGGCCGTGGCGCTGACGTTGATCTTCATGTTTCCGATCTATTGGCTGTTCATGATCTCGTTCAAGACGCCGGCCGAGATCTACGCGTTTCCGCCCAAGTGGTATCCGGGCCAGATAAATTTCGACACCTACGCGGTGCTGTTCAAGGACGGCGATGCGGCCACGGTAGGCAACAGCCTGATCGTTGCGTTTTTCAGCACCGCGCTTGCCATGTTCCTCGGTTTTATCTGCGCTTACAGCCTGGCGCGTTTTTCCACCGGCGGCCAACATCTTGCCAACTGGATCGTTTCGCAACGCATGATCCCGCCGATCGCAGTGGTGTTCCCGATCTTTCTGCTCTACGTTTTTTTCGGCCTGGTGGACACGTACATCGGCGTGATCCTCCTTTACACCGCGTTCAACCTGCCGTACGTGATCTGGATGATGCGCGGCTACATCCTCGACGTCCCGCGCGCGCTCGAGGAGTCCGCGCTGGTGGACGGCTGCAATCGCTGGCAGGTGATCTGGAAGGTCGTGCTGCCGATGTGCCGCGCGGGACTCGCCGCCACGACCATCTTCACGTTCGTGTTCGCCTGGAACGACTTCATCTTCGCGCTGGTGCTGACGCGCACCGAGGTTGCCACGTACACGGTGCAGATCACGCACTACTTCGGCGGCCAGTCGAATTTCTGGGCCAAGATCTCGGCGATGTCGGTGCTGGGCACGTTGCCGATCTTCGTCATAACGGCATTCATGCAGCGCTATTTCGTGCGTGGCCTCTCACTTGGCGCGGTAAAGGGATAGCCCAGCATGGCCGACCTGAAAATAACGGCGCTGCACAAGTACTACGGCACCGTCCACGCCGTGCGCGGCGTTGATCTGGAAATTCCCGCCGGCGAGTTCACGGTGCTGGTCGGGCCGTCGGGCTGCGGCAAGAGCACATTGCTGCGGACCATCGCCGGGTTGGAAGACGCCGACAAGGGCACGATCGAAATCGGCGGCCGAGTCGTCAATCACCTGCCGCCACGCAATCGGGACATCGCGATGGTGTTCCAGAACTACGCCCTCTACCCGTACATGAAGGTGTTCGACAACATCGCCTTCGGCCTGCGCTCGCGCAACACGCCAAAAAAGGACATCGAACCCAAGGTCAGGCGCACGGCGCAGATGCTTGCCATCGACCATCTGCTCGATCGTTACCCGCGCGAGTTGTCGGGCGGCCAGTTGCAGCGCGTCGCCATCGGCCGCGCGGTAGTGCGCAGCGCCCGCCTCTACCTGTTCGATGAGCCGCTCTCCAATCTGGATGCCCAATTGCGCGACGAGATGCGTGGCGAGATCAAGCGCCTGCATCAAGAGCTGGGCAAGACCATGATCTATGTCACGCACGACCAGGTCGAGGCCATGACGATGGCCGATCGCATCGTGCTGCTGCGCGACGGCCTGATCGAACAGGCCGGCGCGCCGCTGGAGCTGTTCGAACGTCCCGCAACAAGATATGTCGCCGGTTTTCTTGGGTCGCCCGCAATGAACTTCATCGACACGCGCCTGATTGCGGCAGCAAACGGATTGGCATTGCTGCTGGGCGACGGCACCAATCTGGCGGTCCCGCAGAAACGCGCCGGCAGTCTCGCGAAACAGGTCGACCAGCCCGTCATCCTTGGCGTGCGGCCCGAACACCTCAGCCGCGCGACGCAGGGTGAGCGCCAGGGACTCGCGCGTTACACGGCCGTGATCGAGCTTTTGCAACCCACGGGCTCACGCACATACGCCACGTTCAACCTGGGTGGAACCAGAGCCGTTGCCGAACTGCAGGCCCATGATGTGTCTGCAATCAACCAGTCGATCGAACTCTCGATCGACATGAACCGTGTGGTCCTGATCGATCCGGCCACAAACCGCGTCCTGTCGTAGGAGTCGGACCATGGGTCAGTACGCCGTGTGGGTGGAATTCGATGTGCTGCCGCAACACGTGGCTGATTTCCGCGCAGCGGTGTTGCAGAACGCGCGGTCTTCCGTGGCGACGGAACCCGGTTGCCTCCGCTTCGACGTGCTGGACGCCGTGGCGCCCGGACCGCGCATCCTTTTGTACGAAATCTACGCGGACGAAGCGGCGTTCAAGACCCACCTCACCACCGAGCATTTTCACGTGTTCGATCGACTTTCCACACCGTGGATCGCACGCAAGGCGGTGACGTTCGCCAACGTCACGCAGATTGCCAAGGCTTGAGGATCACCTGATCAACAGGAGCAAAACATGACGACCAGCACTCTGAAACAACGTGTACTTGCCGGCGAGCGCGTGCTCGGGACGATGGCGCTCGAGTTCTTCGTTCCGGCCTTGCCCCAGCTCGCGAAGGTGGCCGGAGCCGAGTTTGTTTTGCTCGACATGGAACACACGGGCATCAGCATGGAAACGCTCAAACACCTGATTGCCGGATGCCGCGGCATCGGGGTAGCGCCGGTGGTGCGGGTGCCGGCGACGGAGTACGACTTTATCGCCAGAGTGCTCGACATCGGTGCGCACGGCGTCATGGTGCCGATGGTCGAGACGCGCGAGCAGGCCGAGTTCATCGTGTCGTGCACCCGGTATCCGCCGCAAGGCCGGCGCGGTGCCGCCTTCGGCGTGGCGCATGACGACTATCAGGGCGGCACACCGGCCGAGAAGATCGAAGCAGCGCACCGTCGCAACCTGGTCATCATTCAAATCGAGACCCCCAAGGGCGTCGAAAGCGCCGCCGCCATTGCCGCGATACCCAACGTCGACGTGCTGTGGGTCGGGCACTTCGATCTGACCAACTTCATGGGCATCCCGGGACAGTTCGATCACCCCGATTACCACGCAGCGCTTGCCAAGGTGGTCGGTGCGGCGCGCGCCAATGGCAAGGGCACCGGATTCATGGCGTCCGACGAGCGCTGGGGCCGTGAGTATCTCGAGCGCGGTTTTTCGATGATTGCCTACGGCATGGACTCGCAGCTGTACCAGCGCACTCTCGCGCAGGGCATCTCCGCCTTGAAGCAACGTTGACGTAGAGGTTACCTATGAGCGCGTTCAAAATCGGCCTCACGCGAGATCTGCTTACCGCGTCGGGTCAACCGTCCTTCGGTGCTGCGCCGCTTGAGATCCTCGACGCAGCAAAGGATGTCTTGCAATGGGAATACATGCCCGAGTCGGTCGCTGAGATCACGCCCGATCAGGCCGCCCGTTACGACGCCATCTATGTGAATTCGCCAAAGGTGACCGCAGCGTCGGTCGCGCGTGGCGACTGTCGCCTCGCCATCGTGGCCAGGCACGGCGTTGGCTATGACTCGGTCGATGTCAACGCCCTGACCAAGGCCGGCATCCTGCTCACCAATACGCCATTCGCGGTCCGGCGGCCCGTGGCGACGATGGCGATCACATACGTTCTGGCGTTGGCGCAGAAGATGTTGATCAAGGATCGCCTGACCCGCGCCGGCAACTGGACCCAGCGCACCGACCACATGGGGCGCGGCCTCACCGGCCGGACGCTCGGCATCGTGGGCGCCGGTGGAACGGGGCAAGAGACATTGCGCTTGGTGCGCGGCTTCGACATGCGTCTGCTGGCTGCCGATCCGTACGCCGATGCGGCCAAGATCGAGGCACTGGGTGCGAAGCTGGTGCCGCTGCCGACGCTGCTGCGCGAGTCCGATTTTGTCGTGCTCACCGTGCTGCTGAACGACGAGACGCGCTATCTGATCAATGCCGATGCGCTCGCCCTGATGAAGCCGACGGTCTACCTCATCAACGTTGCACGCGGACCCGTTGTCGACGAACCGGCGCTGATCCAGGCGCTCAAGGCAAAACGCATCGCCGGCGCCGGGCTCGATGTCTTCGAGCAGGAA